>Ga0179593_1518492_pt1 | contig 29486 bp, 41 predicted proteins | sample CZODoug2_1_08_16_FD_185931 | JGI IMG/M metagenome (GOLD analysis project Ga0179593, IMG submission 185931) | Vadose zone soil fungal communities from Angelo Coast Range Reserve, California, USA - CZODoug2_1_08_16fungal (PacBio error correction) | ecosystem: Environmental > Terrestrial > Soil >... | reverse complement strand
GGGTTTTTGTCCCCCCCCCTCGTGTTAGGCCTCTTTCTCCTCTCCTTGGTGCTTGAGTTAACGCGACCCGTGGTCTTTTCCTTTTTCAGGTGCTTCTTTCCCCGTCCCCCCCTTTGTTCAGGAGGACTTGCCCTTGACTTTTTCCGTTTTTTCCCCTGCTCAACTGATGCCACTTTTCCCAGTGTTCTTTGCCAGCACCCTTTGGTACCTTGATTTATCCCCCCCCCCTCTTCGTGTCCCCAAACTTTTACCCGCGGTTTCATCTTTTTTTAGAGTGCCGGCGTCATCCTGCCGAAACGTTTTTCCCCCTATCTGGTAGCCACTTTGGCCCACCGAAAACTGGTTTTTACCCCCCTGAAAATGGGGAAATTTGCCGGTTCCCGCCCGGGGGAGAAATCTCTTCTTGTCTTTGATGCGAAATCTCCTTTCTTCCCCCTTCCCTTTGGCCCCCTAAAACCCCCTCAAGTTTGCCTGAAGGTTCTTTTGTCTTGTTTAGGGTAAGAGGTGATCTGTGCTTCGACGACATTTCTTTTCAACCACTTGCTGCTGCAGCTGTCAAAATGGCGGCCCCCTTTGTTGTCCCTTTCTTTACCCCCCCCAACTCCCCCCCTTGCAACAGTCCCTATGAAACCCTGATGCCTTTACCCGCCCTTATTTTCCGGTTTTACGAAGACGCGCCAGCTTGTTTTGCACCCCGCGGTTTCCCCCGTCTTTTTTTCCCCTGAACTGTACATGGCAGGAACGCTACTTCGGTCCCACCCTCTTGTGTCCCCTAGGCACCCCTCGCCCTTTGACTGGGTCTGTCCATGCCATGTCCCTCTCCTTTTTTTTGATCGCTTCCGCCTCAGGTTTTTTCCTATTCAACCGTCCAAGCCCCCGATTTCTCCACCACGAACCCTTTCTGGCATGTCCTTCAACCCCTCATTTTGGTAATACGATGTGGAAAAATTGTGTGACAGCCCTTGTTGTGTTCTTATTTGCCCCTTCTGTCAAGCCCTTCCCTAGCCTCCCTGCGTCCGTGTTTCGGTCCTTACAGGTTCGGTCTGGTCGCGTTTGATAGTTCGGGTTTCTGCGCTCTTTCTTGTGTCCGAGATTGATGGAACTTGCTCGCACCGCTGATGGCCCCACTTCTTTCCCTCACCTGGTACCGAGGTTTTTATTGCATCCACACAGTTACGGCCCCCACCTTTGTCCGAGATGCCCCCCCGCTTTTTCCCCCCTTCGCCCCCCCCCTTCTGTCTACTCTTTGAATGGAAAATGGTGGTCCTCTTCTTAATTTTCCTTGATTGACGCCGCATCGTCGTTTCCTCTTCTTTCCGCGGTGGAGGGGTTGTACGACCGAGTCGCAAACTAAGAGTTTTCAAGGCTTTTTTTTGCGCATTTTTTCCTAGCTTTCGGGCCCCCCACCACCCAAGTTTTTTCTTACAGAGTACGGTTGGTTTAACCTCCTCCCCCTTGGTTTTTTTTTTTGTTTTGATCTTGGCCGACCCTCAGGGCGGTCAAAGAAAACACCCTTCCTGAAACCCTGGGTGTGGTGACCCGGTCCCCCTAGTCCACCCCGATCTTTCCGCTTCAGGGGCTTCCTTCGTCCCGATAACCCGTTTGTTTTGGTTTGGTGCAAATCCCTCCTCGGCGTGGACTCCCCTCGCTCTTCTTTCTTGGTTTTGTCGCGCCCCCCAACGTCCCCCCCCCTAGTCCCTTTTTTACAGTCAGTCTCAGACACCCGGCTTGGTGATTCTGAAAACCTTTTCTTTGTTGTTCTTTTTGGTCCCTCTATTGCATTGTCTTCTGTCCCTTGGATCCCCCCCCTTTTTTTTTTTTTGTTTCCGAGTATTGCGCTGTGCTTTGCTCTCTTTTCCGCCTGACGGCCTGAAGCCGGTAACCCCCGTTGCTTTCTTTCCTTAAACCTTTTCCTTTTCGCGTTGTTCTTGGGTCCGTCTAGAGAACGTCGTCTGGGCGCCTTTATTAAGACTCTTCCCTTTGTTTTTTTCCTGCGTTATAACGCGGACCTGGCCGCCTCCCAGCTCTTGAAGTTTCCCCCCCGTCCTTTAATAGAAGCGAGGCGGTTGTCAACAAACCCCTGGTGCTTTGATTTTGTGCCATTGCTTGCTTTTGAGGTCGCCCCCCCCCCACTGGTTTTTTTTCCCCCCCCCCACGTCCGCTGTAAAAAACCCCGTCCTTTTTCATTTTGGGTCCCCTGCGCTCTTCGTAGGCCCCTCTCTGCCCCCCCTTCCCTTCCTTCCGAGTGTCTCCCCTTCTCGATTCGCCCGGCCTGACTCCCAAGGAAAACCCCTCCCCCCCGTCCTGTTTTCGTGGTCCTTTTTGCCCCTTTTTTTTTTTTTATGAAAGTCTCCTGGCTGTTTGCTTCCTTGTCCTTTGCAGATGTCGATTACAAGGCACTTTTTGCCTTTTTTGATTCCCTCCCTCTTCCGTCAGCCCGTTTCCCCCCTCCCCTCTTCAAGTTTTTTTTCTTTTTTTTGCGTCCGGTCTGACCGTTTTAAAGAGAACTCCCGATTCTGGTTCAAACCCCCACGTCGCTGCTTTTCTCTGGACTCCAGATTGTCCCTTTTCCCCCTTCTGTTTTCAAGGGCGGCTTCTCTTCCTTTTTGCCGGATTTTTTTTTCTTGCCCCCTTTTTGTGCTCCCCCCCTCGCCTTGCGACCCCCGGCATTTGATTCCCGCTATCCGTGGGTTTCTCCCAACCTTGACTTTTGATGGCGCTTCCCTTTTGCCAAATACTGCTTTTTTTGAGCAAAGTTGCCCCCCCTTTCGTTCGGTCACGGCGTTTCCGTGACACAGTTCTGGGTTTCCGACTCCATTACCCAGTAGCTGAAACGGGTCAGTTTTGGCTAGGGATCTGGTAGTTTCCTTTGGCGATTTTTTTTTCTCCCCCTAGGTTGAGGTTATGGCTTTTTCTTTTCGTTTTGACCTTTTCCGCGTTTTCCTCGGCGTCTTTCCCCACTGGGTCTGGGTGTGTTGTTTTCAATTCCAAAACTTTTTCTTTCCGCGTCCTTTCGTCCCCTGTGGTTGGGTATTTTATGGCACAATCTGTTTGCAGTTCTTCCCCCTTCTTTTCACCAGCTCTGACATTTCCTTTTGGGCTTTTTTTCTTTTCCAAAGTTTTTTTTTTTTTTTTTCCCCTGTTTTTTCCTTCTGCCAACTGAGGTTGCTGGGTTCATTCTGCCATCCCTTCATCCTTTTTATGAAGCCGTGTCGGTTTTCCCCCCGTTTTGGTTGGACCCTTTTCCATTTCTGTCTCGTAAAAAGTTAGGCATCCTTTCTTGATCGGTCAACTTGCGCCGCTAAAGTCGTAAATGTTCTTTTATGGCAACTTTTCCAGGTGTTGTTTGCTGGCTCCTTTCTGAAAGGTTTTTTTTTTTGTCCCCCTTCCTCGATTTTCCCGCGTTGGCGCCTTTTTTGGACAGCTCAACGGTAGTTTTGTCGACCCTTGCTTGTGTTTTGGGCGTTCGTCTTTCCCCCTGGTTGCAATTCGAAGGTTGCGGGTTTTTTTTGAGTTTTTTTTCGTGTCGGTTTTTTGATTGCTCTTCACAAACCGGTGTAAGTTTGTTACGGGTTCCTCTCCTGAACAACTTCCCCTTTGATTTGAACGACCTTTTGTGCCCTGCTTCTTTTTTTTTGGACCAGATTCGTTCTCCTTTTTTGTGTTTATGTTTCTGTGAAGACAGTTTTGTTTTTTCGTTTTTGACATTGCCCCCTTCCCATGGTGTAGCAGTGCCCTCCGTTTGTGCAATTCCCTTGACCGAATCGGTGACATCTCTCTTTTCCCCTACGTTTTCGTTTTCTCTCATATGTCCCCCCCTTTCCTTAAAGGTGAGTCACAAACCCCTGCTCAACGGTTTGCCCCCCCCCCCACACACTTCTGGGGTCCTTTCCTAACTGTCCCCCGTTGGCGCGGGCCTTCCCCCCAGACCCCCACCACAAACCAAATTTGTCCCCCTGGTTTGTTCCCTTTGTGTCCCCCCCCAAACAACCGTCCTCTTTTTTGGGTTTCTTTCAAAAATTGAGTTGGGCCCTTCGGTTCGCCAAACTGCGGCGGCGGTTTTTCTTGTCCCTGGGGCTTCTTTTTTTTTTTTTTGAAGTCCTTTCGGGAAACCGACAAACTCCCCCCCCCCCTGTCTTGTTCGGAATAAAGCGTCTTCCCCCCACTATTTCGTTGGGGTACAAAAATGCAAGCTGACCCCCCCCCCGTTAGTTCTGCTCCTTTTGTTTGTTGAAGGTCTGTTCCTCCCCCCCCCCCCCCCCCAATGCCCCAAAAAAACACCTTTGAGCCCCCTCCCCGATTTGAAATGAGGCCGGCTTTTTCGATTTCTTTTTTGTCCCCCTTTTTTTTTTTCTCGGTAGCTTCAATAACGGGGTCTTAGTTTTCAAAACACCGGCCCAGTTGCCCCCTGACCCCCTTTGATGCAGTGCAATGCCAAGGCAACAGCGTTCGTTTCTCCACTTCCCCCTACCTTTTTGGACATAGAAAACTGAGAGATGTTCCCCCCCCTGGTCTTTTCCTGAAGCACCGCCAACCTTTTTCTGGCACCCCCAACCCAGATGGTTTTTTTTTCCCGCGGTGTTTCCTGCTGGCCTTTTTTTTTTTTTTTTGGGACCACCCAACAATAAAGTTACGCAGAAAGATTCTTTTCCGCCCGGACAACCCCAAATCCGTTCCACTCTGTTTCGAACCTTCCTTTGTTGCCTATCCACTGACCCCATTTGCCCTTCTGCCATTTTCCAAGGTTTCCCTTTGCTTGCTTTTGAGTAGAACAAGGAACGGTGCGGGCTTTCAGTCCGTGCCCGTCCTTCTCATTGCGGTGTTTTTCCCCCCGCCTTCAGGGCCCAGGTCTCCGCATGATTTTCCCAATATGTCGGCCCACACCCCTGTTCTAGAAGTAATTCAACCCTTGGTTTTTCCCTCCGGTAGATTTTGCGTGCCCCCTTATCCCCCTTTCACGTCCGAGCGCCTGCCAACATTCCCTGTTTTTCCTTTGAAGATGATAACTCCATGGTGTTTTGTTCTTCCTCGTCCGTTCAACCCCTGTGAAAGGGTCTGTCCCCCCTTTCCCATTTGGTCTAGGACTGGAACGGCTGCGCGTGGTGCTTCCCGCATTTGCGATGTGGTCAGTGGACAACGTCCCCCGTATGTTTGTTTTTTCACTTTTTTCTAAAATGAACATTTTCTTTTTCCTCCCCCCAGAAGGTCAACACTTTTCCTTCTGCTGTGGTATGCAGATTACAGATTTCTCTCCACCATCTTTTGCGTGGGGTGTTGCTCGGTTCCGTTCTCCTCTTGACAGTTGCTCTCTCTCGTTCCTTTCTCAGAGTCTGTTGAAAGGGGGTCATCTCCCAGGCACCCCCAACTTTTTTTTTGGATTTTAAGAGTCTGGTTTCCCTCGATTGTGCTCCCGTACCGCAAGCAACGCTCAGTGCAAACAATTTAGAGTGTTTCCTTCATTATCAGGAGGGCAGTTAGTTTCTCGCTTTCGTATCTGTCCTCTTTTTTGCGGGCCTTCCCTCTCAGGTCTGGAGGACCCCCTCTGATCTTTAAGCCTCTTTTTTTTTTTTTCAAATGCCCCCCCCCCAAAAGAAGATGTGGACGCCCCTCGTGTCAGATTTTTTTTTTTTTTTTTTTTTGTCTTTTTTGTTCCTTGAGCAGTTGGATTCAGAGCATACCCCCCCGTCCATCCTTTTTTTGGAGGCAGGCTCCCACCGTCCATATTCTTTTTTTCCCGTCCCTTCTGCAAAAGGTTCGAATCAAACTGCGTTCTGTGTTCACCGCCCCAAGTTCGTATTTGCCTGTCTCGCAACCACCTCGACCTCGCTGAGGAGGGCCCCTTTTCAGAAGACTAGTATAACCCAAAGGGGTGCCACCTGTATCTCCTTAACCAGTCCTGAGAGTGGAGGGAGAACATTTCACCCGGATTCTGCGCCGTTCAACCAGGGTACTGGATTTAGTGAATCTTTCGGCCTTCCACCATTTTGAGGATAGAGTCCCTTTCCCCCGTTTATGCGGTTTTTCCCTGAGCCACCCCTCTGAGAACCCCCAAACTTTTGTCCCTCAAACTTTCTTTAGTGACGTCTATCTGGGAAACGGACGAGTCAACCGCGCAGTTTCGATTAGCATCACCCGGGTGTCCTTTCATCTTATCTGCTTTCCCACCTGGCTTCTGATAGTGCCCTCTCGTCCTCTTCTTCAAGCTATAAGACGGGGTTGTTTTTGCCGGCCTGTTTCCCACCGGCAAGCGGGAATCGGCGCCCATTGTAGACCCCGGCCCAGACCCCCAAAATTTGGTCAAGGATTTCGTTCCTTCCGTTTATTCGCGGGTGTCTTCCTCCTCTTTTCGGCCCAACCTCATCGGACCCACTCCTCCACTGAAGTTTTCCCCCGCGTTCCATTCGGGCGGTTGGTTTTTGTCTCCCCCCCACCATCCCCCCCCTCCCCCCCCCCGTTGGTTTCAGCAAGTTCTTTTATCCTGTATTCCGACACCTCTCACGTTCCTCTGCAAGGCCGTTTTGGACTTACTTTCACGGTACGGTGCCCGGTAACTTCGTGCCCTTTTTTTTTTAGGGTAGCGATACCCCCTGGTATCGCCACCCGCTTCCCTTGCGGTCCCAGCTTAGTGCTATTGCGTCTCGTTCCACGGTCCAGCACATTTCTTGATTCGCCCCCTACCCCTTCTGAAGCCCCAGTGCATGAATTTTCCTGTGACTGTTGGGGTCACGTTTTTTTTTTTTCTTACTCACGTGAAAAACCCCTGCCTTGCCACAACCATCAGCGACTTTCCTTGTTCAGGTCCAACTTCCTGTTGAATTGGCCGTTTCGGTCCCTTCGTAGCCATTGAGGCAACCCCCCCCCCCCCCCCCCCCCCCCCCCCGAGCCGCATTGTTTTCGCCCTGCAGTGTCGTGTCCTCCCCTCCCAGCAGCGCCGTCTCCCCGTTTTAAGCTTTTTTTCCCCTTTGTTTTCTCTTTAGTGCAGTCCTTCAGAGTGGTTTCTTTTTGCGGCCTCCCCACCCCGCCGCTCTTCTCGCCGCGACGGAACCCACGTCTTCCCTTTTTCCCAAATTTCTTTTTTCCTTTCCTCACACTCTTCAAAGAACGTTCGTCGGTTGCCGAGTTTTCCTGACGATCACACCCCGAGAGTGCGCAGCTTCCCCTATCTTTCCCCTCTTGGCTTATCTACCATTCTGTTCCCCTTTCTTTTTTCCTCTTCAATGGATTCCTTTCCTTCCTTAAGTGGGTTTCTTTTTTTTCTTCCTGTGTTCCTCCGACAGTCGGAACATTTCCCTCTTTGGCGCGCGTGAACTGCCTACCTGCGGGTACGCTGAGGGCCCCTCCCTGGTTTTTGCATCTCTCTTTCCAATAACCCTTTTTTCTTTTGTTGTTTGACTCTTCTCTGACGAACAAAAGGTCGCTTTTTTTCATTTCCCTCGGTGATTCCCTTTTAAGCGCGCCCCTTTTTGGTCCTCTGGCCAAATTGTCCCTTCAGGTTTTCTCCCAGCTCCTGGCAGCCCCCCCCCTCTTTTAAACTGCTTTGTCTCCTTCCTCCCAGTCAGCTTTAAAATACGTTCCTGACCTTGGTACTGAAGCAAGCGACCCACCTTGTAGTCTCCCAACGTGCTAGGCATGCGAGTTCAATCCTCCTTTTTGGGGCTTCTTCGACCAAGATTCTTTGACCCTCTTCCTGTGTATTTTTTCCCCGGCTAAACGTCAAAATTGTTTTCATGTTGCCCTAAACAATGATTTTCTCTATTTTTCGACGGCTGAGTCCTCTCTGGGCGAGGTGTTTTGTCCGCCATCCTCTCTCAATTATTGGCGGCCGCGACCCCCAGTTGCCAAGTTCAGAAGGCTTCCGGTGCGACGACTGCCTATTCGTGCGTCCCCCATACGGTTTCTAACTTCCATTCCTATGTTTTTCTTCAATTGGCGTTGGGCAATGTTTTTGCCGGAACTCCCCTTCCCCCAGTAATTGCTTTTATGGATGAAACTTTGTTTTCTCGGCTTTCCGCTTAAGGCCGGGCACCGCGTCCCCTGCTTTCTTAGACCCCCCCCCCCCTGCTTGGGACCACACGTGACAAGGCGCCCAGCCGCCTTCTTTTTTGATTGATTTTTTTTTTTGAACCTCCACTCTGGTCGGACCCTCTTTCTCCAAGAGGCGCCTCCGGTTGGATATTTTCTTCCTCTCCTCTTTTTGGGTCTATTATCTCACGTCTATGCGAACACCCCTTGTCGCCCTTTCTATCGTTGACCTGTTGCGCCTCCGTATCCCCCTTGCAAAAAAACTGTTAAGTTGTGTTGGGATGTTCTTTTGCGTGCATCCAAGCGACGGGCCGGCAAATTTCCGTCTCGTTACTTTATATTTTTTTTTTTTGTGCGCTTTAGTTTCGGGCCGAATGCTCTTTTTTTCGTCCCCACTCAGACGAATACTTCGCCCCCGAACGTTTTTACCCATTTGATTATAGACCTTGGCCGGCCCTATTAGAGTGCTTGGGCCGCCCTGGGCCAGTCCACACCCCCCCCCCCCCACCCTGCTAGGTGTAGCTTCCTTCTTTTTGCCCTATGAGTCGAAATCGATTTTCCTTTGCCTCCCTTTTGAACGAGCCATGCTTTTATTGCGTCGTCATTCTTTTTTTTTTTCCCGTTGTTTGCTTTTTCCGGAGCTTTTTTTTTTTTTCGCTCGCGTCACCCCCCACCCCCCTCATTTTTTTTGGCCTTCCGACATTCCTCTTTGTTCATATTGGGCTGTGACCCTTCGATTCCCACATGAGTTCCCCGAACTCCTCGTCTTTTTTTTTGCGCGACCTTCGGCGTCCCCCCAACGCAAACTCGGTAAAATGTTGTCTCCATCGAGTCAACGCCCCCTTACGTGACTTAATTGCTTCCGTTTCGTACGGTGGCAAACGGTTTAAAAGGTGAAATCTTATCTTTTTGCGTCCTGTGGTCCGAACCTCGCCGCTCTTTCCCCTCCCGCTTGTTTCTCTGAACCCAAACCCCCTCCCAACTTCATGACTGCTCGACCCCCCCCTCGTTAGTTGATGCTAACCTTTTCCGAGTTAAGTTGGGTGTCTTGACATAGAAGGTGCTTGGGGATTGGTGATCTATTTTTGAAAACTCCCTCTTTTTTATATTACGCTGAGCTCTCCTGGCCTTGTGCTGCGGAAGAGACACCGACGACCGTCATTTCGATTTTCCACAAGTCGTCCTGATGTATTTTTGCAATTCTTCCTCAACTGTCCTCCTGAGGCCTCTTATTTCAATTCCTCTTGCATCCGGTTTCTTTTTTTTGGACGGCGCTTTCCTCCGGGAACCTTTTGCTCCACCGCGCGCAGGGTTCCGCCTCCAATCCCCAATGCGGCGTGTTAAAACCCCCCCTGATTTCTCTTTTCTGATTTGTGGTTCCCCTTTTTTTCCTGTGGCGTTTCCCCCTGTCAATCTCCGCGTGTCCAAGTTTTTTGAAGAAAATCCACACCCCCTTTTGAGTGGCCTGCCCTTTCTTGCTGGGAACTCAAGAGTGTGTTTTGACAAACCGATTTACTCTCTTTTTGCTTTGCCCATGAGCCTCGTACCTGGACTCCTGGTTTCTGACTTCTCACTCCACCAACCGACACGCATTGTGTGTTTTCCCTCCTGTTTGAGTTCCTTTTTTTCACGGATTGAAGTTGAGGAGGACTGTATTTTTGCCGACGGCTCCCTGTGGTCCCTATTTTAGGTATTCTTAGTCCCCCTGGACGTGGCTGCAGTCTGCCGTGATGCTTTTTCTTGACTTTAGCTTTATAGAAGGTCGCCCCCCTTTTGTACACTTTGCCTGCTATTTATTTTCCTCCAACAAACGCCCCGCTTGCTAGCTCCTTCTTTTCCTCCCCTGGGCCTTTTTTTCTCTGCGTCACCTCTTTCACGTTCTCTTCTCTTTTTACCCCTTGGCCCCTACCTCCTCGTCATTACCCCCTGGGGATTGATTCCGCTGATTCGTTTTTCCCCTACTTTTCTTTTCATTTTCTGCTCCTCGGGCCTGGGTTTTCCACCTCTTTTTTAAAATTTGTTTTCGCACCCTTGCCCTCCTTCCTGCCCGGTTTTGAGACGTGCACCTTCTTCTCTTGTTCTACGCCTCCCGGATCTTGAACGGGGAATTTCTATTGAGCAGTCATTTTTTTTTTTCCACTGTCGAGCTGTTTAGTCAACCCCTCCCTGCCTTTGGTTCTTTCTGGCCCACTTTTTTTTTTGAGATTTTTTTTTCCCCGTTTGACTTATGGGTTGTTGGTTCCAATTAAATCCTTCGTTGTTTCTGTGGAACGCCATCCATCTTTGGGGTTTGTTTCCCCCTTGCTTGTGTCCTTTTTGAGACGCGCGTTGGCGACCTTTCTGACATCGTGGAGTTTTTATTGCCCCCCTTTTTTTGGTAACGTTTTTCCGTATGCCACCGGCTGATTTTTTCCCTGTGCAGTCTGTGCTTTTTTCCCTTTTTCTGAGTTTGTCTGAATTGTGATTGTCTTGTTGCCAACGTATCTGGTTCCCCTACGTTTTTATGGGGCAGCTCGCCACCGTCTAGGGTTCTGCCTTCTTGATCTCCTTTCGGCGGTTTTCCTTTTCATGTTTTTTTCCGGTGCGAAAGTCTTAACGGTGTTGTTTGATGTCTCTGCACCTTGGCCCTTTCGCCGTTAGTTGCGAGTTCCCTCCCTTTTTTGCCGCTCCAGGAATTTCTTTTTTTAAAAGCCGTTGTCATTTCTTTGTAGCGAGAGATGAAACTCGGCGGGTTTAAGGTGAGCGGGTTGCTTTGTTGTCGTTTTCCCGAGGAAGGGGTGAGATGCCCTTTCCACCTTCTACCACCAACTCCTCAGACTTGGGTCCCGCCCCACGGTTTGCCCCCAACCATTCCTCTTGTTTTGGGATTCTCCCCCAACTTTCCCCTCATTCGTGTGGTCCACCCGATTGTACAAGTAGCTCCTTGTTGCGGTCTCCTCAAGCTATATGACTTTCCCAAATAAAAGTGTTGTTTGCCCCCCCGTTTCACGTTTTTCAGCCTGTTCCAGGTCATTGTTCAACCCATATACTAGTCCCCCTCCCCCTCGGTTTTGTTGCTGTATGACGCATTTTTCCATGTTGCCCCTTTCTTTTTTTGCACAAAAGGCTTAAAGCCAGCCGACCACCCCCCCATTGGAATGGGGTTCTTTCCCAGAGGTCACAGTACCCCTGTTGTCCCCGCCCACCAAACCCACAACCAAAAAAACGCGTCGAACGTTTTTTTCCCCCCCCCAACACAGCCCTTCTTAGGTGACGGGTGTTAAACAAGAGCTTGTGATGTTGGGCCAGGTTTCTGTTTTAACTTTGCGTTTCTTTTTTTTTTGTTTGTTTTGCAGGGATAATAGCCGGCCCGAGCATGCAATATCCATTCTTTGCCTTACCCGGTCAACAGCCTGATGAAGTCCGGGCATCACGGGTCTAGTTTCCCCCTTCCAGCGGGCTTGTTCCCCCTCCAAAAACACGGGACCTCGCCTTCCCCAACACCGGCGTTTCCTCGACCGTGATGGGTGGTGAAACGACAGGTCCCCCCCCACCACCCCTTGTGATAACTGCCCCACCCCCCGTACTTTCTTGTGTCCTGGAGATTTCTGCCTTCGTCCTCGGATTTTCCCCCCCGCTCCTTCGAGCTTCCAATGAACTGAACGCTACTGCACCCCCCCCTTGGGTTGGTTCCCCCGGCCCATTCAGTTTTTTTGACCCCAATCCTTTTTGCTGGAGCGTGCCTGCCCACTTGCACTCTATGTGTCTCTTTTTGCATTTTCAATCACTGCCCAGACGGCCACCGCACTGAAGCTGTGTCCCCCAGCCGTCGCCGTCCCCCGTTCCAATCAAGGATGTGTCAAACCTTCCCCACCTTGTTTTCCTGCCAATGCTTCCCCCGTTTAATTTTTCACCACACATCAACTTCTCCGACCACTTTTTTTTTTTTCTTTTTTTTTTTGTTTTGGTGAAAAAAACCCTCTTCATACCCCTCAAAAATCTTGAACCCCACCGGTTGTTGTCCCCTCTTGTCCAACACTGTCCCCCGGTACTAGCTTTTTCAGTCCTTTTTTTTTTAATGGGTCGTTCTCCCACCCTCCTCCCCCTTTTTTTGGTAGCGTAGCCCGTTCCGTGACCTTCTCCTTACGCTTTTTTTGTCCCCCCTCTCTAGACCTCCTCAAGGTAACATTCTGTTTTATAACCCCCTTTTTTGCTATATGGTTTTTTTTTTTTTCTAAATCCAATGGCTGTCTCAGGGTGTTTTTCTTTGCGTGTACAAGGCGAAATGATAGTTCGTGTGTTCCATTGGACCCATTTCCTGGTCCCCTCGGGGAGCCATCCTGCAACCTGGTCCGAGGATTTTCTCTTTCACCTTCTTCTGTCCCCCCACACTTTGCGCTGTTTTCTTCCCCTTCCCCAGGGATAGTCCGACTTCTCTTTCGGGTTGTTCTGACCCCGCGTCTCCATGCTGGGTCTTCAGATTTTTTTTGCAGTCGGTCCATTCTTTTTTAACCAATTGCCAACCTTTGATTGTTCTGTCCCACAGCATTTTTCTCACTTTTAGGACGGGAATCGCCGGCCTCTTACATTGGTTTCGGTCTTTTAATCGTATGGAGTTGACAGACGATTTGGAGTCTCTGATATTTTTTTCCCCCGTCCTCTGAGGGGCTGCCCCCCATCTCCTTAATTCAAAAGTTGTGTCTGGACTTCGTCCGTCGTCTTTGTTCGCGCGCGGACGACCGCCGCAAAGCAATGCCTTCAGACACTCTTTGGTTCGTCCTCCTTGATCGAGGACTGGAGTGCCGTGTTTGTAGCCTGCCTTCAGGTTCTTTCGAAGCTTGTTTCTTTTGCCCACCTTCCTTTTGACCCCTTTTCCCCAAGTTTTTCGCTCTGCGCCGGTCAACAGCGCCTTGTGCACGTGTCAAATGAATTTTTTTTTTTTTGGTATTCTGTCGCCTTCCGTTGCGCCCGCCATTATAGCACCCCCAAGTGATAGCATTTGTTTTTGAGTAAGCCTCTTGTGGTGCCAATCTGTGGTTTCGCCCTGCGGCTCCCTCCTTTTCGCACCGTTCCGCTTTCCTCCCATCTCTGCCAGGTGTAGTTTTGCAGCCAAGACCCGGCGCGAATGAGGCTTTCCCCCCGCGGACTCGATTCCACCTTTTCCGGAGCTTTTGCCGCCCTTGGCCAGCGGGTTTTTTTTGCTTTGCCGTTTTCATTTCGCTTGGCAGCGGCACACCCCCAAGGTTCCCGCCTTCTGTTGAACCGAGTGGGCTTGTGGACCCACCAAGCGTTTCAACTTTTTTACATCAGATTGTTGTCCCCCGACAACATCTTTAGGCGGAACCCAGAGTGCCCTGCCCCACTCTCCAATTCTTTTTGACAGAGATAGCCCCTGCCCCGCGTAGAAACAGAGGCCCTTTCCCTCTGGATAGGCACCTTTTTCATGAAGCAGCTTCCCCTTTTTCCAAGAGTCTTTTTTTTTATAGCTTCTAGGACGAATAGTAGATTGGCGCCCCTTCTATCATTCTGAAGGTTTTTTTGCCGGTTGCCCCCCTCCAGTGCACAGAATAATCTTTCTTCAACTTTGCCCGGAAACCCCTTGGGTACTCAACCCTCGCGTTGGTTTTCGTTACTTTACCCAGACCCGATTCGACCCCCGTCCACACATTCGGCGTTTTGACCCGTTCGAACGCCTGAGCCCAAAGGGGCAATTTCTGTTGCGCGTTCTGCCCTTGGTGTTTGCCCCCCCATCCCCAACAAGCCCCGTTTGAAATTTTTCTTTCGGGCGGCCAAACCCGATCCCCTCTCTCAGGCGGGGCCCCCCGCCCTTTTTTTTTTCGTTTTCTAGCTCTCCTGTAATTTGCACATCTTCGCGGTTTTTTTCCATCGATCCACCAGGATTCCCGCTCTTTTTCTGGTGAATTAGGGCTTTATCTCTTTGTTCTCCACCGTTGAAAGCCCCCCCTGTCTTTTCCTCAATTTCCCCGTGGTTCGGCCGTATCTGACTCCTTTAGGACGCGGTGAAATGGGCACTAACGCGTTTTCCCCCACCCTGTCAGTTTAAATTTCCTGTCTTTCCCATTTCCTGTTTTTTGTTTTTTTGTCTCTTTCCCAGGTGAATTTCCGGGTCGTGCATGTGTTTTCCCTCATATTGCCTTGTACGTCCAAAACTTTCACTTGTCCTCCTCGTCCGAACGATCCGGAAACGGACCTGGCTTGTCTGTTTACGTTTTTTTTCTTTGGCTCTTGTACGCCCGAAGATGGCTGGGCGGACGCTCTCAGTTTAGATTTCGCTCCTAAGCCTGCGTCAGTGTCGTTACCTCCCCCTCTCTTCTTTGTTTTGTTACCTGGCTAAGATCGATTTCCCCCCTTTTTGACTCTTTTCTTTTCCCATGTGATGAGCGTGCCAAACTGGGGGTCCTCTCCCCTCTTTTCCCTATGTTTCGCTCCAATTTACCCAATCCTCGCAAGTCCTCGCCGGACTTGGAAATTCAGGGTAAGCACTTTAAGTCTGTCTTTTGATGGCCTTATTCGTCTTTCCGCTCCCCCCTTCGTGATTGCTTCTGGAAAACCGTCCACCGTTCTTCCGATTGGCGTACGTTGGTTTTTCCTCTATTTATTCCACATAATACGTGTTTTTTGTGAGTCTCTTTACAACCCCCCCCCTTGCGCCTCTTCTTTACTGCATGTTTTTCCATTGCTCCTTGCCCAACACCCCCCTCTTCCGCTATGTCTTCCGTACCGAACAGTGGCCAGTTGCCTGGCAAAGTTGCTCTTGATTCCCAGGGTCGCGACCCAATTTCGTTGAGGGCGTTCTTTGACCCACCGTTGTCCAACTTTATTCTGCTTCTGAACCTTGTGAAGCTTTTTTTCTTTCGGCCGGTCCCGGCCTTTCCCCTGACAGATTTGAAAACCGATCGGTATTTCCCTTTTTCTCCCCGTAATGCCTTTTTGGTACGAATTGACGCACACAATGCAGGTTCGAGGTTGCGTATCGGGTCGTTAGCTTTTTTCTGATCCACTTACAGTTTTCATTCTGGCCATATGTGCTCCTGCCCCGCCCCAAACCAAAGCCCCCCCAGCTTTCCGGATTAAGTGGGAAGCGGTCTTGCTTCTTTGTTTCTTCCACTCAGTCGAAGGACCCCTCCTCTTTTTTTGGTTTTTTTTTTTTTTTCTCACTGTTTCTCCAGGCTGCCGGGGTTTTTTTTTTTTTTTTTTTTCACAGCCCCCATGAACCCCGTATTTTTTGCTCGAACGTGCTTTCCCCCCTGAATTGGTGGTACCGTTTTGCGTAAATTTTCCGCTCCCCCCCGCTGTTGCCCTCTGCGGGTTGCCTCCAAACAAGGGCCCCCCCTTCAAAGTCCATTGGGCCATTGTGGCTGGCCTGGATTTACGGTGAACTTACCACCCCCTCCCTGTCCCTTGCTGGCGGTTTCTTTCCCTTCCTGGTCCCTTTTCCGACGAAAAAACGTGGTGTCGCTTTAACCGCGTTGCCTCGCTTGCGGCCCAACCTAACACCGTAGGCTTCCCCTTTGGCTCGCTCGTGGAACGGTTTGCGTTCTCAAAACTTTTTTTTTTCCCCGCCCCTTTGTGATGGATGTTTTCGCCCCCCGACTTTTTCCTCCAATCGTGGCAGTTTTTTTTTTTCCGTCACGCCTTCTTTTCGCAATTTTTTTCCGCTATACTCCCCCCCCCTCCTGAAGGGGACGAAGTCCGGTGGCGACGTACATGCGTTTCCCTTTGACCTTTCTCCCTGTCAGGGTTTTATTGACTGCGTGTTGTGGTGTTCCCCCGTTTTTCTTAGCTTTCTATCTTTCCCTGATTGCGTCTCAGCTCAATTTTTCATGCCCCCTTTTTTCACGGGGTTCTCTCTTGCATGCCTTTGTTTTATAAGCTCGCCCTTCCTTACCGTGGCTGTGTTACGATACCCTGTCACCCCATAATTTGCGGAAGACCCGCTGGTTGCTGCTTCTTTCGGTACCCCAACCGGTTAATCCAGTTTCAGGGACCGTGCCCTCCCTCTGGTGGTTTTTCCTTCCATTGTGGGTCAACCGAATGCCCCCCCATGGTTTTTATCCATTTTCCTACTTCCACCGTCTCTACTTTCGCGGGCTGTTGGTTCGGTTGTTGCAAAGTTCGATCTTGTCGCTTTTTATTCGGTGGGCCCCTCCGTCGCTCTTTTTCTGCGCAATGTTTTCCCAGCTCCCTTTCCCCTAAGGTTTTCAGCCCGGCTGTGTTTTTCTTCAACCTGCCTTTCCCCCCCTCAGGTTGGGGCGTCACATCATTGGTTGGTGGCGGTTTTCCCCAAATTGCTGCCGAAGATTCAAGCTGCTTCGCTGCTGCGACGCGAACGGACCGCTCAGTCCAGGCCACCCCTTCTTTGTTGTGCCGCATTTCGTGTCCAAACGATCTATTATTCCAGTTTTGACGGCTTTCTCTCGGGCCGGCGTACCCTGCAGTTAACATTACTGATCACCACGTCGCATACCCTATCCCCCTGGGATTTTTTTTTTTTTCTTTCAAAAACAACCACCCTCGGAGTCGGAGATGGTGAATTTGCGGCTTTGGATCCCCCCGCATCAGTGGGTCCACCAGTTTTTTTCGAGACATGGTCCAACAAAGTTGTGTGGCGCCCGTCCTTCTCAAGCATCTTTACAACAAAGCACTTTCGGCGCCCTGCGCGGAGTTTCGACTGCCTAGAAAGTGTACACCTCACCAGATTTTCCAAGCTTTTCCGCTACATAAGTACAGTTGCTGTTGAATTTGCTCCTTGAATGGGGCCGGCCCTGCCCGGGTCCCCAATCTTTAGATAACGTTCCTTGACGTTGTAACGGCACGCTTTCTAATGTCAGAACTGCCGCGTCTTTGCCCTTGCGGATCGAACCTCTCCCTTTCCGCGTTTTTTCCGGCCTTCAAAACCTCGCTTGCAGATGTCCTCCCCCTCAGGCAATGGTGCGATGCGTACCCCTGTTCTCTTTCAATCGTCGGTGTTTTTTTATTTTCTTTGGACACCACGGCTCCCCCCAAAATCCTGGCGGTCCAATTCTTATTTTCCGCTCGCCTTTGGGGGTTTACCCCCCGACATCGTCGCATGTGATGTTCCGCGAGCCGGCCCCCATCACCCTTCTTTCTCAAAGCCCCGGGGTAACTTCTGGCGACTTCACCAACGTCGGGTTTTTCGACAGCATTCAAAGGAGTTTTTAAACTGTCAGTGTTCTCGCAGCCTTCTTTTTTGTCACTTTTCTACGGGTTTTCGTGTTTCGCCCCACCGCGTGGTTCGTATGGTTTAGGCTTGACCAAATCAAGGTGGGCGGGCGTTTGACCTCTTGGCTTGTTTTGTGTATGGTTCCAATTCCCCCCCCCCAGTTCTTGTTCCCAGCCTGTTCCGCAGTCAAGTGGTTGAGGTTTGTTGGCCTTTGGATGCGTACGTTGTGACCCGACTTGTTACCCTTTGGCTTTTTTGGATGTTGCCCTTTATCATTTTCCTTTCGACACCGCGATTGGTGCGTGTTTAAGGTGCGTCACAATAGATTGTTTTCTTTCAACTCTTGTTGTTTTTGGTTTTGTTCCTTAGCTTTGGTTGACGGCCTCCCTTTTTTCTATCTGAAAAACCTTCTCGGTGGAAGATCTTGATTCGATTCCGTCTGATGCCTTTGATGTCATTGTTAGTTTAGTTCCCCCTTTTTTGTTTTGTGTTTTTGACTTTGACGGGACATTTTGCCTTCCCCCGCTCCTTTTGTCGAATCCCAATAGTTGAGTGACAACGTGCCAGCACCATGAGTTAGGCCCGTTGCATTTTTCCGTTGGGTTCGTTTTAGCTGGGTGTCGAGGTTTTCTTTTTGCTCTTTCCTCGATGTTTTTTGAGAAAACAAAAACCGGCCGGTTTTTTTCAAAAAGGACCCCCCCCAAGGCCTGTTTTTCCTACCTTGCTTCGATCCCCGGGCTTTTTCTTCCATCTGTGCGGAACCCGCGTTTTGGTGTTGGTTATCTTGTTTTTGACCTGAGTTTACCCATCCCATGTTGGTTTTTTCCGTTGGACAAGCCGCAAATCCCTTTTTTGCAGGTGCATTTTTTGTACAATATCTACTTTACTTTTCCCCTCCGGTTTTTGTTTTTGAGTTACACCTTGTGTTTCCTGGTCTTTCCGTGATGTTCGGTTTTCACCCCACAAACATTTTCAGGGCTCATTTTCCTGGAACTTCCCCTCTCTGGTCCTCCCGTTCCAACAAAAAACCCCAAACGACGGTTGCATCTTTCCCCAAGTCCTCTTTCCCTTTGTCAGGTTTGGTCAAACTTGCGGATTTCTTTTTGGCATTTAGGTTCTGTCCAACTGCCTTAGGTTTTGTTTCTTCCTTGCTTGGAATTCGGAACGTGCAGAGCCCACGTTACTTCAACCACTCCCCCCTGACACAACGTTTGTCCTGGTTTTTCTTTCCCCACTCGCGTTTCATTCATGCGTTTTTTTTTTGTTTCTCCCCCCACCTTATTGCTGTTCCAAAACCGGTGGCGTCCTCTCGGTGAGTGGTGCCCCTGCATATCTCAGTTTGCCAAACACCACCCTTTTTCTCCTTCCACACGAACCCATTTCTTCCTTCTCATTCGATCAGGCGCCGTCGACTTTCTAGCTCCTTCACGTTGGTCCCCCCTTCCTTGCAAAACCTGACACGGACCCCTTACAGTGTTTTCCCCACTCCAGGATGGCCAGGTTTCACTTCACAGCGTGGCTGATCCGGACCCCTTCAATCTTTTCCCCCCGGGACCCCCCCCTCCCCTTTCCCCTGACCTTTCCCACACAATTTTGTCGCCTCCCGTTGCCCCCATCATGATTTTTGGCACCACCCCTTTGGTCTTCTTCACTTGACCCCAAAGCCACGTTTGCCCTGGACCCACCAGCCGCTGTCCATTGCAAAATTTTTGATCCCGCCGACACAACAAAACTACCCCACGCTTTGAACCTGCGTTCTGCCGTCTCCACACACTGACCCATGTGCTCCTACCACCATTCCCCCCTTGTAATTGACTTGTTAATTGGCGGAACCTCCACCGTGGTTTCGGACTTTCGCTGACGTTACTTCTCTGTGTTTCGCATGCATTTTATTTGGCCCCGCCCGATTTGTGGGTCACCTCTTGTCGGTGTCCCCTTGTTCTCGCTGAATTTCGAACTTGCTTTTCCCTGGACTCGTTTCTGTATGTTCAAAGGACGGGTAACGGACGGGTCATGTTTGTCAAACCCCACCTTTTTTCAATTGGTTTTTCTCTGGTTCATTGTACTTCGTAGAGGCCCCTTTTTTTTCCCCTGGAAGTTTCGTCGTTACCACGGAAAGGTTCCTCGACGGGTATGCAGTGGTCTGTTTTCGGTGGGCTGACCGTGCCGCTTCTCTGTGCCATCAAAACGTTTAAGGGCGTGGGGAATTCCCCCTTAATCATTTCCCCCCCCTTTTTTTTTCCTGTGCCTCAAACTTCGTTTGTCCTTATTTCCTCGACCACAATGCGTGTTTTCGTGATGGCTTTCCCGCCTGCCATGTCGTGATGAGTTGCTTTCCCTCCGTCGGCTTTTCCAGGCCGCCCTCCGTGGAAAAATAAACAAAGGGGTGATCCTTTTTCGCTTTTGGTCGCTTTCTGGTTTCCCTGCCCGCCAAAGCAATACTCCCAATAACCTTGTTTCCCGTCTGCCCGTGGTTTTTTTATGTTTTTTGTGCTCCGTTGGAGTAGGTCCTGTACGTTGTCTTAATAAGTCCCCTCGAGTGTGTCGTGTCTTTGTTTTGACCCACTTTTGCCGGGCCGCTCCTATTTGCAGCTGCGAGGCAAGCCCCTCGACCTATGGTTTTTTGGAAGGGCGCCCTTGACGGTCGCTTTCGTCGTCTGGATCAAGAGGCACTTTGATTTGCAGCTGTCATACTCTTCCTGCGCGTGGGCTGCCTCCGCCTTCCCCTCGTAGTTAGAAATTGACGGCCAACCCGAAGGTTCGTTCTCTAGTGCTTGCAGCAGTTTTGTTTTTTCTGCCCCGTTCGCGGTGTAGTTTTGGTTCCCCCCACCCCAAACGTCTCAAAGATGCGTGGGCGGGCCAGCGTTCGATCATTCACCGTTTTTTTACCGGATCGAACTTCCTTGCCCCTCCCCCGACTTCCACGTCAAGGGTGGACTAGTGATTGTTCGAGGACAACCCCCCCCAGTTGTTCCGATGTTCGGTACCCAGTCCTGCTCCAGGAGACACCCCCAAAGATTGACTGAGTCGTTTTACTATTTTGTTGTTAAGTGGGTTTTCCCTCACCCTCTCACGCGGTGCCACCCCCCGCGTGCTTGACTGGCCAGACGATGATATTTTTTCGACGATCGTTTCCCCCCGTCCGTTCCGTCGTAGTTTGTCACCACACCCGCCTCCCGTGACGTATGCTCTTTAACATTTCCCATGCGAATGCTATCGTCCCCCTTTCAAGTTGTTGATCGTTTCTCTCTGAGGCAATGGGGGCCGTTCTTACGTCATCCTGCCGGGGTTCAGGCACGTTCCACGACACGTTTGCGTTTCCCATTTCGCGAAATGCACATTTTTTTTGCGTCCAGCTTTTTTTTTTTCCGCCAGTCCGGTCTCCGGGCGTTCGTGGCCGTTCCACGGCGAGCCGCCATAATCCCTCACTTTTTCGTTCCACTGACCGCTAACTCCTGCAGGCGCCAATACCCCCCCCTCCCCCCTTTATTTCGAAAGACCCATCCCAACCTGGCCTGGCATACAAGTTTCGTTGCGGAGATGGCCAAAGATTCACCGCGGAAGGCCGGAGGTCTTTTGCGCCCTCATCGGCGCGGTTTGACCTTCGCTGGATATCCCCCCAGGAGGACCCGCTGTGTAGGAATTCTATGTATCGTGCTCCCTCGTTTTTCACCTTTGCAGAACAAATAGGCGGTTTCTATTCGTGCTTAGCTGCCAAGTCCTTAAGGAGTGCCGCGTTCGGTTCGGCAGTTACCCAAAACTTCCCTGGTTTTGGACCACCCGTACCCCCCAGTTCTGAGTCACCTTGTTGTCAATTGGTTTGTTCTTCATGGAGTCGCCATTGATTTTTTTACACTCCTGGTCGGAACCTTCCATTGGGTGTCCTGCCAGCGCCGCCACTGCGCTTCTCCAAAGGATTTCCTGGCGTTGGTTTTTTTTTTTTCTGTTAGTTCCGCACGCCGTAGGTTTCCGATTCGGTTGAAGCAGTTCTTCCCCACAGTCTCCCCTCTGATTTTGCCCCCCTCGCGGCAATACTCTGTATTCCAGTAACCCCCCATTTCGTTCGTTGACGTCTAACCTGAAGGATTGTTTGAAGTCCGGGTCTGCTGCCCGCCGTTGTCTCATTGTCCACGGCTTCATTGAGGAAGCGTGCTTTTTTCCCGCTTTCTTTCCAATTAACCCAATTGCATTCTTTTTTGGACCTTTTGGGAATTCCTGGGTCTTGTCCCCCTTTCTTAATGTTGTCCCTCGGGCGCTTTCCCCGGATGCGCTTTCCTTTTGCGCGATGGAAAAAGAATGACCTTGTCCGAGGCAGTTTCGTTTTTCCCCCTGTGGAATTCTCTTTTAATCATTAGTTTTTTTTTTTTGAGAGAGCTGCGGACCCCCCCCAACTGTTCGCGCTCTCCACGCGGTGAGTTCGTTCCCGTTTTGGCGAGCCACCCACTCGTCATCGATTTTCCCGTTTATGGTCTGCAAGTTAAGTGGCCCCCAGATGAAAGTTCCTTCCCCGCGCCAATTTTTTGCAAGTGCACACCCAGGGTCTTCAGGCAAGGGCCTAAAAGTTCGCTTCCTGCTTTACGTTTTTTTTTGTCACGGAAGTTTTCTTAATATTTTTTTTCATTCCCTGTCCCCCCTCAACCTGGACCTTCTTGCCAATCGATTCGGTTATCCCATTGGTTACGAACCACATTGTTGTTTGAATTACTTGGTAATTTGCCTTTTCGTCGTCGGGCGCGAATAGCGCTGGAGTGCTTTTGTCTGTTGGCCCTTCCTCATTCATAGAGCTCCGCGCGCCCGTTACACGTAACACCCCACCAGAAGCCGGCCCTGACGTTGTTAAAGGCCTGGGGCTCGTGCTGCGTAACCCCACCTTTCCTGTTGAAAAAGTAATCCAGATTGGAGGCCAATCTCCGGAAACCTGCCCCATGCCAGCTTGCTCCTCAGATGATCGAATGTGCTGGGTTCCGTTTTTCCGATCTTGCTCCCCCGTTGCCGGGCCGTCACTGATGGCAGAATGTCTTGCCGCCCACCCACGGTTGACAATCTGTGACGTGGGCCTGCCTATGTTGGCTTCAGAGAACTCGCCCTATGCCCTGAAGATTCCGCCCCTGTTTTTGTCTTCGTTCAGATAAGGTTTGGATCGTCCTTTTACTCAGGCCGCCCGCCTTTCCTGCTTCCCAAATGAACCGGGTATTCCCTCCCCCGTGCCTTAGTATAGGTGTTTGCGGCCGATTTTTTAATTCGCTGTTTCATTGGAATGAGATTTTTTTTGTGTAAGAAACACAGCCCGACTTTGCTTTCTCCCACTGCGCCGTCTTTTTTTCAGTGCGTAGTTCCTCTGACTGAGTTAGGTGGAGAAGATTTATGGCTCCCCACATTGCATAAGATTGGGAGGTATCCCCTTTGATGGAGCTTCAACGTGATTTTCTTCTCCAAATGGTTAGTCCACTGCTGCCCCTGCGCTTTTGCTGTGGAAGGTCCGGGGACGCCTTCCCCCCGCTTTCTTTTTGTCTGCCCCTTTCTTAGATAATAGATACTCTTGACGCCCCGGTTGAATTTTGCTTTTCCTCGTCCACTCACGGTCGCTTTCTAACGCTCCGCTTTCCCCCGTATTTTTTTTTCTAGCACCAAAACCCCTTCCCAGCCGTGGGTTTTTCCTTCGCCTTTTTTTGGGTGACCCCCGCGTCTTAAAACTCGTACGACCCAGCCGGAGGTTGTCTCCTCACCGAGTTTTGAGCTGGGATTAAAAGGAACTCTCCGTACTCGTCTCGCGCTCAATCTATTCAACCGTTGATCCTGTTCCGGGACGGGAAGGTAAACGTTCTGACTACTGGGACAACCCCGGTTGAAAAAACTCTTTAGGAGTTATGGTCAAAGCCCCCTTGACGCTCGGTGCTTAGAGTCAAACGACCTCAGCCCACTTTTGAATTCAAATGCTCACCCCGGATTTTACACCTCTTGCCTGTTCCTTTCACTGGAACCCCTCATTGCTGGTGTTGCTCCTCCCTGGTTGAAGAGTATTGTGCAGATGAATACTGTGGGGGCTGCCGGCCATGGGCTGACACATTCCTTTCCCGGCAACAAAGTCCCTGTTTGCTTCCTTTGTTTTTGGACTAATTCTTTACCGCACCCCCTCTCTCTGAGCAGCGGAGGCGTGCGTTCATCTGTGGTACCCTTTTTTTCTGCTTTCAACTCAGAGAAGAGACCTTGAAGCCCCAAGCAGCGTGCCCAGGCGATGCCGGCATTTATTTCTTTCTGCGCACAGGAACCGAGTGCCCCACCCTCCTCCCAAGCGCCCCCCACCCCCCTGTTTAGTGGCATGTCTGTTGCCGCTCGTCACGCTCTGTGGACCCAACATTTCACTTTCCTTCTAAGGTTGGTCTTTCCATGCGCTCACGTTTTCCCGTCCCCACCCCTCCAAACCATTGTGGTTAAGCAGGGTTTTCCGCGCTGGACCGCGAGAATTGCTCTCTTTTGTGTCCCTTCCCCCCGTTTGAAAGTGGGTACACCTATTTTCAGCACTCTTTGCCTCCGCGGCTATTTTTTCAGCCTCCTCAGTTGTCTTCGATGCCTTGAGCTGTAGACCTGCCCTTTGACGTGGTTGCTACGGGCTTCCCCCCAACACCCACTTTGTCACGCTTTTGCTTTTTTTTTTTCTACTCCTGGCTGAAACGAGGCATGGTCAGTTAAGTTGGTCCAGAGTAAGTTTTTCTCCTATCCAGAAGATCTCCTGATTGACCACGGCTCATTGGCCAAATTTGCAACTTAAGGTGGGTCACAGCCCCCATCTGTCGCCATTTTCTGGACCCTTCCCAAATTTGTCGCCCCCAACGGAGCGGTCCCTTGTTTCTACGTCGACACCCCCCCCTTTCTCTTTCGTCCGCCCCATTTTACATTTATCTTCAACAACTGCGGATCTGCCAGGATGTTTAAGTTATACTGTGGAGATGTCGCCCCCTTCCCCGTTCGAGACGGTCTTTTTTTTGTCTTCCATCTCTTGCTGCTGCGTTCGACTTGGTTCGTCATGCTGTGTGATGATGCCGCAAGTCCCCTCTGGTGGGGAGCCCTTTTTGCTTGTCGTTCTGATTTGTGGTGCCATTTCCTGACAGTTTTTCCGTTTTTTTTATAACCTTCAGGTGTGCCCCTTGAGCCCCACGCATGGCTTGCGTCCGTTTTTACCTCCTGTTCTTTTTTTTAATGTGCCGTTCGGTTTGCCCTTAGCGGTTGCACTATGCACGCCACACTTTTTTTGGGACCCCCTCCTAGACCTCGTCTTCCTCCTGCTACTTTCGCTTTGTAGTTTTCCCCGGTGTTGTTGTCTGGTCTTGGCTTTGCCAAGGTTTTTTGCCGTCGAGGTCCACCCCCCTTCCTTTTTTGTTTGGCCTTTCAGATTGCGAATCTCCCATGATTTCCCCCCTCTCTTATTCCTCCTGACTGGGTTTTGTTTACCGGCTGGTGTCCCCGGAGGTTCCTGAGCCTTCTCTTTCCCGCTTTTCATCCCAAACCTCCCTACATGACTTCTTTTTTGACCGCCCTCCTGTAACCCCAATTCTAATGTTTTCCCTACTTCAATAAGGGGTTCCCACTTATTTCCCTTCCCCCTTTTTGTTTTTGGACGTGTCATCCTGTTCTCTTTTCCTATTTTCCCCATTCACTTTTTAGTGGTTGCGTTGGCCAAATTCCTTCCGGTGATTCTCTTTTTTTTCTTTTTCTCCCTCCTTCCTTTGTTTTCTTTTGAGTGGCTCTTGTCCCCATGCCGGTACCTTGAATTGCAACTTTGCTGTCAGGACCACAAAACCCTTTCTTTTTTCCTCATTCAGTTTCAAGGGGGGAAAACGTTTTCTCTCCCCCACAACATGCATTCTGTCCCCCCCCCCCCACCCATTTGCGGTCAGGTCTTTCAACACCCCTGTCCAGTCGGGGCGGTCAACATTGAGCCGGCGGTTGGTTCGCAGGGGAGGAATTTTTTGCGGCGCGCCCTTAGCCACCCCCCCCCTTCTTCCACAGGCAAACCCTTCGGTACTTTTGATGTTAAACTTGTTCCCCCAATAAGTTTTCCAGGTGGGTAGCCCCCTTTTCTCTGCCAACAAACGTAGTCTCGTTTCTACTGGCAATGGGTCTTTATTCCGCAACCCCAAACCGTTCCCACACGGGTCCTTTTCCCCTCGCCCCTTTTTTGAACCGCGCTCCTTTTCGCTCCCTCGGTTAGCACTTCACTTTTCCCATTTGCCCCTTGGGTAACCGTACTCCTGGTCCAAAAAACCGTGTTACGGAACCAATATACCCCTTTCCCTTTCCTTTGCTGAAATGGGACCTTCCACCGTTTTTTTGCTTCCCCTTCATCCACTATGGAATTACCGCACCACCTTTCAAACGGGAGGACGGTCCTCAGAGTGGCATACCACCAAAGTTTATCGGTCAGCTGCCACATTTTCTTTCACTTTTACTTTTTCCACACCCCCCCCCCCCCCACAAGTCTCCGAACCCTTCTTGATTTTCCGCTTCACCACTCCCACTTTTTCTCCAACAGTTTTTCGGGTCCCCTTTCCCACATGTCCACCACCTTGCTTCCCAATTTTACGTTCCCCGTTGGTTAATTGGCCCTGTCTAACCCCCACGGTGGGGACGACTTTCCCTCCCAAGGACCCAAACCCCCCCCCCCCCACGGTGGTTGTCCCTTTCCCGCAGCTTTTTTTTCTTTGGAAGAGGAAGGGATTGCTGTTTCCCCCACGATGTTTTTTATTCACCCCCCCCCTGCTCGCGAACTCAATGTCCCTGTTCTCTCCGAATTTTCTTGTGTCCCCCCCAGGATCCCGGGCTTCAAGGACGAGGTCCTGCGACCCCATTCCCTTTGCTCTTTTTTTCCACCATGCCAGCTGCTGTTTTTTTCGGCGCTCTTTCCCCCTCGTGCGTTTTCCTGGTTCGACAGTCCAAGTTTTTTGACTTTCACGGTGCCTTTTTTTGGGCCGTTTTTTCCCCCTCGCGATCCGCCCCCTTTTTCCTTCCCCCTTTCTGAATCTAACACCTCCTTGTCCCCTGCTGCGCAAAGCACTTCCTCATCGTTGCGTTTCCGCGTTTTTTTTACACATTCGGGTCTTCTCTTCCGGCGCGTTTTGACGCTCAATTGCGCTTATGAGTGGATTTTTTTTTTTGTTTTTTTTTTCTGTTTCTTGCCCTCTCCTTTCAACTTGGTTTTGTCACTTTACTTTTGCTGGCTGCCCTCCGGCACGAATGAATACCTCCCCGTGTCCGACTTGCCTGTTTTTAATAGGGGCTTCTTGCTCGCTTTGTGGAGAAGTGTCCCGGACCGTTCAAAGATGACCCCTCTTTTTCTTTTTTTAGTTTTGTCGCGCGTTTGCCTCTTCCTTGAGTCTTTGCCAATCCCAAAGCTTTGTTGGATACGTTTCTCCTGTTTTTTAGTAGGTCTGGCGGCCCCGTGGTTCAGGCATTTCCCCCTATTTGCATATTTCAAGCGGCTGGTGGCACTGTCCCCAAGAGGTGTCCTTTTTTTACCCCCCCGTAGTCTGTAATCCACCCCTCGGTTGTCTCAAGCTTCCCCTTTTCATTCGCAGCGCTTTCTCTCGCAACGCTGAGAGAGTGTTCCCCCGGTCCAACTGACCGTTATATCCCCCGGTGTGTCCTTTTTATTCTTTTTTTGGAACTTTATCTTCACTGCTCAAGGATGGTTTTACGGTGTTTGCAATTCGACTTTTCTACCACCCCCTAGAGGGTTAAGCTCCTGTGACGCCGTTCGGCGACCCCAGCGCTTTTCAGTACCCTCTTTGATCCGTCGGTTTTACCCGTCACCCAATCGATTCTTTTTTTTTTGAGAGAACCTCGTTGTTTAGTTCAAGATCACCTGAATTTGGTCAGTCCGATTTTGCCCTTTTTTTAGGCCCCCCCAAGCGTTTTTTTAAGATGCTCCATTCACGTGCTTTTAAGATAGGAAAGTTCTCACTCTGTACGATCCGCTAATATAGCTTTGTTTTTTTCGTACATCAAGTTTACGTGGGTAGACGGCCTGTAAAAGCCACCCCTTTTTGTCCCTTTTGACGGAACAATTCCCTTGTTAGAACTGTCCAGTCCCATATGTTTCGACGGTCGTACGTCCCGTATTTCGACAGAGCCAAGGCGCCAACACCACTTTCATCTGAAAAGCACGGCCCCTTGACCCGGTCCCCCCACATCGTTGCGTTTCTGGGCGGACAGTTTTTTTTTTCGCACAGTCCCCCAACACTTCCACAAGTCTTCCGCCCCCTTTCTCTCTCGTTTTTCCCCACTTGACCCCCACGTGTAGCCCGGCAATTTGGCCGCCCCTGTTTTCGTTGAAGAACGACTTTTGCCTCCTTTACAGGTTTCCCCCCCCCTTTTGAGTGTATTCGCCCCCCAGTTGTTGGGGCCACGCCGAAGGGGATGTTCGGCGTCGTGGGGATTTCCCCTTCACGCCCAAAAAGCGTTTTCTCTGTTCCCCGTGTGAAGTGGGAAGTATGCCCAAGTGCAAGATTGGCGGACGTGTTCCGTGTCTGAAGGAACCCCCGTCACCCCCATTGTTTAACAGCGAGCCCCCGTTTCTGTTGCCATTCCGGGGATTTCCGGCGTGTCACGTTTTCTTGTCTCAACTCGCTTTCGCAACTTTTTGTCCCCTCACCTTTGCCGCACGCCGCACCCCCCCCCCCCGCGTCTTGGGATTGTTATTGTTTTTTGTTCGGGGCCGCGGCGCTGTCTTTCACTTTCCCCTGAACCGTTTTTTGCCCCCGCCCTTCGGTCCTTGCAAATTTTTTCAGCATTTCGCTTCGTTTCGTTGTACTCTCTCCTAGAAGGTTCCCAGTGCTGCCTCCGGCACTGTGACGCTCAAAGTCTGCGCGCATCGTGCACTCCTTGTCCGAACTCCATCACCCTCCTTTTTGCACGGATTTTTTTCCAGGGACTTTGGTTTCCCCCTTTCATTTGCTGTTTCTTATTTCTTACTTTGTCCTTCTTTCTCCGGCTTACGATGAGGATGCTTGGAGCTTTAAAGCATTTTTCCCCCAGCCCGTCTTTTCTTCCTGAGGACGGTTGGTTTCTTGTTTGCATTCTCTCTTCCTCCTCCGTTGGTTTCTCATGCTCAAACTTTTTTTCTCGTTACGCTTTGATTGGCGTCCCAGGCCGCCATCTTCAAGGCGCTTTCGCGCGTCTCGATGTAGGAGATTACCCTGAAGTGGTCCCGCTTAAAAGCTTCTCTTAACCCCCCCCTCCTTCCTCCACAATTGCGAGGACTTTATGGAAGTCAATTCCCTGTTTTTTTTTTGGAAAATCGAAATGCGTCTATCGTCAGTTTCCGGTCTTCCCATACGGCCTGGACTTTCTTTTTTTCCCCCCCCGTCAGTCATGGTTCGTGAAAGGGGGGCCTAATGACAATTGCAGCGCTAGCGTGCTACCTCTGAGATGTTTTAGGCCCCCCTCCCATCCTCTAATCCGGCTCCCAGACCCCTTAAACAAGACCACGCAGCCGATCGTTTGTGTATCCGGGTGCTTGCCTTTGAAGATTTTTCCGTCTCCCCCTGTCTGGACTAATGGCTACCATGGAGTTCTTTAAAGACCAAATACCTCAGAGTTCTCTCCCTCCGGGAGACTTCTAGTTACTGCTTGTTTTTTGTCGTCGTTTCCGCCCCCCTCCCCGAAGTGCAACTGGTCCTTTGAGTCAGAACCCTTTTTCCCAGGTAGCCCTCGAGTTCCGTTCCTGCTCAAAGAGGCCGACTTCCGCCGACTAGGGATGTTTGGATCTCCCACGGCCTTTTCTCTTCTTCTTTATGCTTCTCCCCCACTCACGGTCTACCTTTCTCTATTTAAACGGTAACTTTTTCATCCCTGCTTTCCTTTTGGTGAGACTTGCTGCTAAAGAACTCTTTTTACGCCTGTTTTGGCTTGGTATGCCCTAGTAGTTCGATTCGGTCTCCTCCTCTGACCCCTTCCCGCCGATTACCTGCGCCCCTCGAGGTTCCCCACTGTCTCTCTCCCCATGGTCTCGAGCTTTAAGGGTCCCCCCCCGCTGTGCTCCTCGGAGAGCTGCCCCCTCTTCTGTAGCATCGTTCTACCTGAATCACCGGTTTATCTGTGACGTCGAGAATCACGTCTCCTTCTTGGTTCTTTCCTTATCGCGGAAAATTGCTCGGAAGCAAACTGCCTCCCGATGTTTTTCCATCGACCCACTCTTCCCCTCCCCGTTTGGTTTCTGCCTTGCGGTAAAAGACCACCCTTGGGTTTCTACCCCTGTCCCGTCCCTTCTCTCACTTTGGTTCCG
>Ga0179593_1570796_pt1 | contig 29488 bp, 34 predicted proteins | sample CZODoug2_1_08_16_FD_185931 | JGI IMG/M metagenome (GOLD analysis project Ga0179593, IMG submission 185931) | Vadose zone soil fungal communities from Angelo Coast Range Reserve, California, USA - CZODoug2_1_08_16fungal (PacBio error correction) | ecosystem: Environmental > Terrestrial > Soil >... | reverse complement strand
GCACGGGTCTCCGGTCCGGACTTTTCTTATGTAATGAAACCCCATCTTCCCCTTCACGTGGCTTTCGTTCCCCTCACCCCTACTCCATACCGTACGCGAGCTCTGTTTCCCCCCCCGAGTTCTACGTCTTCGGCCTTTTTCATAGTTGCCCTTGCTGTACAGTCCTGTCCCAACCCTTTCTTGCGGTGATTTCTTTCGTCCGCTTATTTCCCCAAGATTTAACCTTTGCCCTGGTCTGTGCGCTTGTTCTGGGCCTATCCTCATAGCTTCTTGGTCGGAGTGACCCGCCGCATACCCCCGTCTTTCCATCCCAGGTTTCATTTTGGTATTACTTTATACTGGTGACGTCCCTCTTTTTTCCCCCTTTGGTCCTTCTTTGATCGTGATAGTTGTTGAACGGCGCTTTCCCCCTTGCGAGCAAGTGATTTTTTTCTAGAGTTTTTTTTTCTTGCCCAGTGCTTATCTTATTACCCTCCCCCGTTAAAAGCCCTTCCCACCTGTAGCCGCCAGTTTATGTGTATTTGTGACGAATCGTCTTGATTTTATGGTCTTTTTCAACCTTATGTGGCGTTACGTTTAAATCCTGCCTTCATGCAAACGTACAAGTCTGCTCTTTCTATTCCGCGGTAAAAGGATTCGCCTTTTGGCTCTGCCCGTTCTCCTTTTTTTTGCGAGAGGCCGTTGATTAGTTCTTTGTATGTGTCGCATCGGACATCGCGCCCTTTTTTTCATGACTCCCCTCCTCCGGTTTCCGAGTTCAGGAAGATCGCTCCCTTTCTGTCTCCCCGGCCTTTTCGCCCTCATACCTAGCTCAAGGATTGAGTCTAGTTTTTTCTTTCTACAGGAGTTAGCTTGATAGACGCTTGCTTTTCTTCTGTCCGTATAGATTTTGCGCTTTCACCGCCTTGCTCGGGTTGATGCGCTCCTCCCCCTTCTTTTCCCGAGGTCCCAAGGTTCGGATCTTGCGTCACTTCCAGCACAAGCCCTATGGCTTCCCCCCTTTGGGTCGGCTGACCATCGCTTTTCCCCGATCGGCCTGCCGTCCCGATTCGAAATCCTTTATCCCTTTTTTTATGTTTCCCGAAGTTTGTTTCCCGTCCCCTGACCTCAATCGGATCAGCTCCCTTGTTTTTTTCCAAGCGCAGCAACCTGTATCCCCCCCCATCCATAGGAATCGTAAGAACAAGACTCCAAAAACCTTCGAACCCCGAGAGTTGTTATTAGGAGTTTAGCCGCCTCCCCGAGGCACAGGTTCATCCCCCTTTTTATCTCGGTACATATAGCCCCCGACAGTTGCCTTGACCATTTTTCCCGAAGACTAGCCGCATAATCATACCCTTCTATCAACTTTTATTGCCCCAAATCCCGCTATGAGTTTGTGACCACTCCGTGAACCTTTTTCTTCCTCCCTCCTTCCCCAAGTACACATAATGCCTGAGCCCATTTTTTTCTTTTTGCGCGAAATTGACACGCCCTTTTTTTCCTGAAACCTTCATTTCGCGCCCCTTTTTTCTCCCATCCTTTACGACCGAAGTTATGCTTGACCTTATCCTCTTCTATCCTTCACCGGCTCACGTGCTACTTTTTTTTGCTCTCGTCACCCTTTTTTTCAACGCCCCGACCGATGTCCCTCCCCCCGCCCCCCCCCCACCTCCCACCCCCCCCCCCCCCCCCCACCCCTTCTTTTATTTGAACGGAATAGATAGGGTCTCCTTTTTTGTTTTCTAGAAGCTCGCCCACGCCTTGCCCTTTTTTTCGTATTCCCTCTTCCCCCTAAATTCTCCCGTCCCTATATTTCTATCCTCCCATAGCTTCTAGAGTCCTGTTCGAAATAAAATGCTTTCCTTGATCACACCCGTTCGGGAATCTCTTTCCCGCGGCCCCGGCCAGCCGAGTCAACCTGACCTTTTTTTGCGATGCCGCCCAGTGCGTAGTTTCTTGAACGTTTTTTTTTTTGACTGTTGGGCTATATTCCCTTTTCTCTAGCGACCTACCTGTAGCCACGATTTCTCACCCCTTGACCCGTTCGCATATAGGCCTTTTCACCTCGTGGTTCCCCTCCCTTCCCCTGCTTCCTGGTCCTTTTTTTTTTTCCCGCCCTAGGCGACAACAGCCGCGCCACTCCTTGGGCAAATCGCCTCCTCCTCTGTTTCTTTTCCGGCGACGCCATCCGCCCTTTGAAGGTCTCTTGGTGTCGCCCCCAGTCACGCCACCTTCCTTCTCCCCCTTTTACCCCAATTCTTTCAGTTTTATCTCCTGTGTGTTGAATCTGATACCCCACAAAGCCACTACACATTTTCTGTTCTTGACTTACCCTTTTCCTCAGCCCATGCTCTTTTACTAGCAACATGGCCGTTTTTTCCCTTTGCCTGATGACGATGCGTTTTTCGTGAGCCGAACCGAGGCTTGTTAGCATGAATTTTTTTTTTTTTTTCCCTTTTTCCATAGAGTTGCCCCCCCCTTCTCGATTTTTGATGACGAGGCGTGCTTTTTTTTGCGAGAGACTTTTTACATGTACCCCTTTTTCTTCCAGAGCGTATCGTCACACTTCCCTTGAGTTTCAAACCAAAGCGAACGGTTTCGAGTTGAGCCGGTCCCTTGCTTTCACCTCGTCCCCCTCGACAAACCACTTGCTTGGGCCCACTATTTCCCTGAGGATCTGCATGCGCCCTTTAGTCTTTCCCGGAATTGCCAAGTCCATTCTATAATTAGCCTGCTCCTTTCCTTTTTACTTTAAACTGTCTCAGCCTCCTTTTTTTTTTTCTCCTCTCGTTATCTACCACTTGGTCTCCCTATGGAGGCGCCTGCATCCGAGGCGGTCATCGGATTTTTGCGTTAGCCCGTATGGACTGTGGGCCCTCTTTCCCCTTTTTCCTACACGCATCAGATAACTATTAACCCCTTGCGTTTTTTTTTTTTTTGTCAGCAGCGGCTAGCACTATTTTTCTGTTGAGCGAATCCCTCCTATCGTCAAGTTCTAGCAGATCGTACCATGTTCCTTTCCTACTTCAAGAATATGAACTCGAATTTGGAAGGCGGCGAGGAACTGCGGGGCCCCTTTCATGCGATGGTTTTTGAGGAAGCGCATCCAAGAGCGGCCTCCTGACGTCCCTCTTTTATTGAGGACGGCTGTTATCCCCCTTTCTTTTCCCTTCTGATTGGTTCAACCCAAGTCCACTTTTGCAAAAGTGTCTTTAAAAATTTTTTCTAGCTAGGTGCGTGATGTCCAAAAATGTTGTTGCCGAGTATAAGAAACTTGGCGCGGCATCGTTCCTAAGCTTTCCGCGACGACCTTGGTCGAGCCTTGCCACATGCCTCCTTCCCCCCCCCCTTGCCTTTTTGCTCCTCTCCGTTATCGTTTTTTCTGTGGGTTCCTTTCCCAATGCAGATTATTCCATATAGTTGAGTTCTTTCTTTCTGACTCCTCCCTTCCTTACATGACGCTCGTTTCACTTCCTCCCCCACTTTCACTTCGGGAGACTAACACGCGACCTACTATTCCCCCACTTTCACTTGATGTGAAGCCCTTGGCCCTGCATAAGACGCGACTTTTCCTTTCCCCGTGCGCGGTGAGCAAGGATGCGTAACGTCGCTACCTCCCCTCCCCCCCTCCCCTTCGTGCCCCCCTTGTTCCCTTTCCCCCCTCCCTTTCACCCCCCTCCTCGTCGCACCCCCCCCCCCCCACCCCCCTTTACCTCACCCTTCCCTCTCATCACCATCCTCTCTACCTACACCCTGTCAGCCCCACCATCTTTGTCACTCTTTTCCTTCACACTTCCCCTCCCTCCTACCCCTCAACCTTCCCCTCCTCCCACCCTCAATCCCCCTTTACTTCTCCCCCCTACCACCCCCCGTCCCCCTCTCCCCCTGCTTGCGCCCACCCCCCACCTTCCCCCTGTCACTCCCCCCTCTATCCTACCATCCGACCCCTTTCACCCTCCCCCTCCCCCTTCTCTATCCCACCCCCCCCCCCCTCCCTATCTCGTCCCTCTCCCCCCGTTCCCCTTCTAGCTCCGTTCCTCCCCTCCCCAACCCCTTCTACCCACCCTCCCACATTCACCCACCACCTCCTTCTGCCTCCCTATCAACTCTCCCTACCCCTACCTCCCCTTCCCTCCCTTCGTCTTCGCCCGGCTTCCCTCTCTCTTTTTCCCGAGTAATACGCATCAATCAGTTCAAGTCCTCTCCTTGACGGAATCCATTTCTTTTCCCATTGCCCCAGTTCTACCTCCAGGCGCCTTCTTTCCCTTCTGTTTTATGGTCGACGCTCCCCTCGAAACCTTTGTTGAGTCCCTAATCCCTTTTTCCTTTTTTTTTTGATCCGATTAATCGACCCCCCCAAGTTTCCGCCTACCAACAACTCCCAGAGTTCGCAGGCTCCTATCTTGAACTCGAGAACTTCTTCCCCCCCTAGGAAAGATAGGACTTTCCTGGAACCGGCCTTTTTTTCAGATCGTATTTCCTTTTAGGTGAGGACCCATGCCCCTTGTTTTGAGGCCAGAACCCCCGTCCGATACCCTCCACCCGATGAAAAACTTCCGTCAGGCTTTCTTATGATTAACGGCGTATGGCCCTCTCTTTCTCGCGCTTGGTTTTCCGATACACCGCTCCACTTGTTCTGAGCGATTCCCCCGTCCGCTGGTGACAAAGTTCTTCGTTTTTTCTTCTAGGAAGACCACCAGTAGTCTTTTATAGCCCTTCGGCCATCTCTTGCGTTTCCAGACTCACGCGGTTATTCGGTGTAGAGCGAGGTCTTCCCAGATCCCAGACCCCCCCTTTTTCTTTTTCCCTTAAAATCCATAAGCGCGTCCTCCTTCTGTACTTTTTTTGCTGACCAACCGTAGGTACGATGTTTTTATCTTCTGCCCGCGGCGTTTTGACATCTTCACCCCTTCCACCCCTTTCACGACATACCAAGGCACCCTGCAGCCTACTCTTTTTCTTTTCTTTTCCCGTCTTCGTCGTGGTGAAGGACCTGCCACCTGTTTGCCAACGCCCCGATTCACACGATTACGAAGAGAGTGCGCCCTTCTCTCTTCTTTCTTCTCCTTTTTCTTTCATCATACTAAGTTGTTGTTTTTTATAACTTCGCCGACCGCCTTTTTTTTTCCAAGCAATCTTCGATGTAATGTACCCCCCCTTTTTCTCCCCCACGTGGCGAGATGAACCTTTCACACGTGACGAAGGTCTCGCGCGCGGAAACCCTTTCTTCGGCTTCGATTTTTCAGTGGCGCATCTTTCTTTTTTTTTTTGACAGGTTGACTAAGATTTCCCCCCAATTCCCCCCCCCCAACCCCCCCCCCCCCCCCGTCTCATCTCATTCTTCCGTCCGTCGGATGGCACCATTTACTATGTCTCTGTCTTTTTTTCTTTTGTTCCGAGCTGGCGTGCTGCCCATATGGTCTTGATGTGACATAGCCAGCCCTGCACAAACCATGCTCCCCCCCTCCAGCAAAGTAGCCTTTTTTAGACATTCTTTTTCTTTGAGCGATGAGGACCTTGCCAACTTTGATCAACACACTGCCGTGAAAATGCGTGCTTTTACCCAGTCTGACGACATAAAACCTGGTCTTTCTCTTCTCTGTTAAGAAATCTTTTCCCCTAAGCGCGGATCCCATACCTCCGATTAAATCCCTGTTCCAGGCCCTCTTCCCCCCCTATTTTGTTTCTTGATGTCGTTATTTGCGAAGGATAGTTTACCCCCATTGTCGTAGAACTTCGCTGGAGGACGGCATCTGACCAGATTTGAGCGCCGCCAGAGCTTCCTTATTTTCCTCTTTTTTACCTTCGCTGCTTAAAGGCGCGTATATTTTTTGAGAGTTCTTCCCCTTTTAGGTACGCCCGATTACACTGCGCATTCTGATCACCGCGCCCACTTTGTTTTTTCGTGTCGCCAACCTTCTCCCCAGATCTAGTACTGAGCAGGCCAGTTGCTCTCGACTGCTTTTTATTTTTTTTCCTTTTTGATGTGGATATTCTCAAGTCATTTGTTTCCCCGACGTTCCTATATTTTCGTTATCTAGCCAGTGGACATTTCGGGAGTTCTCTTCCTCACTTTTGCCATTTCCCCCCTGTCCATGGTCCTTCGTTCCCCCCTCGAAGCGTTCATCAGCACGGTTCTTGGTTTTTTTTTTTTCCTTCCTTGCGCCGGGTTCGTATGCTAACCCTCTTTTTTCCTCCCCTCCCTGAATCAGTTACTTGCATTTATGTCCTGTTCCTTTTCCCCCGTCCCATCGCAATCTCCTTCATCCTTCGGTTTTTTCCCGACAAGTTGACCTCATGACTATCCCCCCTTCCCCCTCCCGTCATCTTAAGAAGCGCCGGCACCCTTTCCAACCGAAGATCCAGCTTTTTTCCCTTCCTCATTCTGACCAGATTTGTCATCTGAGTTTCTTAGGTAGGAAACTATGCATTCAATTTTCCACCTCCGATTTCTTGACCTTCAGTCAAGATGTCTTTCTTAAGCAAATTCAAGCGTTGCATCCTTATGTGAGTTCAATTTCCCGTTCTCACCCCCTTTTTTTTCCCCTCCGGCGACTCCTCAGTCCCCCCATTGACGCACTGTGCCCCCACTTCATGACCCCAAGCTCCCGGGGTTCTTCCGCCCCCCTCCCCCCACTCTACTGAAACCCTCCGTTCGCTCTCCAGCCTTTTTTTCGATATGCCCGATCTGCTCGCTGGAACCGCAGATTTAGCGATCGGCCGTTTTTATTTTTGCCAGTCTCGTCCGTGTTTACACGTCCTTTTCGTCCCTGAAAGAGAGTCGCGTGCTCTTAATGAAGGATCGAGGTTCTTCCTCTTTTTTAAGTGCCCCGCTGAGCACAGCCTTACTGGCTCCGACTGACCTCTCCGAGCCCTTTCCCGGCCTTGGTAGATACCCACTGACACTCTTCTCTTTTTCCCTCTTTTTTTGCAGTTTGGACTAAAGAAGCGACCCACGTCCCGTTCGCCGACTCTAGTATTCCTCCCGGGACTCTCGGTCAATGGGCAATCCGCACATCAGTTTTGCCCTGCCGACCTCCCTAGTGTGTTGCACGGGTGTATGTAGCGTCAGACCGACGCCTCTTTCTTCTCGGTAACCCTCTTGAACAGCTTCTTTTTCCCAGTGTGACTAAGAGTTTCATGCTTTTTTCTTCCTCCCCTCTCCAAACCTCCCCCCCTCCCATCTTCAATGCGTTCTGGGAGACCTATCTCGGCAAGACGACCTCAGGTTCCCATCCCTTTTTTTTCTTTGGTGAAGGCAGCAAATAGTTTGCTTTTTGACAGATTGCCCAATGTTTTTTTGTCTTTACCCACTCAGGCAAGGCCGTTGTTATCTCTCCTCCTCCTCCTGTGTGTGAGAGTCTCACGAAGTGGTACCCTTTTTCATAATTTTTTCTTCATATTTCAAGGCGCACCGCCTTTTCCTCCCCTCTCGGATGGTCGCGCCTTTTTTCTTTTTTTTCTAGGACTTTCCTTTCTAGTGGCCCCGAACCAGGAAGAATTTTTTTTCCGCCATTTTTCGCTCTGAGCGAATTCCCCTTTTGATAGCAGTGACGGCCGTATCATCGTCACCTCCTTTACCCCAAATCCCTAGAGTTTTCTCCTTGGTGAAAATCCGCGAATACAGTTCATTTTCTTTTCTGAGTACTAAGATCACTTTTCGCCCTCATGTCACCCCTTATCCCTTCCCCCAGTTTTTTTTTGGGTTAAACACACGCCGGTCGTCTTCTGTTCTTATTTCATGCGAAGAGGAACACGTGATATATTCTTTCCGCCTACTCCCCCCTTTTTCCCCCCTAATGAGCCAGAACCCCCTGAGAATTCCTTCTGGGTCTGATCACGTGTCGGGCGCGGAGTAGGAAGTACATTCTTCCCTAGCTAAAGGCGTGGTCCTCTGGCACTCTAAGATATATTACCTTACCTATTAAGACCGACTTAGCACCCGTGACTTTGGGGTCGCTCTGCGAGGCCTACTTTTTTGTAACTCCGAGCTTCTATGCACCCTTTCCTTTTTTAACAGCATAGCTATCATTAATGGGAGACAGAGGCTGCTTTCTAAGACGACGACGGCGCCTGTTTTTGAAGGGCTCTTCGGTCCCTGGATTTTTTTTTTTTTTTTTTTTGGGTGTTTGGGTTGGGCTGGTTTGTGGTTTTTTCTTTTTTGGCGAGGGGGGGGGGGGGGGTTTGTTTTTGGGGGTTTTTGCGTTTTTTTTTTTGGTTGGTGTGTTGTGGGGTGGGTGGTGTCATTTTGATATCCCTTTTTCTGCCACGACGGGACCCTGCGTTTTCCAGTAGGAATTGAGAGCGCGCATATACCGAGTTTTCTCCCCTTTTGCACTTGGTCACACCCATACCTCCCCGCTTGATTTGCCACCATGCTCTCTTTCGGAGTATGCGCTAGATTGGCTGCTCCATCCCCAATTTCTTTCTTTCCTGTCTCAGCATATAGCAAACTTCTCTGACCCATTGACCCCTTTCATCGGCTTTTTTTTTAGGGTAGAGATCGTCAGTCCCCCATCGCTCAATCTGCCTTTTTCCCCGTCCCTCAGATTTTGACATGTGACTTTAGTTCTTTTCTTCGCGTATGGTTATCCATGTCCACTTCCAATTTTACCTGAGTCTTTTCCGTCCCCCCCGGAACACTGGAAATGCACGATCGAGATGCAAATACCAGATTCAGGATTTTCGACAACACATCTTCCCCCCCCAATCGACGTTTCTTACGGGGGCCCAAGCCCTTATTATGCTCCCCCTTCCCCCCCCCCCCCCTTTGTGGTGGGTAGGAGTGTCCTTCAGCCTTTTAGTTCCAAGCTCGGTTTTTTTTTTAAAAAGTTTGGGAGCAAGGATGTTCCCCACTCGCCGGCTGCGTCGACTCCTGTCTATTCCACGCTTCTATACGTTGACAGCGGGTAATCTCCCTTTACCCCGACGGAATTACCCCCTTAATCGCCCCCCGCTCCTTTTTTTTTTTTACGCCTATATGTAGAGAGCCGTGTTGCGTTCCCGGACCGGATGATTATAATAGATTTCCCCCCTTTTTTCTCACTTCTGATGAATCGACGACAGGCCTCCCAACAACGCCGACGTTCCCTACTTGCCGCCCCTATCCCCCCGCATTCAAGACTCCCGCCGACCTACTTTCCCCGGCTGGCCCCTCGACCCCTTTAAAGCAACAGCGCTTTTTTCTTTCCCTCTTTCTCGTTTCGACATAGTCCCAGACAGAGGATTTCTTGAACCCTCGACCCTGACCGCCGCACCCACTTGTTCCTCCCTTGAAGCATTTCGGCCTTCTGTTAACGTATCGGAGCAAATTTTCCCGGCCAGGCAGAAGGAAAAGCCTCCAACGCTCCCCTGCTTCCTTCCTGACTGAAAGCATATACCCGTTCCCCGGCGGGTTCCTCCTCTTTCCGCCCATCGAGACCAGTGCGAATCCCCCCCGTTAGGAAAAGATTTAAAGGCCGGCTTTATGTTTGATTTTCAGTTTCCGCTTTTTTAGCCCCATCCTCCCCCCCCGACCGCGTCGGACGCCACCCCCCCCCCCGCGACAGGAGTAAATCTCCCGTGAACCCTCGTTTTTTCTAGCAATCTCTCGGCACGAAGTTTCTGAGACCGTACCCAGCCTTTGCGTTCCTTTTTTCAATAAGCGGGCCGCCGCCCATTCGTTTTATTCTCCTCTCCGAGCCCCCCCCCCCCCCCCCCCCCCCCGTAGTTTCAGCGATTTTTTTCTATCCCACGTGGGCCACTTGAATTCCATTACACGTCCCTTGGATTTTGCCGCTTCGGGCATCTTGCCAAGTCTTCCCTCCTCGGATGTTGTTGAATTGAGACTACCGGCTGGATCCTGACCACCGCCCGATCTTGAACCTCACCCAATCGGCCTTGTCCCCCCCGGAATGAACCATGCCTTCAACCTATAATTTCGGTAGAAGAGTCCCCTCTTATTAAGTTCCTTTTTTCTCTTAGTTTTACCAGTGTTGCCTTCCCGGCACATTTGAATGCGAGAAGTCGATTCACACGTCTACGGATAGTTATGGTGCCTCCTCCCCTTTCTAGCAAAAGAAATTTCTTGTTCTGGATTGCCTTTCTCTGGTTTCTAGGATTTCCGCCGAGCCCTCCACCTCAACTCCCGGTTCCCACCCCCGCACAAAGAATAGTTCTCTCTCGTTCCCCCCCTTGAAAGATCCTCCACGTTGCCTCGCTTCCTTTCCCCGACCGATTGCTCCCCCATCTTTACCTTTATGCTCTCCCCCAGTCCTCGGCGCCCTTTTCTCTTTTTTTCTCCTGCGAGTCAGACGTTGTGATCAGTCGGATTCACGCCCTCCCCCTTTCCTCTTTTTAATGCTTCAGGACCAGTTGTCTTTTTTTCACTCCGCATTTAGTCTTTTTCCTTCGTTCTGCCCCAACCCTTGCTCGTTCGTTCCCTGCTTTTTCCTCCTAAGCTGGACCGGGATCTTCCGAGGCAGCAGCTTTTTTCGGTTAGCTTCTTGCGCTTCCAGCCCTGCGCAAGATCTACTCGGGCTTGTTGAGTGTTCTGGTTGTCTTTCTCCATACATGCGATCGTCCTTTTCCGAAGTGCGGGGTCAGTGAAGAGTCCCTGCGGAAACAGACTGGCGTCCTCCAGGCCTTTTTTGATTGGCCGTTCTTTCCCTGATTTCTTCCCCCTCCTCTTCTGCTTGTACATGAGTGCTTCTTCCCGCTGTCTACTTTTTTTTTTAGAAAGCCGTGCGACGTGCTGCTCTTCCCCCGTGTTCTTTTTGTCAGTCCTTGGAACTGATCGCCGGCCTGGATTCTTTTCCCCCTGGGGAGGATGGCCTTTCCCCTTGCTTCCCTCCCCTTTTTTACCTGACATTTCATATTTCTATTTGGTCTGTGCCTTATTCTCCCCCCCCAACTCCCAATCGATAGGATCCGCCGTTCCTCACTTTTTTCCCTTCCCCCACCTCCAACCAGTCAAGAATCGTTACCCTTCCCCCGAAACAAAACTTCGTCCCCTCCTTCTCCCTTAGGGCAGTTGGCCCGGTTCATTGTAAGTGGCCTCTTCTTGACCTTTCTTTCTCGAAGACCAACAGCATTTTTCTGTTTCTCCTCTCTCCTAACTCCTCCTCAAACTTTTTGCAAAATTGCTTTCACTTATGGGTGACAAATATTCCGAAACTTTAAACGGTTCTTTCTTTATAAGTCACATCCCTCACGCTGTGCCCCATTTGACTGCAGTGATGGCTTCCTCAGGATTCCCAGCGTTAAGACCTTCAGAGTAGAGTATTATTTTTTCTTTTTGCGATCTGCTCGCCCTTGTCAGGTCCAGTCTAGCGCCCCGGCTTCACTTAGCCCTAGCAGACGCTTGTCCTGGTCCCCCGAGCTTCATTTTTCCCCCCCCTCGCCCAGAACGCAGTCGGTCAAGTCGGCCTTCCCTTCTTTTTCAGTACTTTTGGTGGAGTGCCCGCGGGGCCCCTTGCCTTTTTTTTCCTCTCCGACACTCGCCGCTGTTGCTCGGCCAAGGTCACCAATTTCCCCTTTCCCTTTCTGGTTCTGGATAAAGATGTTTACCATACCCCGCCCCTTTTGGAGCCTTCTACCGGGCCTCTCTATTTCCATCGGACTTCGTCCCCATCACCCGGCGTATGGTCGCCTGCGTTTCCTTCCTTTCCCCGGGGATGGTGCTGATCGTTCTTACTCTGACCTCTTTTTCTTTTGCCTTGTTCCCCTTAGTTGGCCGTTCTTTGACCGATAACGTGTTGCCGTGGGTTTTCCGCCCAGAACTTTTGCGCAGCGACCTGTCCCCCCCTTTTTCTTGGTCTGGGGGCCAAAAAACACTCCTTTCATCGGCAGAACACTTTCTTTTTTCTCCTCTCTTTCTTCCCCGCCATGCTGGAAGGCGCAACGGTTTGGTCCCAGAGGCGCCTCCGGTCTCAGGGACACTTAGGACCAGGGCGTTGGTTCTCTCTTTCCTTGTTCTTTTGGCGAGAGATAAAACATTTTCTTGAGTGAGTCCCTGTCCATAGTTTCCTCCCCTTTTTTCTTAAATTCCACCGATTTTCCTTTTGCTTTTCTTTTGCGCTCTTTGTTCCCCTCTCCCTTTTGAGACCTTCGTCGAGTGCCCATGTTCACCTTTTCCCTCTCTTTTTCCTGGTGAGGCGAATTCGGCAGCAGTAAAAGAGCGCTGCCCTTTTCTTACAAGAAGGAGGCCACCCTTCCAAGCTCCTTTTTCACGAGCTGTCTGGCACAACGTTCCATCTTCTACTCTTCCCCCTCACCAGATCGAAAAGACTTCCCTTGTCCCAGCGTAACACTCCCTTGAGCGACGGTTTTCTGATGCCGGATTGCCCTGGCCCCTCTAACCGTCTCCTCAGACGGGGCTTGTGTGGATCCCGAAAACTCCTTTCCCTTCCCCCCTCCCCGGAGATCGGGCTGGGTACTTTCCCAGCACGTGGTCGCGGCGAGTTCTTTTTTTCTGCGGTTCAAGGCTTTGGGTCAGCGTGGCCCCCGATCAAGCCCGAAACATCAGTATTTTTTTCCTCCCCCCGGATGCGGTAGGGCCGGGCGACGTCTTCCACTTTCCTTAGAGTCTGCACTACCTCGAGGCGGGTTCGCCCTTTTTTTTTTGGTTAGTTGTTTCCCACCTTTCCTTTCCTCGGAAGAGGGAAGACCTTTCTCTCTTAAGCCTCCTCGACGGATGCAAGGGGTCCGGCATGCGTGGGCGGTGTCCCCAATTCGGCCGCCCCAACTTCCTTCTCATTCCAAGCGGTTTCTGAAGGTTGGACTTGTCTTGCTTTCCCTGCCGTTCCAGGTTCGCCGGACTATGTCCCCAACATCCCCTCATTTCCTTTTTCCAAGAAATATAGGATTGTCTCGAGTTTTGTCTTCTTCCTTTTTTCTGCGAGATTAAGAAAATTGGCGAGAATAGTTTCTCCTCGGCTCAAGGCGAAGGATTTCATGCCCACTGCCTAACTTCCCTTTCTTTTCTAAGTTTTTTTCTTTCGTTCGAATGTTGAGAGGTTTATGCAGGTTTGCCTTTTCCCCCCTCTCTCACTCGGCTTCCTTCTTGAGTAGATGGTACTGATTTTTTCCCTGAAGGCACAGGAACATGTCCGCTCCCCCCGGTCCCCTTTTTTTCTAACATCTTCAATCCTTTCAGTCCCTCCCTTTTTTGTCAAGCTCGAGCTGCAGGGGCCCCACCCCGTGCTGTTTGATGGAACCAGGTTGTCTCCCGGAACCGGACCCTGGGACTGTGAGCAATCCAGCGTCTGGGCGATTCCCGAGAGTTCACGCTCATACCGTCTCGTCTCCTCCCAAGCAGCCCTCGGAATCCCACTTTTTTTCAGCCCGAACAATCCTGTAACTGTTCCCGTTTGTGTGTTTCAGGTTCCGTCAGGACCCTTTTAAAACCTTCTTGTGAGTCAGGCAGAAGGTCAATTCTCCCTTTCCCCGTCCTTACCCCAACCAGACCTCAAAAATTTTTTTTTTTTTTTGCCCCCCATTGACTATCTGGCGCTCACTCCCTTGACGGCCTTCCCCCTTCTCCTAGCCCCTGACAGATCCCGAATTCCCCCCCCTTGGCGCTCGGGAGAACGACCCCTTTCTCCCTACCCTGCCCCGATAAAGACCCCCTCTTACACAATGCAACCCCACCACAAACAAAGTTCCCCAGCTTGTTCAAGGTGTATGTGATCCTCTCTTTAGTCCTTCGTTTTCCTTCCCCCAGCGATCACAAGCTCCCAATTTTCCTTCTGGGAATGAACCCCAGTTCCAGATTTTTTCCCTTGATTCCTCATAGAGCAACTTTTTGACCAGCAGTTCGTATTTTTTATCCGTCCCTACGGCTCTTGTATCCTCCTTTTTTCTCCGTTCGGTGGAATAGGAGGTCCCTCCACGACCAGCGCACAGTCCCCATCATCCTCCTAGGACCCCATTCCCTTTTGTGGATCCCTGTCAATCTTCTCGGTCTCTTTTTTTTCCCTGAGAAAAAATGGCTTGGCCCACCGGCCCCGAAGCCCTTTCCTATCGGTTCCGTGCTCCCGACTTATCGGATGTGTCTGATTCTTGCCAAGCGATTGGTTCTTTTCATTCCCATATTTTTCCCCCTTTTCCGTTTTGCGTGATTTAGGGTATCTTTTCCCTCTCTAAGATGATTGTGTGTTGATTTTTAGTTCTTCTACACTGGGGCCGATTCCTTCTCCCGGCTCTTTTTAATGAATCCCCTTCGTCCCCTTGGGCCAACCGTTTCCCCCCAATCCTCCCACGACGAAGACGTCTGGGCAGCGGTTCAATCACTCTTTTTCCCCTGATAGTGACGTCTCTGGGCTTGTACAGGTTCCCTTCCCCCCGAAGATGATTGAAACTTCTCCCGCCTGTTCACCCCTTACCTCCCTCGACAGGTTCTGTTTTCCCTTGTCTTGCTTCTGTTTAAAGCCGGCCAGACACGGTTAAAACCTCCTAGCCGTTTAATGTTCCTTCCCCTTTTCGCAACTGATGGTCGCCCCCCTTTGTTCCCTTCCCTTCCTTTCGAACGTTGTCCCAAGTGGACTGGTCCAGTTTCGGCCATACAGGTTGTAGTCTCCCCGGTTCGGCCCGTGCAGTTCACTCAGATTTCCCTTCCCCATACCCCTTTGCAGAGACTTTCACTAGGTATGTTGTGTCTTATTTTTTCTTGATCTTGCGCGTCTGACTTCAACCTGTGGGTCCCTCGGGACCTCCCTTTCGCCGGATTTTCTTTTTCATTGGGTACGAGTCCGCCTCGCCAGGTGTTCCTTGATTCTGCTTTCCTCTAAGGTTCTTCTTTTCCTCGCTGGTGGAGGCGTCTGGTTGCGATTCGAGCACCTGCTGCTTCCCCCCTTCTTTGCCTCCGCCCTTTTTGTCCGTGACCGACCATGTTTCAACCCAGATCGGGCTCCCCTTTTTCCCTTGCGAGAAGCAGTTTTTGCTGAGCGAGTCTTCTATTTTTTGAGCCTGAGTGATCGTATTTCCGCCGTCCTCCTACCAACTTCGGGGCTTGCGTCGACCTAGTCGACCCTTTTTTCTCCCCTTGCAAAAAGTGTTCAAGGCTGGTCCGGAAGTCCTTGGACTTCCTTAGCAATTCCGCACACGGTGGTGTTCTGCCCTTTTTCCTTGTTCGGGCTTCGTCGAAATACTTGAATCCGTTCTTTGTATTCTTTTTCTTTTTCCTGTGTCCGTCCATAGAAATCAATCGCTATCCCCGTCTTCCATGCGTGCCGACATTTTTCTTTGACCATCCCTCTTCATCAAGGAATCGTCCAACTTGACCTGTTTTCCCCCTCCCCCCAGGCCATTTGAGCAGGAGGCATTTTTTTTTATCTGACCCTTTCTCCTTCTTGATCCATCTTAGGAGAGTGAAACTAAACTTTTTTCTCCCTTCGCAACACTTAAAAGACCATAGTGGCCATTCCCCTTCCCTTAACTTTTTCACAAATAAAGAGTCGATTTAACGGATGTGTTTCCGGCGCCCCTAAAAGGTTGGTCAGCCCTCCCTCCACTCAACTTGTTTCCCCTTGACAGACAAGGCGTATTCTTTTTTTTTCCCTTTTTCCCCCCGAAAGAGCACTCGGCCCCCTTTCATCGTAGTCGTCAGCCCTCTTTGTTGAATCGATATGCTAGTCAACTTTCCATTAACTAAGTGCGCCTCTCCCTTTCCACGCCGCTGCTACGTCCTCTCCCTCTTCCCCCCCCCTGTGACCGAGGTCTCCCCGACGCGCCCCCAGGGTCAAGTCGGTCATTCTCTTCTTTCCCTTGATGGTTTCTTCCCTGCCCACTTGCCTTGCCCGCCGGGTTTCGCCCTCTCCTCTCCGCAAAGAGACAAGTGAGATCTTGTCGATCGCGTCCTTGCTCTCTTTGTTCCCGACCCACCCCCTCCCATGGTCGTCTTCTCCCGTCTGCCCCCCCGCCCTTCCTTTCTGTGCGCCATACCCCGTGTGTCGCCTCTTTTAATTGCGGATGATTCGGTGTTGATCGTATTTCAAGACTCCCCGGACCTTGTAGCACTTTTTTTTACACCATTCCCTTCCCCCGTTCGCGTTGGAAAGTTGGAATCCTTCTTTTCCAATGCCAGCTCTACTCCGTTACTCGAGTCTTCCTCCCAATCAGCGTCCTTCACAGGCACTCGCCGTTTTTGGCCCTAGCCTCTTTTCCTCCCAGCCTAGGTTAAGAATTTTGCTCGCCGACGAAGGCTGTTTTCTGGCAGAGGAGCAATTTTCTCACCTTTTTTCACGGACCCCCTGACCAGGCTTGGGTTTTTACTCTTTTATTTCCCTCCTGTTTTTTTTTCTCCGCTATAACCAACCTCCTGGTGGTATTTTTCCGTTGCGCCTTTGCGGCAATTAACAATCCTAACTATTTCTCCTTTCCGTCCCCCCTTCTTTTTTTCGTGCAACCGAGGTCTTTCTTGATGAGTTCTTCTTTTAGAACTTAGAGATTGCTTTGCATGAGCCCTTTTTTTAACCTAGTACAGATCCTTGTTGCCGGTTCCCCCCGGAGTTCCAACGCCAATCAGCCGGGTATCCTTCTCTTTTCTTACCTCGGGTCCCCCCGGAGTTTCCCTTCCCTTCATCCGCTAAGCACTCGCACCGCCACTTTTCCCCTCTTTCCCCCCCAATTACTAGTCGTTTTCTTGCTTCTTTTTCCGCGTTGGAAGTTGCCTGGCCCGAGGGAATAGATCCATGCCCGGGTTTTTTCTCCTAACCCGATGGAGCCCTCCCCCTTGAGAGATGGTTGATATACCCACTTCAGCAATGCTCGTTTCGCTATGTTCATCGTCGATTTGATGACCCCGTCTTCCCCCGCGCTGGGCCAGTTTGTTCCACAGTACCTTAAAGTACCCTACGACCTACGTTCTTGTTTACCCCGCCGGTCGTCTGCCGAGGAGGACCCCTCGCTATTCACGGACCGCGCATTCCCAAGGCTGCGTTAGCCTCTTCTCTATTCGTCCTGAAGGGGTTCTCGGTCCTTTTTCCTCCAGATATGCAAGAACGTTTCGGGATGATGGGAACGTGGGGCTTCCAATTCCCCCCCTTGTCTCACTTTGCCACGTTTTTCCCTTTCCTTTTTTCGGAGAGGAGAAGCGCCCCCGTGTTCGCCCTTGAGCTGGTCACCAAAGTTCACGCTTGATTTCACTTGGATGACATAATTTTCTTAGTTTTTTCGCCGCTACTGTTTCTGATTCTGCAAATGCTTTGTTCTCCCCCTCCCCTTGGAGGAATAGTGCCCGTCATCAAGTTTTTTCCCGGCTGACACTGTCACTTCGGGCCCAAACTTTTCCTCCCCTATGCCTTTTCGTTTTTTTTCCGGTCGTTATTACGACTGTTTCTCTTTTTTGTTCGTCACAGGTGTAATTGTCTCCCAAAAGTGGATGACCCTACCCTCCTGGTCCGATGCTGACTCAGACATTTTCCCTTGAATTTTTTCCTCTCTGAAGATGCACGATTTATTTTCGACAACATCTCAATCTGACTTCCCTTTTTCCACCGGCGGACCCTGGCGTCTTTTCCCCCCCTACCCACCACCGTCTGTCCTTCCTTCAGCTCCGTTCCAACGGACGTCCGGCGTGGCCCCTTGTCCCAAGGGGGGAGTTCGTCCTCAAACTTTTCCCCTTTCCTCCCCCCCCCAAGCCTCCCCCGAGATGTCCCGAGTTTTTGTATCCCCGACGGGAATACGATCACTCCTACCTCGATCTTCTCCAATCGGCTCAGCTTCCCTTCAAAGTTTTCCTCAAATGGTACAACTCTCTCACGCCTATCTGTTTGCCCTGACTCAAGTGCAACCCCCCTTAACCGGATGCAGGTGTCTAATTTATTGGTCTCGACCTCGAACAGACCCCCCCCCAACGACCCGTAAACTCCTTCCCAGCCGCTGAAGAAAGAGAAAGGATCACCTCCTCTCTTTTCCGACCCGGAATCCCCCCTCCGTTCTTACGTCGTTGGTCTAGTCGCGGCCGATTTCTCCCTTCACCCCTAGAGATCAATCTCCCTAACAACCCCCCCCCAACCTCACTTCCCGGGAAGAATTCTTATTTTACTTGGTGGAGTGATAATAGGATCCTCGGCTGACATTTCCACTCACTTGTGATGACTACTGGATCTCCCCTTTCGGGGTGCCAGTTCCTCCTTTTTTTCCTTGGAAAGAAGTTCGTGAGTATACGTCTATTCCCCAGGCTCTGGCTTTTTTCAGCCTGGGTACCCTTTCGGGGTTTCGTCGGGTCACTCTTCCCTTCTCTTTCAAGCCAGATCAGTTAGGCCCACATTTTTTTACTTAAAGTAAACCGGTGCCCCCGTCTTGTCATCTTATCGTTGCCCTCCTTTTTTTTCCCCTGAGTTTACCCTATACTAAGGAAAGATCCCAACTTCAAGCAGGGCCTTTCTGAAATATTTCCTTTGACTCTTCCCGCGTTCGTTCCCTTTGTGCTGTTGTTTAACCCCCGGAAAGGCCGATTTTTCCTTAACCCATCTACCTTACTGCTTTCCCTGCTTGTTCGGAAAGATCCCCCTTCCTCCTTGTTGTGTTGAGAGTCCACGTTGTCATTCAGAGGAGCACCCGACCGTTCTGATGACAGACAAACCCTCCGACCCTCTGTGGAAACATTTTGGTGAGAGGACAAAGAAGTCCCTCGACGATGGATGTAATCCCTCATAACAAGAGAGTTTTCCCCGGATTAGCTGCCCCGTTTCCGATCTTGCTTTTTTAATTCCAGGTCCCCCCCCATTTTTTTCCGATCCCTCTACACCAAGCCGTTTGGTGTCACTTTTCCTTTAGCTGAGAGTCTTTTTATGGGGTATAAGATATGTAGTGTGGGTTTTTTGTTCCCCCTCTACACACAACACCAGCGATGAAACCCTTAGCCCCTTCTTTTTAAGCTACTGCTTGTATTTCCTATGAGTTCTCCCCCGCCGTGAACGTTCTATTTAAATGTCCGTGAACCGTGGTTTCTGCGTTGCGGATTTCAGGCAATTTATTCCCTCTCTGATCCCTCTACCCATTGAACAGATGCGCTCTTTTTCCCTTCATGGAAGTTGCCTTTTTTTGTGATGTGTTTTTCCTCCAGGGCCCATGCTGGACGATCCCTGAGCGCAAGATAGTCCTGGGTTTCCAATTTTTATTGTCGTTACAGCAGCTCTGTGTTTCCCTTCGTTTCGCTTTCTTCTCAAAGGTGTCTGGCGCAGGGTTTGGTAGGTTTTGTGGTTTCTCTTCTTAACCCCATGATAAGATCCTGAACTCGGTCAGTTTACGGACTATTTTTTTTTTTCCTTTAAAAGAAGGTTGTCCGCCGGCAGTCTTAGAGCACTCCATTGATGATGAGACGGGATTTTATTCCTTCCCTTCTCTGTTCTATCCCAGATGTGTATGCCCTTTTCATCTAGGGGCTTGCTTCCACCGTGAGACTTTGTTTTGCAGCCCCTCATTGCCCCTTTTTCCCTCCTGGTCCGTACTATGTCCTCCCCCCCTGGATTAATAAAGGACCAAGCTGTGGTCGGGTTTGTCTTTCCCCCCTGTTTCTGCCGGGTTACTGGGCCCTTTCCCCGAATTGAATCTTTGTCTACCTCCCTTGTAATCATTTTTCTTTTCCCCTTCGAGCGTCATGTTCCCCCCTTCAGTGTCCAACGATAGTCATGCACCTTTCCCCTCGTGCCAGGTTCAATGTTTTTTCCTCCCCCCCACAACAAGGAATAGTCTCACCTGACCGAAAAACAACACCCACTTTTTCCACCCAGGAGATTTTATTCTTCCCTTTTTCCGGAACTATCTTCTCTCTGCGCACCTTGAGCCGTATAGGCCCCTTCCAAGTTGCTTATATCTCAGCAGCCCCTCCCCTTGACATCAGACCTCGATATAACTCCTTATATTATCCCCCATTTTTGAAAAATTTTCAGCGTTAGTCCTTTTTTTTTTTTTTCTCCCACAGGTCTCCCCTTTTGGCGTAGGCGCCTTACAAGTTTTCCCCCCCCCCCTTGTGAAGGTTCCCCTTGGCTGTTGAGTCCCCTCCCCCTCCCAAAGGCTATTTTTTCTTCCCCCCCCCCCCTTAAGACCTCCTTTCTTCTTGCAATCGCCTCGGTGAGCCCCCCCTCCTTCCTTCCCTTGAGGAAATACGTTCTTTTCCGGCTCCCGCCTAGTTCTTTTTCTATCGTCCCCGTGAAAGAAGGATCCCCCCCCTCCTCCCCCCCTCAAGGCGTTCAGGGGTTCCCCCTTTCCCCTGAAAGGATATTTCGGTATTCCCTGGCTTTTTGAAAAGATGGACCTCCACCTTCCCCTCCTTTTTTCTTAATCCCCCCCCCCCGCCGCGCCCCTCGCCCGTTTTCCTTCCAAGTGTAGATAAAACGCCTCCTAGTCCAGTTCTGTTCTTGTTCCCTCGTTCACGATCCACACCAAGCTTCCTTTTCCCTTTTATAGGGCCTCCTTCTTTGTCCCCTTAATGAGTAACGTAGCATAACCCTCCCCTTCTTATTTGTAGAGGTTTGTGGACATTACTTTCGGTGCTTTATTCCTTTCGTATAAAGAGACATGATCTGTACATCTGTATTTATAACTGCCCTTTTTTAACACCCGTTCGTTGGCCGTTTATACTTCACCTCTAAGGACCTTCTCTTCCTCCTGGTACTGTCTGGTTTCCGCCGAAAGGCGCCGCACCAGTTGTTCTTGGGACCAACCTACGGGAATTCCTTCTTTTCAGACAGTCTCTGAGAGCGACGAATCCCTTCCCTGCTTCCTTTCCCTGGGCGCTTGGTGATCTCTGGCGGTAGCACCTTTTACAGCTTCGACAGTTTGTTTTTCTTTCCCTTCGCTTTGACCTCCTCCTGTTTTGTTGTGATATACCACCCCCCCAACTTCTTGAAGGGGTCCCTCCACTTTTCTTCTTCCTCCCATTCCTTTTGTGGGGGTGTTGGTTGGGACTCTGGCACCCGGCGCCCACCCTCTTCTACTCTGCGGATGCAGTTTCGTGACGATCTTTTTTCCCCTCTCTTGTCTTTTTTCCTCCGAGTTGGCCCCAGACCACCACTTTTGATTTTTGAGGCTCGCCTTCTGAGGCTTCCTTCTTTTTCACGGACTTCGACGCCTGGGGGCTAGCACTTCCTGGAAACGCCAATTCCTCCCTGAGTACCCTTTCTGGTGTGACCTCTGTAACCCTTGGTTCTATCGTCGAGTCCGATCCCTTTTTCCAACAGTCGCCCTCCTCTGCCCCCCACCTCACCCTACACTCTGTGATGAACGTTACGCTTTTTCTTTATTTTTCCTCCCGGTGAAGATCCTTTGGGCTATTTCCCCCCCCCCTTTAACCAAGATTGAGCCCGCCCCCCAATGGCCGCTATCGTTTTTACTCCCCCCCCCCCGATCCCCACGTGCTGGGAGCGCCCTCTTGGTCTCATCGCGAATGGAAGCCCTTCTGTCTTGGGACCTCTTTGCCACCCCCAATCAAGTCCTTCCCTATCCTTAAGGAGATTAACCTACCCTCGTTTGGCCCCGCTGAGTCCTCCTCCTTTCGGTCAAGTGCGGCTTTTTTTTTTAGCTAGTTCCCTGCGGTGAGCCGATCCCTATCCTTTTCTCTTTCCCAAGTTTTCCCTGAGCCTTTCATTTTTCCTCCGGAGGCTATCTTATGCACCTCCGTGCCGGTTTTCCCATTGCTTGCCGGGTTGTAAATTCGGAAAGCCGTTTTTTTCCGGTGCACAGTTGTCCTCTTTGACTCTCTTTCTGTTTCCCCCTTCTAAGGAAATTTTTCCCCCCCAGTACTCCCCCCCCTTCCTTTATTTGCACCAGTTTATAAGAACTAAGCTATTGAAGCCTTTCTTGTCCGAAAATGTGTTTTCGAGATTTCCTGGGATGTCCTAGTTCATCCTTAGCCTCAATGTAAGCCATGCTTCCTAGTTTCTTGGCAAACTCCTTCCCCTTTTTCAGAAGTTTGTTTCGTTGGGTTCCCTTTCCCCCGTTTTTCTTGTTCTCAACAGTTTTCATGTTTTCCCGCCCTTTCTTCCTCTAGCTGTAGTTCGTCGGGCCTTCACTCCCGCTATGTAATTCCCTATGCACTCCCCCTTCTTCACGGGATCCATCTTTTCCAATTCGTTTGGCCCCGCCTTGAGCTTCCTTCCCCAACCCTTTCTTTCATTGATTTTCCCTCCCTTCTTTGCCTCATTCAAAGGATTTTTGACTTTCCCACCTTGACTTTTTGTGGCCTTGGCGACCAAGTCGTCGACTCCTCCTACCTTCCAGTTTTTATCAGCGTCACTAAGTTTACCCCTTTTCGATCACTTGGGACTCCCACCCTTCCCAAGAGGCCCCCATAATGCCTAGCACACTGGCCGACTCAAGTCTGTGCGTCCTGTCGCCGGACCAGGACTGGCTTTTTTGTCCAGCCGAAGGGGATCTCGATCAATCCCTCATCTTCACCACGCCCAAGTAGACCGGCTTCCTATTGAACCTCTCGCCCCCGCGAAAGTGCGTAACACCAGTTGCGACTCTACTGCTTACAATTTTAGTTGGCCGTTTTCTCGCCGGTCTTTTTTTCCCAGCAACCGGCTCCCTTGACCTCGCCAAAATTCCCCCTGTCAACTTCTTTTCCGCCAGGGCATTCTCTCGGGTGCTGGTCTTTATCCTCGATGATGGCCCTTATATTCCACAGCTCCCCCCCGCCATTGCCGTTTCCTGGCACTGGCATCTGTTCCATGCTCTGTTAACTTTTTTCGTCGCAACGCGACATCGTAAGAGTGTTACGTCCTTTTTTTTTTTTTTTGATTGCTGTTTTTCTGGATCAGTTTTTGGCTAGTCGGTTCACCCCCAGAGAGTCAACTCCTTCGACCCAGCCCATCCTTCAGCTTCAAGTCAACCTTTTGTTGACCATCCGTCGGCTTTACCATCTTTCTGGCCAACGGTTGGACCTGTTTCCCTGCTTGGCCCTGAATCTACAACTTACTCGAAGGTCCCGCACCCCGTAAAGGCAACTCGGTTTATGGTCTCCCCCTACTATTCTGCATTGATGTGTTAAATAGAAACGTGGGCCCCCTTTTTATTGGCTTTTTTACATTACATAGAAGCTTGGATTTTTTTTTTTAGGATTCGCGGCCCGTTTCTTTCTCCTCTTTTTTTTTGAGACGCTCCTTTTTTCCTAAGTCCTTCGCCCCCCCCCCCTCCCCGCAAGTCTTCGCATGATCCCCCTACCTTGGCGGAGATGAACACATCTTCCCCAGTTGGCTCATCGTTGCAACAGTATTTCTTGTTGTCGTTTGGATGATATTGCCCTTTCTTCTTCTGTTTCCAGTTCCCCTGAAGATTGAACGTCCATCAACGTCTTTTTTCGTTCACAGGTGTACTTTACCTCGAGGTCGGGGTCTCATGTTTTTATGTCTTGTCTGCTTGGGAGGTGACAGCCGTAGCCCAATCCCTCAAATCCCCTGCTTCCACCGCCTAGAGCGTACCTTACTGCCTGAACTGCTTCCTTGCTATATGCTTAATCTCTGTTCACCTCTTGTTTTGCAACTGTGCTAGCCTCCCTCTTCCAAAGTGTCCTTTGGATCTTTTGTCCTTTATGACTTACGAGGATTCCTCCAATTAACCTTGTCAACGAGCCTTCAAGGCCAGTTGCAGTGCATTTCCCTCTGTCGTCTTTTAGAGCTTTCGGTCCCCTTTGATAAATGCTGTCCGTCCCCCCCAGCTTCGTAATTTTCGATGACTGGATCGCAGGGTATGATGCCAGCGCGGTGTTTGTTAGAGTGCCTGAAGGAAACTCTCTTGGATTCTTCCCTGGAGTTGTGAGGCTATGTTTTGAGGTATCCTTCCCTGCTATGTGAGAAATCCTGTACTTCCAAGCGTCTTTCCAGTCGAAAATGCGCCCTTTTCCCGCGTCGGCCTTTTTTTCTCACTGCAGATGTCCGTCTTCTCTTGATGTCCGTTCAAGGATTGACTCAATTGTATTCCCTCTTGTCCTTTATGGACATCTTGTTCTTTTGCCGTCGACACTGAATTCTTCTGCCGCATCCTTGACCCCACCTTCCTTTCCCCGGGTTACATGGCCCTGCCAAGCCGGTTCATCTCCCGCTTCTTCTCATCTCGGCCTGGTTCGGCTTTCGTTGTTCCCCAAAAAAAACCAACCACCAACAACCAAGTTCCTCTTTCCCTCCATTGCATCATTTTCATCCTCTGGCGTCATGGTCGGTGCCCTAGTAGTCCCCTTCAAACTCCCCTCGATTAGGACTTCCCTCCGTTCTGAAACCTTTTACAGAAACAACCTCTTCAACACTTTTTCTTCGTCCCACAGAACTACTCCCCAACCTCGAAAACTGCTCGGTCCCTTTTTCCTTAACGAGCTTCGACCCCTTGTCTGAGCATTCAGGCATAATTGCCTGCCCTATATCGCCGCCCCCCCCCTCCTGACATCAGACCACTAGCTGCATCATTCTTCATTTCTATCAACCTTTGTGCCCTTCCGTTTTAACGGATGGGCCCACTCTTCTGGGCGAAATCCCGTTGGCGTCAGTCTCTCCAAGTCCCCTTCCGCCTCCTGTGCCTTTCCTGAAAGGACAGTGTTGCTTAAAATCCACCGTACCCAGTACTGACTTCAGCCGCCCCTTCCTGTCGTTGCATCTCCCTTTCCTGGCTGCAGATCTGCTTCCCTCCCGGATAGCCTCGGCGAACGCTTCCTCTAAGTATTGCAGACCGTTCCCGTACCAACGCGTGGACCCGCAGCGCAACAGCTTCCTTTTTATGTAGGTCACGGATTCATGTTCTCCTCTTGGTTCCCCTCTGGCCCTCCCTTGCCCGCCGGTGTCCTCTCCTTTCCCCTGCCTGCGGGCCTCGCCAGTGGTCGGATCCCCAGCCCGATGTCTTCTTTTCGGTTCTTCCCTCTTTTTTACTCCCCCCACCCGCCCGTATTTTGACTCTGCCCTTACCGGTCCGTGATTCCCCTGACCTCCGCCGGCGGTGGCGGGTTTTCAGGAACGTGTCGGTGCGGATGGTTTTTCTCTCTTGACCCTGGAACTACTGTTTTATCCCCTCCTCTTGAACCGATCTTTGGCCGTTGTTTTCCTCCTTCTTGACGATACAGGCAAGGCTTCCCGTTTTTATGAGTGGCGTACTAGTCCCAGATTAGCCTCAGCACATTTTTCAACCCTTTCTCGCTGGTCTGGGGCCCAACTCGACTCGGCCGACACTCCTCTGTTCCTGCATCCCTCGCGACGCATCCGCAGTTTTCTTTGACCTTGGCGCCTTTTGACAAGAGGCGCATTCAATTAGTACTTATGTTAAGTGACCCTCTCACAGGCCGTGTTTATCCGTTTTTCCTCCTCCGTTGGTTGTTGGCTCTCTTTCCCCCCTTCCTGTATTGACAGTGGTAATGGTCCACTACTTTCCTTCCCGCCTTGCCGCCTATGGTCCCTTCCCTTCCTCCAGCGTTCGGAATTGCGTCGCGCTTGAACGAGGCTTTTTTGTCGAGGCCTAGTCGAGTTGGCCCCCCGGGCGAGCCTCGTGCGGCTGCCTTTTTTTTTCCCTGCACTCAGTCTCTCCTGAGTTTTCTTTATCCGGTCAAAACCCAACCCCCCTCTGTGATGCCATCCAGCGACGGTTAGAGGCCGTTATCCAACGGTTCTCAAGGTCCCCTATCGTCGCGTCGATTTTCCCTCCCGTCGAACCTTCCCGCCTGTTCACCCGCGGCGAAAACTCTTTCCCGTCTGGGACGAGTCTTGATTGCCATTGACCTTCCCGCGAAGTTCGCCCATGGTACGTTTCGGTTTCTGACTTTTTGAGCCCAGACCCTCCCTCTAGTTTTCTTTTTTCTCTACCACTGGCCCTTCTTTTTCGGGGAGCGGGTCGTGAGGCTCCCAAGGAGGGGAACGTATGGGAAATAACCATTCACTTATTCTCGGTCAGCCGACTGCGGTCGGGCGTCCTGGGGACCTTTTGTCTTCCCCCTGGATGACGACCCTCGAGTCGATCTATAGAAGTCTGGACAAGGGCTGTTCGATGCATTGTGAGATCGATTTTGATTGCCCGACGTCCTGACTTTCTGAACTTGTAAGGACCGGGCGGTTCCTTGAACCATTCTTTTCCCTGGGGAAAGCGTCACCCCCTGGAAGGGGACTGGAGAGTCTTCATGACGCCCTTAGTTTCTAGAAAGGAAGATGGTACCAATCTTTTCTCCCCCTGCTTGCTTTTATACTTCCCCATATTAGGAGTTATGCAGCTGTCTCCCTCCCATTCTCCTTGAGATATACTCCCCTTTTCGTCTTTTTCTTTTCCTATCCTAAGATGTCAAGGTTTCAGTCCCCGACTTTAGTTAAGGGCCCCCCAATACACTGCTCAATGTTTTCCCCGAATTATGTTCGGTGGTTATACGCTTCCTTGTTAATCTTTTTTTTTTTTGTTCCCTTCGGCACTCCCCCCCCTTAGCCTTTCTCCTTGAGGATGGGACGGACTCAGAAAGGCCTTCAAATCCCTCTCTATCACGAACTGATTCAGGGGATTTTCCATCTCAATCGGCGCCTTAATAGGAGGACATTCTTGCAGGCATCAACCCCCCCTTTTTCTTGATGAAGGGCTTGCTCCCGTTCCCCTTCTTCGGCCCTTTCCCCTGTTCACCAGGGGGTGGCAAAGGATTGCGTTTCCCTTGGCTGGGTAGTCTTCCGAACCGGAATGTCGATCTAAGGTCACCATCAATTTTCACATTTTCTTTGACGCTCCCCTTTCCCTCCAGCCGGACTCCTCCGCACTCTGGCCGACGCGGCCTAGTGTTTCTCATGGTTAAGGACCCGGAACCGTGAGGTTAGAGGTTTTTGTGAAGGTCTAGCCTTTTTTTCTACGCTATCCCCTCTCCCACTACTCCTACACTCCCTCTTTTAAACGGCGCCTATCTTGTACTGAGCCGCTACCCCTGTCCCCAATTTGGCATCTTTTACCACAGATCGGTCAGCACACTCCGTTGTCGTAGAGGAGCCACAGCCTTTTTATCCTAAACCTCGCGATCAGACTCGCACAAAATGCACTGCCCACCTTTCCAATGTATCTTGTTCATTGGTATTTTCTTTGATTCTCCGGCACGGTCAAGAGCTCAAAGCTCCCCCCCTTCTTCGCTTTCCAGCACCAATTTGTCCCTTTTTGACACCGATTCTCATCTTTCCTCCAACTTTCTGAGGTCTTTATCAGTTCCCTACGGGGCTTCAGGCTTTGCTGGTTGGGATTTTCATAGGGACTTCGTGTAAATCCTCCCCAGAGCCCTCCTCCAGCATAGGCTTCCCACCTGTTCAGCTCAAGTACACCTAATCCTTTTCTGGCTGCCCTGAAATCTTCCACGGCCTTGGGACCTGAGTGCCGGTCATTTCCATCGCACGGCACGAATCTTTCCCAGGCCCCCGTGATGACGTGCTGCTCCGACGTCTTCTCTAGTGGTCCATGTGTTTCATCTACCGCCAAGTGTTTTTTTTGGCAAAGATTTCTGTTGCGGCCGTTCTCCTACATTTTTTCTTTTTCTTTTTTCTTTCATAATAATAACGTTGTTTGTGAGTATCTAAACGGGCCGATCCCGAAGTCGGCCCAACCCCGTCTTACGATTTTTTCATTAACCAACCCTCGGACTTGGCCCCCCCACGTTTTTTTTCTTTTAAACCACTCATAAGGAGGTCGCTTCACACCGAGTCTGCTGGACCTCTGCGTCCTTTTTACTGTACAAGGTCCCATTTTCCCTCGTGCCTTCTTTAAGATTTGAACGTCTCAATTTTATGGTCACCCGGTACTTGATTTCTCCTTTATTTTCTCCCCGATTTGCGCTTCTTTTATTCGGCCAGAAGAGCCACCTCCATGCCCCCCGGCTTTGACCCCAGAAGAGCCGTAGGTCCGTATACTCGGACGAATGGGTCTCTTCTCCCCCCTATGCCGGATCGACCTTTTCCCAACGCGTGGAATGTTTCTATGTTCCCCTACCAAGTGGTCTGCTTTTCTTTTCAATGAACCTCGGACTCGGGTCATCACGCCAACCCCTCCCTGCGCTGACTTTTGTTTCTTTCCTTTTTATTTTTGGTCTGTCGTACTTGTCCGTCTTCTTCCCCTTTTGCTGTTCTCCCGTATCCACCGATAGTATTGGACCCTTGATCGGAGGTCGTTCCTCGCCACTTGTGTTCCGGAATTTTCTCGGTCTTCTGCTCTCCGCTCTTTCGGATGTAGGCCTGGACGTTTTCTTTTTTGTCGAATCGCTCGGGATTTCCCCTTTCTTCGAAATTCTTTCCCCCCTCCCTCTGTTTGTGGTTCCGTTCCGTCTCGCCCTGGAAGATGCGTCCGCGCGGGTTTTTCGCGACTTGCAGGATTGGGCTTTTTTCTTGGATTCCGTCACTCTCTTTTCTACCTCTTCTATTCACTCTTTTATCTTTTGAACGGGCTGCGCGACCGTTTACGTTCTGGCCGTGCCCTTGTTACCAGGGCGTCCCCGGTTCGAATCTTCAAAGCCTCTTCATTTTTCCCCTTGGACTTCGGTGGAGGCCGCATTGCTTCTCCTTTTTTTTTCGTAAGAATGAAGATGTTGTCTAAACTCCCCCAATCCTTTCGCTTCTTTTTCTTGGCCTTCTGAGTCCGTCATCCCTCCTATTCGCCCATATCACTTGGATTTCCCTACCTGCACCGGTGACAGACAACCTCTCCCCCCACATTTTTTTTTTTTCCGAAGACACTTTTTTAAAAAACTTCGCCCCCAATTTTTCTTAGGTCTGTTGGCCTCCCGAGCTTCTCGTCTCCTGTCCCTTGAGACATTTCTGAGAGGCTATTATTCTATATCTCCGTCCCCCCTCAAACATCAGACCACTCTCTTCTTAAATTCCCCCAGATTATTTTTCCCCACGTTGTTACGCGATGGGTGTGACCCCCCCCCCTATTTAGGCTCCCTAAACGGTTGGAGTCTTCTCCCCAATCCCGTCCCCATGGAACTGTGTCAAATCTTCGTGATTCTTTCTACTGACTTAGCATTACGTTTCTGCTCAGTAGTCTTGCAGACGCTGGGGTTCGATTCTGACGAAATTGTCACTGGCAATTATCGGCTCTTTAACGCTAGCCTCTTTATCCGTCTTCTTGACCGCGGCGGCGGACCTGACTCCCTACCGTTTAGTCGGTCTCCCTTCGGTCCTGAGTATCTCAGTGTCTCTCCTTTGGAGTGCCTGTGGCCCACGCATTCGGTTCCCTTCCCCCCGATGACCCCTCGACAGCACTTGCAGGATTTTTGGGCTTCCCCCCTCCCTTGAGTCACGCTTTCTTTCTGGCTCCCGATAGGGACTCCGTAGGAACCCTTGGCGAATCTTCCGTGTTTGCCCCAATCCGGGCGGCGTCCTCGCCGAACGGAGTAGTTGTTCCTTGTGACAGGTCATTGTTGCCTAATGGTGATGATGTAGTTCCTACTGGAACTGTAGCACGGAGTTTTTATCACCTTTGTTTCCCCCCTTCGTGTCCCAGTTGGCCCTTGTGACCATCCCGTCCGGTCTGCGATATCGTCTTTCCTTTTCCCAGACTGCGCAGCGCCCCCCCAACATTCTCTGTCTGTCTAATTTCC
>Ga0179593_1707284_pt1 | contig 29504 bp, 37 predicted proteins | sample CZODoug2_1_08_16_FD_185931 | JGI IMG/M metagenome (GOLD analysis project Ga0179593, IMG submission 185931) | Vadose zone soil fungal communities from Angelo Coast Range Reserve, California, USA - CZODoug2_1_08_16fungal (PacBio error correction) | ecosystem: Environmental > Terrestrial > Soil >... | reverse complement strand
GCGGGTCTCGGTAATGCTGCACGAGAACAATCCACTCCTCCGCAAAACAGATCAAAGCGCCCTAGGTGATACCTCCCTTCTTGTCGGGCGTTTCTTTCCCCCTTTGAACAAAAGCACGTGACCGCGCCCCGCCCGCCCGCACTCTCGCTTTTTTTTTTCTCAACTGGATCTACCTTTCCCTAGGGCCGTTCCGGCTCCCCTGCTACGCAATACACTGACTTTTTGGGTCGTTCCCTGTGAATGCGTTTTCTCCTCCCCCCTTTCCCCTAGCGAGCCCCCCCCCTTTTATCAGGAATTTCTGATACTCTCTCTTTCCTCTCTTTGTTTTTTTTCTCTCCTCTTCCTATAAGCATTTCCGTTCTTTTTTCTTGCTCGGTGGCTTGGGCAGATTCGAAACCCCCTTCCTCATGAAACTCCCCCGCGAACACCTCTCAGGTTTCTCTGAATAAGGTCTTTCCCTGCTACGGTCCCTCCTTTGGTAACAGCCCAGTTTCTTCCATTCCCCCTTTCTTTGCGGCGGCGATGCGGGTCACAGGGGCTTTTTTTTCCCTTTTTTTTGAGAGGTCGGCGATACACGCCCCCCCCCTTTTATCCTCTGCTTGCGTTGATCTGTTTGTTTCGGACTGAGGCAGGGGTTTTTTCCTTGACTCGGCGACCCGCACCCCTAACTTCCCTGACTTCCATGAGTGCGCGCACTTTCGGAATCGGGATGACTGCGACGCTTCCCCTCGTCGGTGAGGTTCTTCTTTTTTTCATGATGTGGAAAATTCTCCCCTTTCTGGTGATAGATTCTTCTTTCTTCTTTTCTGGCCCTTCGCTACGTAGGTAATTGTGTTTGGTAGTCTCTCCCTTTTCCTTCGTGCGCAGGATGCCCTTTTCTCTTTGTAGACCTCGAGAGTCCTCTTTAATGTTAATTTTGTGAGCGGGCTGATTCTTTGGGGGACAGGTTCTTTGGGTGATGGTCTTAGTGTTTTTCCTTTTTCGGTTGCCCCCCTTGCCTGGTCTGCGTCCTGGACGGGGTTTTCGTTTCCGTTTCTGACCGGTCGGTTTACCCTTTGTTCCCCCCGCTCTTCTGTTGACCCCTGCTCGGGCCCCTTTCGCTGAGCTTGCTCCTTGTCATTCACTGAGGATCCTTTCCTTACTGTTTCTTACGAGAAAGATCCACTGCCTTCCTTGTCAAGCCCCTTCTCCTTCCCCGGCAGCAGGGACACGCTGTTCCTCCCCCTTTCTGGATACAAGGCATATTAGATCGGATCGTGCCTCTTGTCCCCTTCTGACAAGATGAACGGCACATTTGGTCGTGGTCGTTTTGACTAGGTCGCGTCAAAATCGAGTTCCCGTGATGAGTCGCCGGGCGAGTTTTTGAGCTTTTGCCGCTGGTGTTGGGCTTTCCCTTTTTTTTTTTCCTTACACTCCTCAAGACGATTCAGCCACCGAAAGGACGTATTTTTCATTTTTGCTCGAGCACATTTTCCTGGCGCCTTATACCGGTCTAGTGCCCCCCCATTTACTTTTTTCATCAGGTGCGACGGGACGCTCTCTATGAGTAACGCGCTGTGTTACGCGTATGTTTTCTGCGCGGGACTTTCCCGGAAGGACTTTAACTACCTGAAAGCGCTCCCTTTGCGGTGCTGTGCGTGGGTGCCCCGGTTTCCCCAGAGGGGGGATTCTTTGCGAGGATGGATATAAGAAGGATTACTTCGAGTGCTGCACGAGACTTTCTTCGGACCTGATCTTACCCTTTTTTGTATTCATACAATACTGATTGATTGGCTCCTTCCTCCCTTTTTCTGATTCCCGGCCGTACTCAGCAGTACCCCTTTTCCATCGTTCTACCGCGGAAAGTACGAATTAGATAGACCCTTCTCAGCTTCATCGTGAAGGCACCCGACCAACTAAGGCCATCCCGTGTCTCCAGCGTATCCTCTTTCCTTTTTCCCAACCCACGAAAAGACACTGCTCCCGAAGATCGCTTTTTTTTTTCTGCCAGCAAGCCGGCCTTTTCAGCAGAAAAGATTCCACCACAGCGCGTAATCATGCGTCTGCGTCTGCATCCTTATGCCTTTCAGTTCAGTCCCACTCGCCACTCGGTTCCCCTTCCTTTTTGGCCCGGAATCTTGGGCCGCGATCACCAATACATCCCTTCTTCTTCCCTCGTCTTGAAGGGATTTTTCCCAGCGGGACGCAAACACCCGGGATGCATATTATTCCCGGGCCGCTCGTAACACCTCCCTGTACTCATCCGGCTCCCGTCGCGCGTTTTGCGGCATCGTGCGGTACTGACAGCCCTCCCCTTCCTTCTCTTTCACGATCGGATCCTCCCCGTATAAAACTGTCCCCTCGCAGTTTTTTTGCAGAGTGTCCCTGGCTGTCCCTTGCCGATGATAGAGATAGTTTTCCCTTCCGGGCCTTTTTATCGAAAAAGTAGGTGTTGAATCCCCGAGCAAGCTAAGCCCCCCCCTTTTTTTTTGTACGATAAGGGTAACCTCTTTCATGTCGGAACAAGTTAAACACGACCTTTGTACACGTTCCAGTAAGAAACGAACCCCCTTCACTTCCTCTGCAAGGTCCTCCCGTTTTTGCCAACCACCTCAATACCAACCCTCTCCCCCCAGAACCAAGACCTTCCCCCCCAAACTTCTCAACGCTCAACCATTACGAGAGATGCTCTCATGTCCAAGAGAATTCCTTGTCCCCTGCGCCCCAGAAGCACAGCCCCCCCTTCCCCCCCCCCCTTCTTATACGACGACATACAAGGAATGACAGCTCTTCCCCATCCCCCTTTCCTCCACCATTTCCGAGTACCCTTTCTGCTGGTTTCACATCAGGAACCCCCCAACGGACAGCGTGTGGGGAAGCCCTTCAGCATCCAGAGTCCAGGAGATCCCTCCCTAGTCCCCCTCCCCCCCGTTTCTGAGCGTGAGGCTGTGTCACGGTCCTTTCACGAGAACCTGCCTCCGTCACAGTACGCCCCCCACTCTTCCCGCCGACAAGAAGTTCCTTCATTTTTTTATGGTGCGTGAGTATTTCCAAAACAGTTGAGGAACACCCCAGTCCACCCTGTACCGTCCTCTCCCTCCCTTTGCCCGCTTTTTTTTCCTCAAATTTTTTTCTTTCCCCGGTGGGTACAAACGGAGGGCCGTTCCCTTCAAGAACTGATCCGCAACCCCCCCTGTCGCCGGGGTTTCAGTGAATGCGTCCTCCGCGTTTCCACCCTCCCTTCTGGAAATCTTATCAGGCCTTCTGACTCTCTCCCTTTTGTTGTGAGACTCCCTTTCATGATAAAGCTTTACGGTCCCTGCTCGGTGGACCCCTTTTTTCCTCTCTGCCAAACGCATCCCCCGTCCCCGGCGTCCAAGAGCTCAGGTTCTTGCGCCCTCAGGTCTTGAGCATTTTTTTACCCTCGGGGTGCACACTGGTAGATACAGTGATAATCCCCAGCGCGAGTGCGGCGGCGTCCTTTTTCCTTTTTTGCTTTTTGTTCGTCCTTTTTTTTTCTTTCCGATCACCCAATACAATTTCTTGTTTTTCTTTCCGGATGGACTTTTGCCTTTATGGTTCTTCGTGCAGAATTTACCCCCATCGCTCCTCCCCCCCCTTTTTGGAAAGATTCCCCTTTTTCCTACTTCGTGCGAGCAAGTCTTCGGACGGCTGCTGCGCTCCCACACGCTCGTCATTTTCCCGTGGTCATGAAAACAGCAATCTAGTTCTTTAATATGGTTCCAATGGTGATAGAGGCCGCCTTGCTTTTTTTTTTTTTCTTTCCTCTTCGAAGTCATTCCTTTTTTTTTTCGTCGTCCTCGCGTTGCTTACCCCATGCGGCCTGGTGCTCCTCCGATTGTAGCCTCGCGAGTCATTGACAAGGGGGTTGAGGCGGGAGGAGCTTTTTTTCCGGTCTTGGCGTTTTTTTTGTGGTGGTTTTTGATGTTGGCGTTTCCATTTACCCTCCCTTCTTTCTGAAGGGAGGTGTTTCCCTGGACGTGTTGTATTTGACCAGGTCGCGTTAACTGGTTCCCTCCCTTCTTCTGTTCCCCCTGATCGAGACAAATCCCTTTTCTCTTCACCCTTGAGCTTCCTTAAACTGTTTTTTCTCGCCATATTCCACCCTCCTGGCAAGACTATCGCGATCACTTAAGGAGCCAGGGACACGTATGGCGCAGAACCGCGAGGAAGGGATACCCTTTTCTTCTTTCTCGATCGGATCTTCTGCTCGCCTTCACAAGGCTGAAGATGGTCTTTGTTTCCGCGCCCCCTCCCTCTGACCAAACGCGCGGATTTTTTCTTAGAGGATGAGTCGCCGGGTTTGTAAGGAGTTTCTTTTTCAAGGCCGTATCTGCATAACGGGCCTTTTCTGCAGGCTTAAGCATCCTTACCGATTCAGCACCGAACGACGTAGCGTACTTTTCTCTCGTCCCCCTTTCCTTTTTTCTTGTGCGGCCGCATTTTTCGGGCGCTGTGTGCCTTCCGTCAATTCATCAGGATGAGAAGTTCTCATGAGTACGCGCGGTGTTATGTGAAGATTCTTTTTCGCGCGGCGGGCTTGCTGCAGACCCCGCCCGGTTCAATCCACCCTCTCTTCTCAGGCGGTGCGTGCTTTTGCCGTGATCAAGAAGGGATTCGCTGCTTGCTGGGGATTAGCAGCCGGAGGTTGCGTTCTATTGCCTTCACGAGAGGAGCTGATCCCTTCTTTCCTCTTCTCCGCGTATGCTTCTGAGTACGGCGCTTCATATCTCTTTGCCCCTCCCCCCTGTTGTACTCTCTCGCCGTACTCAGCAGTATGTTTTTTATCTTATACCGCATACGAGCACGTCTAGAATCAAGGTCAAGGACGTCTCCTTTTTATTTCTTCCGGCCTCGAAGTACGCCTCCGTCTCATTCATCTCGAACAGTTCTTTTCCACTGATGTTTCCCAACCACGCACCCCCTGACCCTCCCATTCCATTCCTTGAAGGTGGTTCCTCTCGCGCGCGCCGAACCTATACGCGTAACAAGCGAGTACTCATTTCTTCCCGTCGATCTTTCTTAATTGCCAGAAGGGACCCCCCCCCCCCTCTTCCCCTCGGTATAAATTTCTGGGCGAGATAATGCCCAACGTCGTTCGTTTTTTCTTTTCTTTTCCTTCTGCTGAAGCCAGTTCTGCTTCTAAACACCTTACAGGTCTTTTTACGGCTGAGGACGTCTACCACTCGCCCTGTTTTCTCTTTTTTACTCATATGGATCTTCCTTCTTCGTTTCCTCGTCCTGCGCGACCACTTTTCTTGCAGCTTGTTCCTTCTCCTCTTTCTCTCCTAGACCTACAATGACTTCTGTAGCGAAGGTATGAGCTGCGGTTGTACATGGGATGCCCCGATGGAATCGCTATAGTCTTTCTTTCTTTTTTCAATTTCCTTACTCCAACATTAGTCACGTTCCTCCACAAGGGAGCAAGCTCCCTGCAATTGTAAGATAAGGTTTCAAGACGAAAGTCGGAACCATTACGGACCTTTCGGTCGGTACCTTCCCCTTTACCCCCCCCTTCAAGGACTTCCTCCTGCAGTTTTTCCCCTTTTTCAACACAACACCCCCCTTTCAAGACCCAGACCAATCCCCCAACTTGGCATCCCGCTCACCCATTACCATGTCGATTCTCCTCCTCGAGGATACCTCCCCACCTGCACCGCTCCGCCTTTCCCCATGGTCTACGACGCCCCCCACCTTTCTGACGTTTTCATCACCCCCCCCCAGGAGGGATATCACCATTCTTCGAGATGCTGTTAAATTTTTTCATTCGCCCTAGACATCACCGACGAGCGTGTGGTCCTCTCCTCCTCCCTCTTCGGAAGAGCGCTTTTTCGTCCCTACACATCCGAATCGTTGTAGTCGGATCGCCTTTTGAACCATCCCCGCCTCCCTTCCTCAAAAGCTTCAAACGCCCGTCCATACATCCATTTCGTGGAGGCGTGATCTCCCCTCCACAAAACAGCGTTCCCCACCTTCCCCCTTTGACCCGCGGCGCCTTCTTTGTCTCCCCCACTTCCTATACCAGTTTTACCAAGGAGGGGCCTCCTCGCAATACTGATCCTCCTTGTTTGGCGTTTCAGTGAATGCGTTTTTTTTTACCAGCGGTTTCCACGAGTCTGCCCCAAGGCGGAACGCTTTTATAAGGAATTCTTCTTTCTTCAGCATAAGTTTTTTTTCTCTTGAATCTCCCCAATTTTTTTTTTCAGGATTTCCGGAATTGCTCGCCTCCCTGAAAAGATGTGCACTCTCTCCAACCTCCTTCACTGAAAAACGACCCTTTCTCTTCCTTGTATTGCGAATCAGGTTCCTTTCCTTTCCTACGGTTGTACCACTTGTACGATCCCCTTCTTCCTTGAGTGCGGCGGCGCTCGAGGTCCCCCTTCTTGTGTTTCCGCGCTTTTTTTTTTTTCTGGCGATTCACGACCTCCACCGCACTGTTTCCCCCCCCTTTTTTTCTTTCGGGCGTGACTTTTTTCTTCTTTTAGAGTGATGGTTCTTTCTTTTCTGACCGTGACCGCGATCCCCCAGCACGTTTCTTTGCGCGCAAATTCTTCAGGACTCTGGATGCTTCGGCTTTCACAAAAGATAGTCGGTGATGTTTCTAGGGCGTTTCTTGGCTTTTCCACCCTCATCTAGTATTTTTTTTCCCCCTTCTCCCCGCCTTTGCTTCGTTTGAGGCAGCCTTCCGGATTTACATGGACTTTTTTCTTCGGAAAAAAGGCGGCGTTTTCGGGGAGCAGGATGTTCCTGGGTAGGTAGAAGTGTCTCCTCGTTCATCGCTAGGAATGGTACTTTTTTGCCTCGTTTTTCTTTCTCCCTTGGGGGTACAGGCTTGGGTTTGGTCTTCTTGGTTTTGTGGTTTTACAATTCATGACCTTTCACTTGACAGGGCGGGTTTTTTTTTTTCTCCCCTGGTACGTGTACAGTCTGCCCCTGTTTCCCGTTTAATGGTTTCTCCCTGACTCGGACCCAATTTTCAATGGCGTCTCCTTCCCTCAAGAGGAGCTTCCTGTTCTACTGTTATTACCTATCTGATGAAAACCCCCCCCTAACTGAAGGGCAAGGAATATCGCAGTCCGCCTCCCCGTGAAAGCTCGACAGTGGATACCGGTCAGTGTATTCTCTAACGGATCCCCTCCCCTTTTTCGAATTTTTTTTTAGACCTGACGAGTTCTCTCGCTCGTACTGGATAAGATTCCTTAAGTCCCCTTGAGTCGCAGGGAGAGTCTCTTTCTTCCCCCTCAAGCCTCTTTTTTTTTTTTTGGCGTATCAGCCCTGCGTCAGCATTCATCAATACTTATTCATCCCCCAACGCCGTATCTGGAGAATGATCGCTCCTCTCTTTTCCCACATGGTGCTTTTTCTCTGTGGACTTTCTGCCCTTCCTTTTTTGCGCATGATTTTTTCTTGTGTTACGCGTATGGAATCTTTCCGAGCGACGGGATGTCATCCCCCACCTTCCTGAAGAGAACCCCCTGCCGCCCTCTTTTCGGGGCGCCTTTGCTGGCGGTGGGTTGCCCTTTTTCTTTCCCCTACTGTATTCCTCTCCTCTTTCTTTTGATATCAGCCGGAGGGGCGTCCTAGATGCCTGCCCGCTGGGCGATCGTAGACCTTCTTCCTTAAGTCTTCCTTCGCGTATTGCGGGATTTTACCCTCCTTTAGTCCGTTCGATCATCTCTCTTTTGTTGATCTCGATGATCGCCGTATTCAGTATTTTGAACTCTCCTTTCCTCATTCTTTTCCTTGCATTGTAGATAAGGTCGCCATCCTGCAGGCACTCGAAGTAAGCAGGCTGATATCCAGCCTCGGACCATTCCTCACCATTATTGATCCTTTCCTCCCACAGCACCTCTTTTCCCCCTTCCTTTTCGTTTTCTTTCCTTTTTTTCTACGCCCGCGGCGCCTGCCCCCCTCCATACGCGGTAAACAGCGCGTACTTGGCCGTCGCATCCTGATGACTTGGGGAAGGACAACCGCGCCCACTCCCCCCCCTTTCCTCCCAGGTGGCCCGGCTTTTTTTCCTTCCTACATTACTTTTAGGTGGCTTCCTCTTCAATGTTCTCTTCTCTTCCCCGCCACACTTCAACTTTCAGATAAGGCTGGGTTACAACTCGCCCCTTGCGACTCTTTCTTCGTCCTATGGATCTTTTTTTTCCGGCCGTCGGGCCGCGCCAGGGCCCCCTTTCTTCCTTTCAGAGGCACGATTTTTTTCCTTAGAACTACAATGACTTTTTTTCCATGTCGCGAATGTTCCTGCGCGTGTCCCTGGCTGCCGTCCTTTGATCTCTTCAGTTCATGGGTTGTCATCTTTTCCCAACAGTAGTCACCTTCCAGTCTGTGAATTAGGGAGGCAAAGATCAGCCTTTTTTTTTCAATTGTCCGATCAGGTTCCCTCCTGTTAAATGGCGTCCTTCGTGTCCGGTACACTCCATGGTACGACTCACCCACCCGCCCCCCTTTCCCTTTCCCCCTTGCAGGAAGGGTATCTTCCGCAAATTCCCAAACACAAGACCTAAGACCCATCCAGACCTGTTCCCAAACTTTTCTTCCTCCCCTCCTAAACCCTTATCCATGACTTCGCGAGTTACATGATCTCCTTTCCCTTTCCCATCCCGCCCGCCTTTTTCAGCACCCGCGGTTCTTTCCCTCCACCTCATGCATTCTTCCTCAAAATCAGAAAAGCTGGCCCCTATCACCATTCCCTGAAGTTTCCCCCCCCCACCCTCCCCCCGAGATGCCCTTCCCCTTTCCGCGACATCACGGACGATGTGGTGACCGTCAAAATTCATCCAGAGTCTTCTTTCGAAACTCATTCGTATACACCCTCGTGATGAGCGGGCGGTTCTTTTGTCACAGGTCATTCGGCGCCCCTTCACCCCTCCCCCCTTCTACCGTCACTACGCAAAAACATCCCCCTCCCCTCCGGATTACATCCCCTTTCGCCCTACCGCACCAAACAGCGGCTTCACCCAGGAACTTTCTGCGCACTCGCGATATGGGGCTCCCCTCCCAAGGGTACAAACCGTCCCGGCTCAAGACTGGATTTCCCGGCATCCCTCTCTTTTTTCTCCGGGCGTTTCAGTGCCTTTTTTTTTTTCTTTTTTAGATCTCCCTCTCCCAAGGCCGAAAGCTTCAGCATTATGCTCCCCCCCTTGTTGAGAGAGATCATCTCCCTGATAAAGCATTTCCTGGCTCCGCCTCGGGGAAAATCTTTCTCGAAAACACGGCATTCACTGACCCTGCCTCCCCCCAGAGTCAGGTCTTTTTCCCTTCTCCTGGAGACGGCCCTCCGGTTTTAACCTTTTAGATCCTTCTCCTCATAACCCCTGCTATTTGGCGGATCGCTTTCACGGTTGACTTGTGTTACGCGCTTTTTTCGCAGCCGGCGATAACCTCCCCCCCTTTCCCCTTTTGCGGCGTGAATGTTTTGTCTTTTTTCACTGAGTTCCGTTCCTGCAATGACCGTGACCTCCCCTCTCCCGCACGCTCAGCACGGTCCCCTTTCTGTGGAGACGAATGATTTTGCTCCCCCTTTTCCCTTTCACATGGATTACTTTTTTCAACACCCGCTTTTTTCGTGGTTTAATCTTACCATCACTTCTTTTCTTGTTGATAGATCCTTTTCGTTGAGGGCCAGAGGCGACGTGCCTTCCTGGTGGCGTCTTAGGAGAGTGGCTTTCCCTTTCTTGTTTTGAGCAGGGTCTTTTATATCGATTGTCCTTCTTTCTTCGACCTGTCCTTTGAGCGGGTTCCCCCAAAAAGGTTGGACAGGCTGGTTGGTGCTCTTCTTTTTTTTTTTTTTCTGTTGCAGGTTCCGTCCCCCTTTTCTGTGCATCGTCCTTGCCATGTGTTCGGCTGTTTTCTTTCTTGTACCGACCCGACCGGTCGTTTCACTGGTTTTCCGACCACTGTCCTTCTTTTTACCCTATCCCCCAGGGGTCTTTTTTCTTTCTTCCCCAAGAGGACTTCATTTACTCCTTTTCCTTAAAGATGCCACCCAAATGACCTGAAGTCCGCGATCATCGGATCCTCCTTTACCACGCGCAGGCGCATCCTCTCTCCTCTACAAGTGGTTCTTCCGTATCTTTACTCTGCTGCTCTTTCCCCTGGATTATTTTTGCGCCCGGACGACCTTTTCCTTTAAAACGAGCGGACTTCTATTTCTTTCCTACGGATTGCCTCCCCGGGCGAGTTCCTTTCTCCCTCAAGCTTTTTTCCCCTTTTTTTTGGGCTTCTCCTCCCCCCCCCCTCTTTCCTTTACGATTCAGCACACACGACCTTATAGTATATGATAGCGCCAAGAGTCAGGGCCCGGTGGGCGGCGAAATTCTCATTTTCCGTGTGCCTTCTTTTTCCTTAAGCAGGATGCAGACTTTCTTTCAGCCTAGTTGTTAGCGGGGGAATCGGTTCGGCTGTCTTGTTGCTTCTTCCCTCCCTTCCCTTTCAAGTTTCCCCCTCCCCTTTAGGGAGCAGGCGGGCTGGGCTGGTTTCTCGTTGTTAAGAAGGGTTTCCTCCCTTCTTTTTTCGGAGGGGTTTTCAATTACGAGGTCTGCACGAGATGAAGTTGATAGTTCTCACGATCTCTCCGGCTTCTTCCCCCCTGTTTATTCGATTCCCCACTTTCTATCCATCTATCTCTTTCCTCTCCTTTTGTGGTTGTTTCCTGAATCGCGTACTCAGCAAGTATGTCGAAGAAAGCATCCTCAATCGTCCTTCTCGACCCCCCTCTTCTCTCGTGCAGGCACTCGCCTTCACGTCCCCCTAAGCTGAATCCTCAGCGTCTCGATCCTTCTTGTCTTCCACCTTCCCCCACCAACAGCACCGCCTTCCCCTCCCCTACCTTTTTTGTTTTTTATTACTGAAGGTGTTTTTCTCTCCCGAACCTTTTTCATAAGAGAACCCTCTTTACCCTCAGGTCTTTTTTGAGATTGACACTTTCATTGCCTTTCCCCCGCGCCCCCTAGGTATAAATCCAGGTGGCCAGTGCTGCGCGATCATGACTACATCTTTTCTGTCATAGTATTGTCTCATGCGAGTCGACACAAAACCTTGTGCATATTCTTCGACTCGTACCACTCACTGACGACTCCCCGTAAGAATTGGGTCCGCGCTTTTAGCGGTTCTTTCGCCGACACGCTCTCCTTGTGCTGATGTCGAGGACAAGTTCCCGGAGGCGAGACCTCCCCCCCCCTTGTATCACTTCCCTTGTTATGAGACATGAGAGTGTAAAATTTTCTCTATTGATCGACGAATCTTCCCTTCCTTGGAAGTGGGGTCCAAAGTATTAAAGGAAGCTCTTCTTCCAGGGAGGAAAGATCTTGGAAATGTTTTTCTTTTTTTATTTTTTTTTTTTTGTTTTTTTTTTTTCTCTCTTTGTTTCTTTATTTGTTGTTTTGTTGTTTTCTCTCTTTCTTTTTTTTTTTCTTCCTTATTTATTTTTTTTTTCTTTTTTTTTTTTTTTTTTTTTTTTTTTTTTTTTTTCTTTTTTTTTTTTTTTTTTTTTTTTTTTTTTTTTTTCCGATTGCACAGAAGGAACGGTCCTTTTTTACCAGTAAACTTTTTTTTTCCCCGGTACACGTCCCTTTTTTCCCTCCATTGTCAAGGGTCGAGGCCCATTTGCCTTTAATCCATCCCACCCCCCCCTACCCTAAAAGCAACCAAGAACATGTTCCAAACTTGGCATCCCTCACGCTCCCTTTTCTCCGTTTGACTCGCGAGTTTTTCTCCTGAAATCCGTCTCAGAAGCCCGCCTTAACCACGCTTTCTCCGCTCTCCTTCCCCGAGTCGCCGCTGCTTTTCCCCCCTCCCCGGCGGCCTCTATCACCAAACCCGACGAGAGGCTGTTTCACAATCCTCCCCCTAGACATCCCCTACGAGCGTGTGGTCTCCCTTTTTCCCCTCCTTCCAGAGTCCCCTTCTTTTCTTTCTCGTATACACTCGAAGTAGTGTCTCGTGGAGCCTATGTCACTTCGAGAACCATCCCCTGCCCTCACTCCGCAACAGATAAAACGCCCGACAAGCTTCCCCATTTCGTGGATGTGCGTTGATACGCTTCTTCCCCCCCCCCCCTCGCGGAACCCAAGGCACTGGGACGCTTCCCTATCTTGCCATTCTCTTCTTTTTCAAATGGATCTACCCCTTTTTTTTTTGTTTTTCTTTTTTTTTTGTGTGCTACACACGGAGGGGACTCTTTCCCCAGACCTGATTAAGTTTTTTTTCTGCGGGTCGTTTCAGTGACGCGTTTTTCTGCCCCTCTCTTGAGCGAGGCCAAATCAGTTCCCTCCGGAATTTCGGATATCTTTCCTATCCTCCGTTGGTTGTGGTTGTTGAGCTTCTCCCTTCAAAGCTTCAGGCATTGGCCATTTTGGTTTACCCCCGAAAAACGCATTCCTTATGCGAAACAAGTATTGCGGAATCAGGTCTGAGCATGGGCGCCCCCGGTTTGTAACCCCTCTCCCCCTTTTTCTCAGTCCCATTTTGGGATCGGCCGGAGCGCTCGCCGTTCGCGTTCGGTCGGCGATAACGCCTCCCTTTCTGATTAGATGAATCCTGCGTTGATATGTTGAGGATTAGGCAGGGGGTGGTTCCTTTCCATCCTTCCTTTCACCGAGCGATTTTTTCCACGATGCTCTGTGTAGACGATTCTTATGCGCTCCCCGCTCTTTTTCTGGATGCTGCGGCTGGCTCAAGATAGTCGGTTCTGGGCGTGGTCATGAGGGGACAACCCTTTTTTCTTTTCCTCTGGAAAATGGTGATTTTTCTTTTTTTGCTGAGTTGAGTTTGCGACGTCATTCATGGAGTTTTCAGATGCTTTCAGTTTTTTCAGGATTCCTGACGGGAGTCGAGTGCTGCATTCGCTCGACATTTTTCTTTTGGATGAGAGGTTCTCTTTTTTTTTACAGGGTATGGGTTCTTTTTTCGATGGGTTGCCTTTGATCCCCCCTTCTCCTGTTCCCCTTCTTTTTTTTCGTCGTACCATGGACGTTCCGACGACAGGCGGTTTAACTGGTTTTCCGTCCTTATGTTGACCTGATCGGTCCCCCCCTTTCGGGCTGAGCTTGCTCCCTGTCATTCACCCCCCTCTCTTTTTCCCCTTCCCCCCTGTTTTCTACGATCCCCCCAAATGCCTGAAGGGCACCTGATATCGCTATCATTTTCAGCAAGGGAAACGCGTCCTTTTCCTCACCTGCGCGACAGTGGATTACAAGGTCCCTTTAGGGTCTCGATTCCGGATCGTGCCTCTCTTCCTTCCCCCCTTTCCGGCTTTCTTCCGAAGCTCCTCGAAATCTTCGAAGCAGGCGTCTCTTTGAGTTGTAAGAGTCGGCCTCACCTAATCGGCATCCCGTTTTTTTCTTTCTTCTCCTGGCGTCATCCCCCCCCCTTCCCCGCGAGTCAGTTTTTTCGTATCTATTCCTATCCCCAGAGTCCGGGCCACTTTTCAGTATACCGATTTTGGTGTGCCTCCCTGCTGGCCATTCTTTGGGATGCGCGGGCCTCTCCCCCCTTCTTCCTCCGCTGTTTTACGCGTACTTTTTTTCGCGCTCGGGCGCGTTTCTCCACTTAACTTTTCCCCTTCAGAAACCGCGCTATCTGTTCAGGGGATCAGGAGGTTTCCTTTCCTTTGGGTTGGACTACCCCTTTCTTTCGAGCGTGGTCTCGTTTGATTCATCTTATGTTTCTTCTGCCCGAGATGTCTTGATTCGTCGACCTGATCCTCCTTATTGCGGTATTGGTATTCGATTTTCCCTCCCTTCCTTTGCGTACGGCGATCATTCCCTTTTTTTCCCCTTTTTTCCCCCTCCTACGTTGTTGGAGAGAGCCTGACGCCGTACTTAGCAATATGGACCGACGCTGACAATCGGCCTTTTTTCTCTCTCAGCGTCATCTCGTTCCCTAAGGACGCAACCTCCGGTTCATATCCAGCCTCGAAAGGCGTCCCTTCTGCTCCCACGAGTTTTCCCCTCTCCCCCCGAACAGTCCCGTTTGGTCTGGCAGCAAGACAGTGCTCCTAACCACCACCAGCGCGTACTAATGCGCGCTTCAGTCGGAATCCTTGAATTGCCAGAAGAATGGCACACCGGCCATCGTTATAAAGGCAGCCTCCCCCTTTTTGCCACTGGACTATTTTTTTTTTCCCTATACGTCGTTCCCCCCGGTGTCTTAGTTTTTGCCTTTTTTTCATGCGAGACGTTCCCCCCCCACATTCAGGACTGCAGCTTGAGCGGAAGACTAGTACCCTCGGCCTGCTACTATACTTCTCTCCCTTTTTATCCATTCTTCTGTCCTCGTACGTGCGCGACTCCAATTCCCCATAATTGCCCCCAACCCCACCCACCCCTGCAGAGGCACGATTACGGATAGACTTTCCCTTCCCCTCCATTGTATACACTGGTTCTTTTCCTTTCTCTCCCTGTGCGTGTCTTTTTGATCGCGATTAGTATTGCTTAGTCCACTTTGGTTTTTCAGGAAAAAACATGTCTTCCCTTCCTTTCCTCTTTGAATGACAAGGGAGGCAAGCCTTGTTCCTCTTTCCGATCAGGGTAACTCGTGCCGGCATGTCTTAAAAGTTACCCCCCCTCTTTTCGGTACACTCCGCCCCGCCCTGTCAAGGACCCCTTCGGAAGGGTTCTCTCGCACATCATAAACCCCCAATCCATTTCACCAAAGAACCTGTGCCCCATATAATCCGAATCAAACATTTGAGCGATGCCTCGCGAGGTTCCTCCCGTTGGACTCGAGCAGCCGCCCGTTCTCTTTGGCGACGAAGCACCTCCCCCTTTCAGGAAGTCGCCGCTGCCCTCAAACCTCCATGCGGCACTCTATCAAAATTCTAAAGAGAGATGCTGTTTCACAGAATGAAACCCGCCTCTCCCCTACGAGCGTGTTTTTTCTTTCCAGAGTCGTAAGAGAGCTTTTAGCTCTTCTCCTACACATCGTCCTTTTTTTTTTTTTCGGGATAGTCCGGTAACGGTCTGCAAGAGAAAAATACCCCCGTCATCCGCAACAGATCCCCCCTCCTGGATTACATCTTTTTTTTTCCTTTGATCGGCCTACAGCAGCAAACCGCTGCTGACACAAAGTCACCGTTTTTCCCTTTTACTCGCGCTGCATGGGGATGATTCCCCCTTTTCCGTGGTACAAACAGGAAGGGCGCTCTTCTCAGACCTGAGTACGCAATCACTGATTTTCGCGGGGCGTTCGTGAATGCGTTTTCCCCCCTTCCCCCGAGAGATTTTCTTTATCAGTCATTTATGATCTCTTTTTACCCGCACCTAAGTGTTTGTTGGTGAGTTCCCCCATGACCCTTTGAAGGCTGGTGGTCAGTTAAACGCGGCCGCTCGAAAAACCTCCTCCCGGCCCCTTTATTTTCCCATCAGGTCTTTAGCATGGAGCTTTCAATCCGTTTGTACCCCTTTTTTTTGATCATCCAACGTCATCCCAGATGCGGCCGCTCCGAGAGGTAAAGGTGCCTTTTGTTCAGTTTTGCGCGTCGGACGATCACCTTCCCCACTCTTCTTAACTTTTTGCGGGCTTTGTGACGGAGGTGCAGGGGAGGGTTTTCTTGCATCCCTCCGTGACCTCTCCCCGATCAGCAAGAACTCTTGGGTTTCCTCGAAAGTGCGCGAAGAGCTTCCTGATGCTGCGGAAGGCTTTCACCCCCTCCCCGTTATGGACGGGGGTGGTTCATTTTTTTTTTTTTACTTGGATTGAGTTTGAGTTGCAGCGGCCCAAGCGTTCATCATTTCTTTGTCGTAGCGCGTTGCTGGAACAACTTTTTCGGCGGTGAGCAGGCTGACGGGCGTCGAGTTTTATCCTTGTATTCTTCATCTGACTCGAAATTTTCCTTGTGGAGAGGTTGCGGTCTGCAAAGTGGGGCATTTTTCGTTCGGGGTTTGGGATTGTTGCCTTTTCTCCCCTTCTGCCCTGGATTTTCATGACAGGGAGGGTTTTTCTCCCCAGGAACGTTTCCTCCCTCCCTGTAGCCCCATTTTTCCGTCACTTCTGGTACACTGATCGGCCAACTCACGGCTGAGCTTCATTAAAAGAGGAAGATTTAATGAATGTTTCGTACGAGAAAGCCCAAATGCCCATGAATTCTGACTCTCGCCGCTCATCGGCCCCTCCCCTTTCCCCAGCCAGGAGCCTTTTTCTTTTGCTGAAAGTGTCTACAAGTATTGCGTTTCCGATCCCGATCGGGCTCTTTCCTCAGGCCAAGGTGACGGATTTGGTCGCCCCCGACGAGGCAACACCCGCGCGGACTGGGATGCTTTTTCTTTCTCAAGTTGAGTTGTAAGAGTCCTTCTATGGCATCCCCCGGGAAGTTTTCGTTTAGCTTGGCTCCTCCCCCCCATTATGATTCAGCCACGACCCCCTTTCTTCATTGGATCGCGCCCCCTTCGGCCACCTGGTGCGGTCTTTTTATCCCGATGGGTTCAGAGTTTTCCCCATGCTGGCAATTCATTCAGTCGAAGGGACGCGAGCCCTTACGCCGGCTTTGTTTACGGCGTACTTTCTTACTTCCTCGAGGGGCGTTCGTGATTTAAATTCCTTCAGAAGGAAACCTCTTTGGTGGCAGGCGGTGCTGTGACGGTGGTCCCCGTTGATAAAGAAGGGTTCGATTCGAGTCGAGGCTCTCCGGAGGTTGCTACTCGAGGGTCCTCTTTTTTCTCTTCTGTAGACCGGATCTATTTTTTTTCGGTATTCTATTCCATAACTGTACGGTGTCTTATCTCTCTCCCTTTTTTTGTTGTTGCTGAGTGCCGTTACTCAGCAGGATTGGGCCTCCCTCCCTTACCTCAAGTACCGTTTTTCCTCCCTTCGATCAGATTCATCCTTCCCTCCGGTTGATATACATAGTTTCGCATCCCTTTTGATCAACTCCCCCCCCCCCCCCCCCCCACACAGAAACGACTGTCCCCCGCTTTCGGTTCTCCTGAAGGGGTGCCGCACGCCCGCGCAGTGCCCTCTCCCCCTTGTAAAACAAGCTCTCCTTGATACTTATGAATTGCCAGTTTCAGGCCACCGGACCCCACCTGGGGGCCGACTCCCTTCCGCGATATGACTTACATTCTTCCGGTGGCTGAATCGTATTGACTGCTTCAGCCATTCGAGGACCCCCCCCCCCCTTTTTTTTCCTTGGTCATGCATCGTTCCGTCCTCGTACCACCTCCTTTTTTTGTTAAGAATCTGGATTCGCGCGTTTCGCGGCCCCCTCGACCACGACCATTCCTCCGCCTTGGCCTCTTGCGCTAGCGTCCTTTCTCTTCCTAAAATTTTCTCTGCAGGTTTGAGCTGCGCCTGTGCGTAGCTTTTCTCTTCTTCAGGGCATTTGGGTTTGGCTTTCGTAAGAAAACCTCTCACGAAGTCCTATTTGAATGACCCTTTCGCCATCTAGCCCCTTGCTCCTTGTAACATTTTTTAACCACTTAAACCTTTGCCGGTCGGTCGTTCCACTTCTTCGCACGACAACCCGCCCTGTAACTTTTCTGCCAGGGCAGGAAGGTGCGGCAACACAATTAAAAACAAAAGACCCCCTCCCCCCCAGGACCTGTTCCCCCTCGCTCCTTGGAGCCGATTCCTTGATTTCACTCGACTCCCTTTTCTTTCTGCGAAAAGCCTCCCCGCCTTAACGCGGCTACGACTCCCTCCATGAATGACGTCGCCTTCCTCAACCTCAGCAAAAGGCGGCTTTCCCCCCTTCCTCTTCAATACCGAGATGCTTCTCACATCACCGTCTGAGAGTGTGTCCCCAGCTTCTCGGCATCCAGCCTCTTTTTTCTCGCGAATAATTCGTCTACCCCTCTCTTGATGAGCGTGCGGATCTCCTTTCAGGTCACGTAATGCTGCACGAGAACCCCCCCCCTTCCTCCTTTTCCTCAGCACTCCCTCCCCTCCAAGAGGATTTTTCCCTTGATCGCCTACGCGCCCCACAACCGGACCCCAAAATCCCCCGCGCCGCCGAACTCGCCTCTTTGGCTCCCAACTGGATCTACCAGTTACCCCCTAGGGCCGTATCCAGGCTCACGACTCCTCCCCCCCTAGCCTTTGTTCTTTCCCCTTTCTTCGTTTTTCGCTCCCTCGCTCGCCAAGCCGGAATATCCCGGAATTTATGATCCTGCGTTTTTTTTTTTGCGCTCTCTTAAAAATTAATGTGATATCCCCTTTAAGGCCTGGGATACGATCTTCCCCTTTTTTTTTCCGAAAAAATCCCCCCCTTCCCTCCCGGCGAACCCCCTCGGAAAGGTCTTGAGCCGGAGCGCCCTCTTTTTTGTTACAGGTAGATCAGTCCCCAAGAAGCGAGAGTGATCGTTCGCGCGTACGGTGACTTTTCTCTGTTTTCCTTGTCTGCGATCCCCCCTGGATGTAATACTTCTTTTCTCGGCATTTGGATGCGTTCTCTGCAGACATTTTTGACCTTCCCTTTCCTTACGCTCCAGCACGACTTAGATGTGCGACTGATTGCGCGACAGCGATCAGGGGAATCTTTACCCCCTCTCGTCCCCCGGTGATTTGGACTTTGGCAGTGATGTCCCCTTGCTCTTTCTTCCCCCAATGGTGAGATCTTCCTCTTTCTGATGTTGAGGGCAGCCTCCTCCCCTAGTTTGTAGCAGAGGGTGCATGTCAAACTTCTTTCGGTTTGCGCAGGATGTCATGAAGTTAGTCGAGTGTAGAATCGCGGGCCCCCCCTACCTGGGAATTTTTCCTTGAGTCTCCCAGGTTTCTTTGGGGCTTGTTAGGTCTCTTTTTCCTTTTTTTTTTTGATGTGCGGTTGCCCCGTCTCCTTCCCTGCATATCCCTTGCATTTGCGTGTTGCGTTCGTACCGGACGTGTGTACCGACCTCTTTTTTTCCCTTTTGCCCGAAATTTATCTGGCAAATTTCACAAGGTTAGCTTGTTCCCCCATTCAAAGAGTTTCTCTCGTTTTTTCGGACTTTCTGCAAACCCAAAGCCCTGACGAAAGACTTAATGCTCCTCCTGTTCTACGGAAGCCCCCTTTTTTCCTCTTTTTCGAAGAAACCTTCTCAGGTTTCCTTGTATTTCCGATTGATTCATCGAGAAGCGGCCCACTTTTTTTTGCATGGTAGTTTTTTAGAGAAAGACAGGATGCCTCTCCACGCGAGGAGCTTATGAGTCGCTTTTTACGAGTGACCTCAATCAGTTATGCTCAGGTGTGGGCGTTATCATGGCCTCTCCACTTCAAGGACAGATTCCCACCGGAACGCGTAGAGTAGTCATTGATCCCACGCTTCGTGCACATGGGCCTACCCCCTCTTTCTCGGGTGCCTTCGATTTCCAATCAATCCTTTCCTCTTTTTATGAGTCCCTCCTCCTTTCCAGTCGTATGGAAAGGTTACGGTGCTGGCGTGCTGCGTCCCACTTTCCCCCTTGAAGAAACCGACCCTGTCTGGTTTCTGTGCGTTTGGTTGAAATATTTCAATTTCCTTTTCCCTCTTTTTTTGACCTGGATATCAGCCGGAGGTTTTGTCGCTTGCCTGCCACGAGATGAAGATGTCTTATCTACGAAGGCGGACTTGCGAGTATGCTTTCTTCTCTTTCCCAATACTGCGAGCTCCCTTATTCCTCCTTCCCTTCCTGATTTTCGCCTACTAGCATTATTTCCAATACCCCTCATAGCGCCCCCTCCCTAGATCAGGTCGACTATCCCTCTCTAGTGCAGGACACTCGAAGTACCGACCCTTCAGGATGATATCAAGCATGGACCCTCCTACCCCTTCTTATCACGATTCCCCCCCTCCTTCTTTCCCACCCAGAAAGATCGCTTCTTTCCTTTCATGTGGGTTTTTTTTTTTTCCTCCCTCCTTCTAACCGATTCACATAAGTCCCCAAAAAGAGAGTACTCATGCGAGCGGTGACCCATCCTTCTTCCTTTTCCTGAAGTGCCTCCCCCCTCGGTTTCACAGTTGGCACGGTCCTCTTGGCTCTCAGACTTTCCCTGTGGATGAATGTAGTTCTTTTAAGGGATGAGAAGTATTTGCAGCCCAAAAACACTTCCGTATCTCCTCTTTCGGTCGTGACTCGCTAAACTCTTTTCGAAGAATCTGGATTTTTCGCGGCTCGTCGGGCGCGCGACATGCCGCTCCTTGGCCTTCTCTTAAAACAGATCATTGATATCATCCCAAATACCTTGTATCCACTGTCTCAGGTTCTTTAGCCTGCGCGTGTCCTCGTCTCCTATTTATCGCTATAGGATTTCCCTTATTTTTTTTCATCTTCTCTTTCTTTCACTCTCCTCTTTTAATTGACACTTTTAGCCCTCACCCACCAACCCCCCCCCCCCCCCCCCACCCCCCCACCCCCCCCCCCCCCCCTCCCTTGGAAATTTTTTTTAACAGTCAGGACGGAAATTTTTCCCTTCTTCGGTACACCATGGTACGTCTGCACCCAAACGCCCTTTCACCTTTTCCCCCAGGAAGTCCTCTTCCCCCCTGCAACAATCACCCCCCCCCCCCCCCCCCCCCCCCAACCCCCCCCCCCCCCCCCCCCCCCCAAACCAACCCCCCCTCCCCCCCCCCCCCCCCACCACCCCCCCCCCCCCCCCCCCCCCCCCACCCCCCCCCCCCCCCCCCCCCCCCCCCCCCCCCCTCCCCCCCCCCCCCCCCCCCCCCACCCCCCCCCCCCCCCACGAAATAAGAAAAAGCACCCCCCTGTCCCCCAAACTTGCCTCCCTCCCTAACCATTACCATGTCGAGCGATGTTCTTTTTTTCCCCCTTTAGAATCCCTCTGGGAACGCCTTTTTCTACGTAAGCACCTCCCTGATGACGTCGCCTCTTCCCCCTGCAAAGGCGGCATCTTCCCCCTTTATACGAGATGCGGTTTACACATCCCTGTCCCCCCCGCAATAGACATCACAGACGAGCGTTTGCCCTCCCTTTTCCCTCATCAAGATGTCTATGTCCCACTCATCCTCTTTTGCTCTTGTTGGATCGCGAGTCACGTTCTTTCCAACTTTTTAGACCATCCCCTGCTCTTCCCCCCCTCCTGAGTAAACGACAGCAAGAATGATCTTCGTGGAGGGCGTGAATCGCCGACTTCCCCCCCTCTCCTGGGAAAAAAAGCACCGCCCTCTCTCCCTCCTCCGAACTCGCGCTTTTTTTCATCGTACCCCCCTTCTTCCTCCAGCTCAAGACCTGATTCTCACCTGATTATTGTTCTCCTTTTCCTTTTTTTCTTTCTGGTTTTCGATTGCACCTTCCACGAGAGAGCACAAGGCTTTTTATCGGAATTTCTGCTTTCCCCTCCTAACGTTGCCCGATTCCTTTTTCCCTTGGCTCGTCCTTTGGAACGGTTTGGGCAGATCGTCCCCCCCCCCCTCCCCCCTTCCAAGAACAGGCGAACTTTTTAGCCAAGTGTATTGCGTCCCCCCTCTTGAGCAACTGGAGGACGGCCCCCTTTTTCCACCCTGGTAGAATCCCCTTTTCCTCCCAGCCCTCTTTTTTTTGCGAGCGGTCCCCCTGCATTTTCCCTTCAGCTGTTTTGCGTTTCCTTCCCCGCCCTCCACGAACGGAAATCCTTCTGTGCGGGCGTTGATATGTTTTTTTTTTTTAGGAGGCAGGGGCATGGTCTCTTTTTTCCCTTCCCTTTCACATCGGTCGCAGTCCTCTTTTTAGACGAATGCGTTCGCGCCCGAGCTCTCGGACCTCGTCTTTCTTTTCACCACAAGATCGTAGGTGATGTTTTCGTGGTTTATGATGTGAAACAGCATTTCTCTGGAAGGTGATAGAGGCCGCCTTTTTCTTTTTCTTCCCTCCCTTCCGACGTCATTCATGGACTCTTTTCGTGCTTTTTTTTCTTCGCGGATGTCTGACGGCGTTCGTTTTACTCTGCGAGTCCTCCGCTCTCCTTGGTAATGGGTAGCGTGAGGCGCCGTGGTTAAGTTTGGGCGACCTTTTTTGGTGATGTGTATTAGGTATTGGGTGATTTTTCCCGACGTTGCTGCCTGCATAGTCTCTTTTTCTTTTTCGTACCAGGACGTTTCGAGTCCGGTCGTTACTTTTTCCCTTCGGCCTTCTTTTACAATATCGGACGCTGAAGCTTGCTCCCTTGTAATTCACTCTTTTCCGTGACTACTGTTTCTTACGAGACTCCCCCCCCCCCCCCCCCCCCCAAATGCCATGAAGGTCCCATCTCATATAGTTTCCCCGCTGCAGGCGCACCACCTTTGACAGTGTATCCCCCCCTGTAGTCTAGATCCTGATCGTTCCCTTTGCGGCAGCAGGCCAAGGTTCTACTATGGTCGTTTCTCGTTGCCCGGACGTTCTTGGGACAATGGATCCCTTTTAGGGCGATTGTACGATTCTCCCCTCAGCGTATCGGTCTTCCCTTTCTTTCGTATAGCATGGCTTCAGCATTTCCCTCAAGACGATCAGCAACCGAACCCCTCTCAGATTTCTTTCATGATTTTCTCCCCCCCCCTCTTTCGGGGCAAACTGTGTTTCCCTGATGGGCGCTTTCATTCATCAGGATCTCCTGGGTCCTCTCTCTTCCTTCCCGGATGGAATAGGTTCGTGGCGCCCCCTGCCCTTCGATGCTGCAGACACCTCAAGGAGAACCCTCCCTCTGATCTGTTCGGGGAGCGGTGCTTTTCCTTTATCAAGCCTGGCTCTCCTGCGGAGAGTTTGCGTACCTTCGAGTCCCTTCCCTTTTGAAGATTGCTCGTCGAAGGAGACTTGCGCGTATATGCGTTCCCTCTTTTAATACTTGATGGAGTACGGCGCTTCCCGTGGTTGTTGTTCTCAGATTGAAATCTCTACTTGCATACTCTGAAATCCCCTCCCTCCTTTTTTTTTTCTTCTTCCAATCTCGTGCAGGCACTCGAAGTCCTCGGCGATATCCAGCCTAGACATGCCCTTTCCCTCCCTTCTTGATTCAACGATGCAACCCACCTTCCCTGAACAGGAATTCAAGTGGTCTTTTCCGACCCGATTCCATACGCACATCGCCTTTTGCAGTCTCTGCCCCAAGCGAATCATGATGAATTGCCAGATTCGGAAAACCGCGCCCATCCCTTTCAATCTGCGCAACGCACAGGTGGCCTTTTTCCTTTTTTTCCTCATGACTACATTGTTTCTGAATTCTTTTCACGCCCTGGAGACTCCCAACACCTTCCCCTTTCGTTATAAGGATGGATTACTAGTAAAAATACGCCCCTGAATCATACGGCGTATCTTTCTCTTCGAGTTTCGCGGTCCTACAAGGCCCCTCCTCGGAATCGAGACCAATGCTGTATCCACTGTCGCTGTCTCGACTGCGAGTTTCCCTGGTCAGACGATGATCGGCGATAGTTTTCAGGGCATTTGGGTTGGCTTTTTTTACCTCAACAGTAGTCCCCCTTCCCCCTTTTGAATGTCCCCCCTGTGACAGTGTCCGCTTTGTAACAAATGACAGGTCCCTTTTCGGTCACCCCCCCCCTCAAGACCGGTCGTTCGGCATGGGTACGAACGAAAACCATTCCCTTCCGATGCCAGGGAAGGATTTTCTTCACATCAAACTTCCTCCCAATCAACCCCCCCCTGAGTCCCCCTTGCTCCTCCCCCCAACCCATTACCCATGTCTAGCTGTCGCGAGGACTAAACTAGACCCCCAGGACATCCTGAGCACGCCCCCCCCGCAAAGAGGCACCTTCATGAAGTATCCTTTCATCCCATCCCCTGATACTCGAGATGTTTTGCCCCCCCGCCCTAGACATCAAGACGAGCGTGTGAAGACGTCCGCAGCTTCCCTCAGAGCGATTTGCGCGTTTCCTTTCCCCTCTAAGTCGGCTTCGCGGTCCCCTTTTCCCTCCCGCCTCCGTCCCTCGCAAACTGATTTTCAACGCCCGACCGACTTTCCCCTCGAGTGTCGAACCGACGCGCAAACACAAGCGCGGAAAAAAACTTCCCTTTTCTGCGCTGCGCCGCCTCTCCCTCTCCGGTTCTGATCAACTGTTCCCCCCGGAGCTTCCCTCATCCGCCAATAACCCTGCTCTGTTCGCAGTTGGTTCAGTGAATGCTTTTTCTTATGAAAATAGTGCCACCGAGCTATCGCCGGAAAGCTCTAAGGTTTATGATCTCTATCTTTCATCCTTTTTTTTTTATTCGAGAGATCAGACTTTGTCCCCTCCTTTCCGGCCTTCGACTGGTGGAACTCCTGTTCACCCCGAATTAAACTGAAACGCCTTTCACAATAGCTCAGTGTATTTCCCAGTTCTTGAGCCTGAGACTTTCCTTTTTTACCCTTGGTAGATCCAGTAAGGAAGCCTGCGCTCTTCAAGTTTTGCTTTTTTTCCTCGGTAGTCGGCGATCACGCCCTCCCCGGATGTAATCCTTCTTGCGGGGTTTTTTTTGATCGTTTTGCGGAGTGACGGCTTTTTCTTTTTTCTTGACCCTTTGCCCTCGCGATCCCTCCTTTCGATTTAGACGAATTGCTGCGCACATCGCCTCCGGAATCTGGATGCGCGGACGGCTCCACAAGCTCGTAGGTGAGGTCTCTGGTCTTTTTTCATTATGTGAACTTTTCCCCCCCTCTGGACCTCCTTCCCTTTTTATGAGTTTTCTGGCATGGCGACGTCCCTTCATGGCTTGAGTAGTAGCCGCGTGATGCAAATTTCGCGGTTGCGCCGGATGTCCTGACCGGGAGCTTTCTCTTCCGTCATCGTATAGGTTTCTCCAAGTTTTTGGGGACCAGGTCTGTGCGGGTTTTTAGGTCTTGGTTTTTTTTTTCTGTTGTTGCCGATACACTTCATGCCTGCCTAGTCCTTGACGGAGGGTGCGCCCCTTTCGTACCAGGGACTTTTTCCCCCTGAAAGACGTCCCCCATTTAAGTTCCTTTCTTCCCCCTTTCACAAGGGGTTTTTCGTGATTTCTTCCACTCGTTCTTTTCCCGTGCCTCTGTTTCTCTGATGACAAACCAACATGGCCCTGACCTTTCCCCCCTTCGATCATCGGCTACGGTCTTTCCCTCCCTAAGGAGTGACAGGTGTCCTTTTTCTCGATCCGGATCTTCTTGTCTTAGCAGTTCCCCCCTGGCTTAATCTTTGTTAGTGTCCGCAAGACGATTGCCCCCCCCCCCGAAACGCGCGGATCTCCTCTTTTTCGCGGGATGGTTGTGTACCCCCCCCCGGGAAGGTGTTGTCTTCTTGTCTTCAGATTCCTACGATTCAGCAAAACGTACCACGTAGATGTAGGAATGATGCGAGCCTTTCCTGGGCCACCTGTTCCTTCCTTTCTCCCGACTTCTGCTGGTCCCTGCGACGGTCCTCTGAGCATGTCTTCCGCGCTTGTTTTTTCCCTATGGAATCGGTTCGGCGCGCGCGGGCGTGATGAAGACAACCTTCCCCCACCGAAAGCGATCGTCGGGGATTCTTTCCTTTTCCCTTGTGCGGTGGGCCGTCGGACGCCCCACGGAGGTTGATTACTTCGGTCCTCACAGATGAAAGATGATCGTAGACCTGATCCCCTGACTTTCTAGTATGACATTTCTCTTTTCCCCAATCTTCTGAGTACGGCTTTCCTCTACGTTGTTGTTTCTTCTCGTATGTCTTCACGCCGCTATCAGTCCTGATCAGATTCATCTTCCGTGCATCCGAAGTAAGAAAACCCTTGTTTCTGATATACCCGACTAGAAAACTCTCGAATTCCCCCTTTTCTGATCAACGCTTCTTTTTTTCCCATCCCGCCTGCCTCCCTCCCTCTTTTTTTTTTCTTCCTCTCCGCGCCGAACTTACCAGCGCAAACAGCTGCGTACTTTTTCGAGGCCGTCGAATACTCTTTTTCCCTCCTGGGAAGGCCCCTCCCCTCGTTCTTAAAGCGTCTTCTCCCTTAATATTGTCTCCACTTTTAATCGTCTTGAAGTATGTTCAGCCATGCCCTGTGCTCCGCCCCCACAGTACAGGAGAGGAAATACGTTTCCGAATCGTTACAACCCTTTCCGCTCCTCCTCCGGCGTTAAGCTTTCTTTTTCTTCGAGTTTCTTCTTTCCCCCCACGAACCATTTTTTCTGGTCACGATCCTTTTCGAGAACAAATGACCTTGTATCCACTTGCTTCTGGTTCTGAGCATGCGAGTGTCCCCATGCCTTAGAGGATGATCGCGCTTAGTTCCTCCCTGTGCATTTGGTCCTCAAACTCCCTTGTGAATTCTAAATTGTCCGATAATGTACGAAGGGAAATGTCGGAACCTTTTCCGCGGTCGGTCGTTCCCTTCCCTTTTCCTCAGACAACCCTCTGTCAATTCCTATGATTTGTTTTTTCCATGGGTATCGGCCCATCAACCGTTCACCAAGCCCTGTCCAACCTTGGCTCCCGCTCAACCCTATTCGATTTTTTCTAGCGATTCCCCTCGACTACCCCTTAAGGAATCTTTCTGCACCGCCGCTTCCGAGTTCTTTTCAGACTTTTCCCAGCAACTATAAAACCATTTCCAGCACAGAAGAGATGATGTTTCACTTAAACCTGAAAGAGATATCACTTTTTTTTTTTTTTGGTGAAAGCCGTCTTCTTTCCCGTTCGGAAGATTCCTCATTCTTTCCCCTTGTGCTGAGAGTGAGGTTTTTCGCGGCCGGTTAATGATGCACTTTTCCAAAATCCCATGCATCGTAACCGCCCCCCAGATAAAGCCGCATGTCTTCCCCCTTATCGGGCGGGCGTGATCGTCCTTCCCCCCACAAGCGCTTTTACTTTGCCCTAGCTCTGCTTCTGCCAACCCGGATCTACCTTAAAAAACCGGAGTTTTTTTTCTGACAGTCTCAAAAGATATTCCGCCCATAACACTGCTTTTTTGTTTCTTTTTTAATTCCGATCTGCCCCTTTTACGCGCCTCCCCCCAAGGCCGGTGAAATATAAGGAAGTTCGTGAACCCTCTATTCTTTTCCTCATCCATCCGTGGTTGTTTTTCTCTCTCTCTAGAACTTTCCTGATAAAGCCTTTTTCTCTTCCGTCCTAGGTGGATCCTTTCAAAACGTCTCACCCTCTTTCCCTTTTCTCCTAAGGCTTGAGATGGTCTCTGCCCTCCGGTTTTTAACACTGGTAGATCCAGTTTCCTTCCCCATGCAGCGCGGTGCGGCTTTTTGTTCTTTTTTTACGCGCTGTTTTGCGCGTCGGCGCCGTATCCACGAAATGGATTGAATCCCGTTCCTTCTTTATGTTTGCGGCCTTTCCCTTGGATGGTTCTCGTGTTTTTTTTTACCCTAGCGATCCCCCTCGAATTCGTCCCGTTCGCGTCCATTCCTTGATTTGATGCGCGGGCGGCTTCACCAGCTCGCGGTGCTCTTTCTTTTTTTCTTTGATGTGACACTTTTTTTTTTTTCTTTCTTTGGAAATGTGCTTCTTTTTTTTTGAGTTTGAGGGCTTTCCCTGGATTTTCATTGGGCTTGTGGTTGACGGGGGGGTTTGTTCGTAGCGCGTTGCTGAAAAATTTTCTTCTTCTTCTCCTGATGTCCGGACGGCTTTTTCCTCGCGAGTTTGGTAATGTTTTGATGGATGCCACTTTTGACAGGCTTGTTTGCTGGTTCTTAGGTCTTGGGGTTTTGTTGCGGTTGCAGATACACTTTCCCCCTGGAATAGTATCCTGGGGTTTAGTAACCAAGATTCTCAATCCTTCCTTCCGTCCGGTCCATTTCAAGGGCTGAGCTTGCTCATGAGCTCCGTGTATACTTTCCTCGGCAAGATGCCAACTTGAAGGGCAAAAGCCTCATCGGTTCCTTCTCGTAGCACCATAATAGGTCATTGAGGTTCCATCGGATCGTGCCTCTGCGTCTTTTTCAAGGGATGACGGATCCTGCGTGCTCCCCCTTACTAGGCTTTTCAAGACCTTTTTCGTTGTTACGGATTCGGCCAAGACGCGTATCGCATTTGTTGGGAGTATTGTCTTTCCCTCCTTCCCCCCTCCTCTTAAAGGACTTCAGCCCCACCGCCCTCTCTGATCCCTCTTAGGCAATTTTTGGCCTTTAGAGGCACGGGTGCCTTCCTGTGTCCATCAGGATGCGACGGGCGCTCTATGAGTACTGCGCTGTGTTAGCGTATGTTTCGGTTCCCTGGCGCGAGCGGGTCCCTCCTGAAAGAAACTTTTTTGGTAGCAGGGTGTTCTTTCCCTGTGTTGAATTGATCAAGAAGGGATTATCAAGTCTGGTAGAGGCGGGATATCCTCTCTTTCCTTCGAGTTTCCCCTCTCCTCCTTATCTGACCTCTTTTGTCTCTGTATTTCCCTTCTTACGGGATAATTTTTTGGTCTCCTTCGACTTACCCTGTATTGGAAATCGAATCACCGCCTTTTGAAGTACGACTTTCGTAGATCAGGGCGTGTCCCCTCCTTTTCGGTGAACTCGAAGTTTTCAACCCCCCCGTCCTATCCATCTCCTTCTTGATCCCCAGCACCTCCCCTTCCCCTCTGCGGTTTCTTCCTTCGGTCCGAGCCAAGACCCGCGCGCGCCGTCCCCATACGCGTTAACACAGCCTGTCCCGAGCGCTGCCCGTAGAAATCTTCTTCCTGCTTGGGCAGGCACACCTTGCTAAATTGCGATCTTTGCCTGCCTATGGTCATAATGATAAATCTACGTTTCTTTTTGAATCAGTCTTGAAGTTCGCTTTGAAGCATGTTCTCCTCCCCCAACAAATTCTTGAGGGGCCCCTCCTGCGATAGCAGAATCTGCGTCCGCGAGTTTAGCTTGACTTTTTTCGCGACCAAAGACAATTCTCTTTTGTTAGCAGATTTGCCCTACACCTTGCAGGTTTTTCCTTGGTCCCTTTTCTCCTTATCGTGATCGCGATAGTCTTGCCCTTTCCCATTGGGTTGGCATCTTTTCTTAAGAAACAGGAAGTTCCCCCTCTTTTGAACAATCTCAGCTCCCGCCAGTCCCTCCTGTCACAACCCCCCCTTTCAACACGACCGGTACCGTTCACCAAGTCCATGGTTACGAACGGTGTTTTTCCCCCAAAACCGCACTGTCATCCTCTTCCCAGTGCATTTGTCCCCCCAAACTCCCAAGACTTTCAACCCTGGTCCTCACCGCTCACCCATTCCTGCTCTATGACTCGCCGAGGCTCCCCCAACTCGCCTCCTGGTCCATCAGTGCCTCCTCCCAATCCTTTCTTTTCCCATTCCCCTCCTTCCCTTTACCTTCCTGCCATAAACTCAGCAACCCTTTCTTCACACCCCCCCTTCCCCCTCACGAGATGCCCTACCCACGCATACTTTGTGGTTTCCTCATACAGCTCTTTCTCCCTCTCCCCCGTTAATCGAAGTCGTGATGCGCGTGCGTTCGAGGTCACGGTCATGTTTTTCAACACCACCCCCTTCCTCTTCCCCTCCGCCCCCCAAGGATTGTTAAGACCTCCCCTTTTACCCCCTTCCCTACAGGTCCGACGCAATTCGCGTTTTCTATCCAACTGGATCCCCAGTGGTACCCGGATCAATTTCCCTCTATATTTTTTCCTTTTCCCCCTTCTTTTTTTTTCTCTTTTACCAGCGTTTCCACAGAGCGAGCCTCGGACAGCTTGATAGGTTCATTT
>Ga0179593_1539140_pt1 | contig 29507 bp, 33 predicted proteins | sample CZODoug2_1_08_16_FD_185931 | JGI IMG/M metagenome (GOLD analysis project Ga0179593, IMG submission 185931) | Vadose zone soil fungal communities from Angelo Coast Range Reserve, California, USA - CZODoug2_1_08_16fungal (PacBio error correction) | ecosystem: Environmental > Terrestrial > Soil >... | reverse complement strand
CGGCCCCTTTTCCGGTTTTCTGCTCTCCACCCTTAATCCTTCCTGGGGTTTAGGCACCTTCGACTTGTGAGCCTGCGGTGGAATGTGAATCCCCTTTTTGGGGAGGAGAGAGGCCTCCTGATAAGGTTGGACGATTTCTCCTTTATTCCCGCAATGGAGTCTTTTTTCCCGAGAGACGCCCCATTTTTTGGAATTGGCTTTTTTTTGTGTTCGTGGTTATGGTTTTCCCCGGATAGGGATTGTCGATTTCTCCCTTTCGCGGGTCCTGTTTTTTTTAACCCCCAGTGGTTACGGCGCTCTTTTCGCTTTATCCCCATTTCTCCCAACAATCCGGGGATTCCCTGCTTTTTTTGTTGTCATAGCTCCTAACCTCTTCCTGGTACTTTCCCCGAATGAGTTACGCCCCTTCAGTCTTTTTTGTCCTTAGGCATTTTTCTCACGGAATTTTCTCCCTAGGGCGTCCCCATACTTCCCCCCCCTTCCCCCCCTCTGTCACTACCCCTTCCGATTCCCTGATTCCCATCAGGTCCCAAGTGAGTGAGGAGACTTCCCCCCCCGTAGTGAACCGCGTGGGGATTTGTAGAGCTTTTCCCCATTTTTTCGGACTCCCTGCGGAGTCGCGTTTTTGATGGCCGGGTGTAAGTACGTATACCCCCTTGCGAGCTTTTTCCCCACACTTGGCTTTATTTGACATCTGGAGCACCTAGACCCCCTTTCGCATTTGCCTTCACGATAGGGTGGTATGCAAACATGGATTGTTTTCCTAGCTATTGTGCCCGGAATTAATTACGTTTCTACCTGTTCTATTTGAAACTTGGAAGTTTTTTTCTAAGTATTGAACACTTGTCCCCTCCTCTGAGTCCCCACTTAGTTTTTTCTCTATTCACTTGGTGTTTCGATTCTTCCCCCTTTTCTCGGGAATTCGCTCCCACTAGATGAAGAACCGGACCGTGGGAACTAATTATCTTGAAAGTTACTTACTGCTAGGACAACCTTTTTCCCCCCCCGCTGCGCCAGGTCTTATCCCCGCGCTCTTCGAGAGGACTGTGTTGAGCTGGCCAGATGAACCTTTGTCCGTGTGCCCCCCCCCCCACCTTACAGACCTTCGAATGGAGGTTTGGCCCCACCCCCCTCGTTCCTTTGGCCATTCGATTAAGCGGAAACTCCACTCACCTTTTGGTGGTATCCTTATAGTTTCTAGATATATCTCTTATCTTCCATAATCCCGTCTCTTTCTCTTCGTAAGAACCGATTTCCTGACAATTCTTTCCCTTCTAGTCCTGAATGCATAATCTTTTTTAGCCCTGAAAGGTTATAGGTCGTACGTTTTTCCCTCTTTTACACTCCTTTCTTCGTTCGTGGTCCCTCTTTTTATAACTCCAGTTCTTAGTGTAAGATTGTCCCTTGTAGTTTTCCTGTCCTCGAAGTTCTCGCACCAACCCCCCCCCCCCTGATTCACGAAGGTTACAACGTCCGACCTTGGGGCGGGGTTTTTCTAGTAAACTTTAATCGTTGCACCGCCTGTAGTTAGATAGTTGTTGTACCTCCAAGGTTCTTTTTATTGTCCCTTGTTTTTTCCTTTTGCTTTTGCTAGCCTCATGATGCAATTTCGTAGTAACAGCGGTGTATGATTCTGTCTTGTCCTGACCTTGCGCCCCCAGATCTTCTCGCCCCAAAAGCTTCCCCTTTTCCCCGCACCCCCCCCCCCCCCAATCTGCCCCTTTCCGTCGTTGGTATCTTTTCCTTTTTCCATTCCTTAGTAGGGCTCACCTGTCTGTGTGTCTTTTTTGGTCAGAGCGGTAGGTATGAGCTCTGTACACCTTGACCCTTTTTTTCGTGAATCTTTAGAGACTCGGGTTCCGAGCACCTCACCTCTTCCCTTTTGGGACATTCTACCGGGTTTTTGTCTTCCCCCCCCACAGTATTAAACAAAGTGTTTCGCGGTTCGGTGCCCACAGACCCCTCTTCCTAACACCTTCCCCCGGATCCTTCCTGCGCTAGCAGATCGTCTCTTGTAACTGATGTAGAAGCGTTTCCTTTCCTAATACCGCAAAACGATTCTCCCTGCTGATTAACTTTTTCTCGGAACTCCTAGACGGAGCGGTTTTTTCTTGGATCGTTGAAATTCCCTACTTTTCCCCTAGATGTCCGGTTTCATCTTTCGTTAAACCCCTTAATTGACGTGAAAAAAACGTGCCATTTCCCTGACGCATTTTTCGTTTTTCCGAACTCTCAAAGTTTTCTTCCCTCTTTATGGTCTTCTTTTCGAGCCTTGAGTAATCCTCTGGGAAATGTTGAATAGGCAGTCTGATCCCCCCCCTTTGAATTCCCTTTTTCCCTTTCAGTATTTTTTTCCCCTGAACACTCCCCGTTTCGAATCATTTATCATCAATTTTTTTTTTTTTTCCACCATGTTTCCGAGTCTAAGGTCTTTTCAGGCCCTCCATGTTTTGTAAAATGTGATTCGGCTTCCTCAATTTTCCTCCTTCGTGTCTTCTTCACTTCTTTTCCCCCCCCCCTTCTCCCAATAGGTAGCTTGGCGAAACCCCTGACTACTTTTCCAAGTGTTTTTGTTTTTTGCTCCCGATCAGGATTTTTCACTGACTCCTCTTCCATCCTTGGCCATAGCCTCCTGACTTTGAGAACGGTGGTTTCTTTCGATTGATGCCTCTTGAATTTCCAGTCCGTACGACCTTTCCCCATTCCCCTGGTACCGTCAGTCGCCTTGTCTGGTCAACACACCCAGTTCCCGTATTCTTACCCCCAAGTCTCTAGCATGTTGCCCCCCCCCAGAACTTTTCTCCTAACAGAAGGTGGGACTGCGCGTTCTACTCCTTTCTTCCCCTCCCCCATTCTCTTTTTTTTATGAGCTCAGGAGGCCGCCCATTCCCCCCAGACATTTCTGTCCCCTTTTCTTTTCGCCCCAATAGACCATCTGTCTTTATAGCCCCATGAGGATCTTTCAGAGGATAGTAGTATATTCCACCTGGTTTAGATTTTCCCCCCTCCTAGGTTCTAGTGTTTTTCTTCTCTTCAAATTGAGGCTCCTTCCCTTCTTTCTATTGGATAGAATTACGAGGTTTCAACTTCTAAGTATTCCATTTCAGTCCTTCCCGTCTTCCCCGCCCAACTCTCGATCTCCCCCGCAGGCCTCTCGACCTCTCGAAGCGTTTTTTGAAGTCTGACAGATAGGGGTGTTTCCGCCTGACTCCGCTTTTTTATCTTTTCCCCAGCAGACTATAAATGCGGTCTTTGGTTTTGTTTAGTCTTCAGATGGGTTTTTGTGAAAAGGTGGATGGGGCAGTTCTTTCCGCGGGTCTGCTCCTTCTCCGGGGTTGTGTTTCTTTACCTTCATCGTCCTGCCCGTTTTCTGTTCAAAAGCTTTCCCCCCACGTCATCAATCTTGAACGAGCCCCCGAACAGTTTCAGGGATTTCTTCCCTTCAGTTCTGCTTACCGACTCCGGGCGTTTTTTTTTGGCGAAAACAAACAGCACTGGGTCTTACCTCCTCAATGCTCCCTTTTTTAGGATTTTTCTTTCTTTCGGTGATTGCTCCACCAAGAAGTTTCTTCTCCCCCATCTAACCCTCCCCCTAACTTTCTCGCCGGCTTTTTGTGCGTTCCTTCGAGGCCAATACTTCGGTCTCCTCCCTTTATGGCAGATCCCTTCGTACTCTGAGCCCCCCCTTTTCTCGTCCCGGTCTTTCAGTCCACAATAAGCACAGTCTTATCGACTTTTTGATGCCTCTTCCTGAAATCCCCGTCGATGATGGCCAGTATTCCTCTCTAGGCCCATTTTCCAAGCCCCTTTAGGTGTGAGATTTTTTTCCTTAGTCCCCATTCTGCAGCATTTGGCGTTAGGCTACTATTTCGACAAGTCGTATCGATGACCGTGGGAAGCCCCATGGTTTTTCCTTTGTTCCAGACACAGAGACTTCCTGTGTGTTTGTGGCCCTTTCGCCGGCTTGATTTGATAATCTCTTTTTTCGCCCACTGCGACCTGTTTACAATCCTGGTCCCAGCTTTTTTCTGAGTTCCCGTGGATTCCTTTCCTCGATAGTTTTACCCAATGCCTCTGATGTGAGACCAGAAAAAAAAACCTGTCCCAGAATTTTCTCCCCAACTCTTTTTGAGTCGGTGTGTGAATTCCCCCTCTCCGTAGAGATTTTTCAGTTCTGGAATTTTCCCCTTCTTTTGCCGCAGACACCTTTCCCCCAAGGACCCGCCATGCTCTCTTGGTGTAAATTTTGCTGACCCCCATTCGAGCGTTTTTCCTCCCTGACCTCCTCCAAATACACCCCCCCCCCCCCCCATGTTTCTGATCTTTCTTCTTCCTACCCAGCTGTCAGACTGGATCGTCTTTTTATTTTGTGAATCTGTCTTCGATCCCGTTTTTTCCCCGTCGACAAAATTAGGCGGTCCACTTCCTCTTGGTGCCTCTCCCGTTCCCTGCTGACAGGAAGTTCTTTTTTTTCTTGATCAATAGAGTTTTTTCGTCTGCTTACGGTACTTTCTTTCCCCTTCCCCAACCCTTCTAAGATCTACGGCTTTCTGAACATTTCGACCGTACTTTTTCTGGGTATGAGGATTCCCCCCGGGGTTTCGGCAGTTTCCCCCTACCCAGTAATTTGGGCCTTCCTGTACGTTTTCCGAAGGTAGATTTCCGTTGAGACGTTTATAGTATGAACTTTCCCTCCCTCACTTTCCCAAACTTTTTTGTTCTAAACACAAAAAAGACCGAAGCACTCGGTCCGCCAAAGTCTTCTTCACTTTGAGTTCCCCCCCCAATACCTTTTTCTGAAAACCAACCCGCATGCCCCGAGGTCAAGTGCGGTGTAAAGCCCCTAATCTTTCGTAGTCTCTTTCAAGAGTCTTCCTTTCATATTTTCGTAACGCTAATTTTCCAAGCCCCTCCCCTAGTCTAAGGATCCCCCCGGGCTAGAAGAGGCTGGTTCCTTTCTTGTCTGGTGACCAACTTCTTTGACTGTTCATTTGAGCTTTGAATACCCCCGAGATTTGCAAGACCAAGCACCTTTCCCTTCAGTATACTTATTCCTTTCCGCACCTTCCTTCCCCACTTGACCCAGTCTTCTGTTTAAAAATGAGGTGGCAATCTCCTACCATCAACGCGAGCTTTTTACGCTGTGTAAGACAAGCTCTTCAGACGGTTTGTTCCTTCTTTCGGCTCCTAGTGCGGGAAAATTCTTTAAATCCCTTTACCAGTCCCACCCACGTTGGCGAACCTAGATTTTTTCTCACCCGCATTTCACCTCCGGGGTCAAAAAAGACTGACTGGTTTGTTGCTTTGTCAATTTTCTTTCGCCTACCGAGGCTCCCATTGATTTTGCAGTGCGAGTCGTACTTTTTTGATTTTCTTTCCTCCCTCTCCCCTAGAAGACCCTCCCCCCCGAGCCTTTTTTGGTCCACCTCCCCTTTTTTCATAGGGGACTGCCGGGATGTCTAGGCTACGATTTAGTTTCCGCCTTGTGGGTTCCCCCTCCTATTTTCCCATTTTTTGAAGGCTTTCCGCCCCTCCTCTGTTTCTACGTCGTTTGATTATCTTTTTACAATACCTTGGAGTAATGACGATAACCCCAGATTGTTTTGTCTTTTTCTATGTTTTTTTGTTGTTTCTCCCCCAAGCCTTTCCTCGGTGGTTTTTTACCTCTCTTTTATCCAGGAGGGCCCCTTCTTTAATCCCTCTCGCAAGCTATGGCCTTTTAAAGTGAAGTATTGCCTTACCCCGAGCCAATTCCGGGGTCGGAAAATAGCCCCCTCAATGAGTTTTGTAAACCCCGCTTTCCCCTTAAAAAAACATTCTCCCATGGATTATGCCCCCCCTGGTTTTTTTTCGTTCGATCTTTCTCGTTCCCATGAAACCATAAGAAAATGATCCTTCTTCAATTCCCATGACCCCTTTCCTCAAAGTCCTTAATAGGCTGGGGTCCTCCCAAGGGAAATAGTCTTTTTTTTTTTTTTCTTCATCCCCCCCCACCTTCTATGCCTTCTGGGTCGTTCCCCAATTCTTCGTGATTAATTGGCCCTGAATTTGAATATATGAAGCTTTTCCAGTATCTTTTTCAGCTCCTTTTTTTACGTTCAACAACTTAGAGAATGCGGGCGTAACATCCTTTGCTCCGTACCCCTAGTTGCAGGGTTGATTAACCACTTTTCAGGACCTTCTAATTTGACTCCGTTCCCCTACTGGTGCTCATGTTTTTTAGCCCCCTTGTGGTTTCCTCTCCCTGAAGAGGGCCACGCTTTTTTGCACCTCAGTCCCCGACCCTTTTCCCCATTTTCCAGGACCTGAGAACAGGTACCCACAGATATCGCTTTGCGTTTCCGCACTTTCCGGGAGTTTTTCAACTTCCCGTAGATTTAGTTGCCTCCATTTTTTTCACTTCTTTGGCTTTTTGGAATAGTCCTTTTGAAGACTTAGTTGTGTCTCCCCTTTCCCAGGGCTGGCCCCCGGTCCGTGCGCGAGCCCCCTGGTTTTTTGCGTCGTACCTTTTACGATGTTTTTTTCTGGCAGTTTCCGGTGTTTTCTAGCCCCACATGTTATCCCTCTTTCCTTCTACCCCCCAGATTTTTCAACAGGAGCCGCCAAGCGCGACCTCTTCGACACAAGGCATCAAATTTGTTGTCGATTTTTTCTCTGAGCCTGTCGATTCTTAGGAGGGGGACACGTTGATCGTTCTACCGTCCGGCGTCCGACCCCCCTCTGTTTACATCCCTTCCCTGACGAAGCTATCTCTATTGTCTAGTCCCAGTAGCAAGATCCTCCCCGGTTCTTTTTAGTTCCTCTCACACCGCAATGATTTTCAGACATTCCGGAATCTGAAGGCCTTCTTTAGCCCCGCCTGGGCTTTGTGTTACCCCACAGGGCCCTTCCCGATGTTTTCGGGCCCCCCCCGCTTAACCGTCCCGACTTTGCATGGAAGAGAGCACATGTCCTCGTACCCCCCGGCGGGCTGATCCCCGTGCTTTCTCTTTTGCAATTTTTGACCTGTCGAGTGGAATTGAGTCTCCCCCCCCTAGTAGTCTTTTTCGCTCTTTTAGAGCCTCCCGTTCGTTCTTTGAAGGTTTTGTAGTCCCATGTTAATGTCCTTCCCGTCGGCTTTCACCCGCTGACCTATGGGAACATTAATAGACCTGTTCTTTTTGTCCACCCATCTCCTCCAACATTTTCCCGAATTTTCGAACCCAACTGCTCCTGGAGTGGCGGCGTGCCCCCCTAACGTATCTTGATTCCTTTTAACGATCTTTATTCCATACCTATAGGGTTTCCCAGGGTGGAGAACGTTCTTTCCGGCGTCTTTTCCAATCTTTCTAGCCGGCTTCTTCCCAACTTTATGTTTTTCCTTCCCTCAAAAAAGAAGAGTCACAGCCCCCTTCACTGTTTCATTTCTAAATCCCCCTCCCTGCGACGTTCGTTGGTTTTTTTTTGACTCATTGCAGCCCACTAACCTAGCCTCCCCCCTCATCGCTCACCCCTTTTGCCTTTTCCATTTCCCAGGCGTTTTTTCTCACACAGATGTGATTTCTCTCCTGTTCCGGCCATGCTTCCTTATTTTCTGAACTTCTTCCGGAGCCCCGTAGTTTTTTTTGCGTTTCCGGATGTTCCTTGGCTTTCCTCTCCCCCAGACATCTGTTGCCCACGTGTAGTCTTTTGGGACGATCTGGAGTTTTTTTTCCCACTGTGGGGGACTTTAGCGCTTTTCTCCCCTTGGCACCCCTTTCTTTTGCAGTTTTCCATTGTGCGAACCAGATCGTTTTTCTGAAGGGCAGTTCTTTTTTCTCCAAGATTTAAGGACAAGGTTAGGAAAACTGTTCGTTAAGATCCTGGGTTAGAGGGGAGAAGTTTTTCGCTTGGGGGCTTGGTTCTAGCGCAAGGGCGAGATTTTTTAGGCAGCCATAGACAAGAAGTTTTTTACGTTTCCCCCCCCATGTGACTGAGCCAGCCCCCCCCTGTCAGGACCCTTTCAAAAAACTTCCCCCCCCCCATAACATTTTCACCCCACCCCACCCCCAACTTTAAAAGGCATTTCCCTCTTTTGCCAGGTTCGGGACTCCCAGAATCAAAGTATTCCCCGTTCTAGAAGAGATAGGATTTAACCCTGATCACTCCCTTGAGGCCTTTCTTCCTGATGATCAAGGCCTCCCCTCCAATTCGTCCTTCCCGAGTTCGGATTCCCACCTTCTTAGTCTGCCGGCAGACGCCCGTACCCCAATTTCTCGACTTGGAATTTTCCGACGCCCTCCGGCCTTTCTTTGCCTCCCGCGTTTTCGCCATTCTTTGCTTTGCCCCTGCCGCGACCGTTCATCTTAGCCGCTTTCTTCTCTCACTCCCATCCGACCCTTCTTCTTGTCATGCTTTCAACATTGCAGATTCCCTAAAGACGAGTGAGACCCCCCCTCTTCCACTTTAGCTTTTTTCCGGTGAGACTTCTTCATAGGATTCGGCCGGTTCCTAGGACTTCTGGAGTTTCTTTCTTTCACCGTCTAGTTTGACAAGTTTTTCTTGTGACTTTTGTCTCCTGACGGTTGGGATTGAGAAGGTTCCTCTTAGCGTCCCTCTTCCTCGCTACAACACCTCCCCTTCTGGTCCTTCGATTCCCGATTTTACCCTTGTGCTCATTTTCTTTTTTACCAAACGACACACCTTCGTTTTTCATTGTCCCTTGGTGTTTTTTTTTCAAATCTCTGCCAATTGTGATGCTGCTTTTCCGTCCTCCGTGTGCCTTAAAAGGTGCTTTTTTAACTGACACATCTTCCCTTTTTTTCCCCCGAGAATCCCATTGATGATGGTTTAACTTCGATGTCGTGAACCCCACAGAGACCCCCCTCAACACTTTGCTTTTTCAAAGTTTTTCCGACACCCGGGTGAAGATAGTCTTCGGACTTTTTCCCTGTGATTTTTTTCTCAATTTCCTTTTCGGAGCTCCGCAGACTGTGTATAAGAAACTCTTCTGATTTTGAGTCCGGTGTACAAACTCGCGATCCTTCGTCGTGCTCGGTGAGAACTTCCCCCCGTTATTTCTTCCCTTCCCCAAGCTTTTTTCCGATTTGGGCTCACCGGAGCAGAAAGCCGTGATTCCCCAAGCTCTACTCGTCGCCTTTGTTCCCTCTAAGAAGTTTCTCAAAGACTTAACGCGACCGCTCCTTTTTTTTAGACTCCCTCAACTCCCTATGCAGGGCCTACATTTTTCACTGACCTAAACTTTATCGCTCGAGGAAGAGAGATCTTTGTGTACAAGCTTTACGCCTCGCCTCCCCAACTCCTCCCCGTTTTTTCTTCCCTGTCCTGTCTTTTATGCGGGTTAGGCATCAAGAGTTACATTGGGTATTTTCCTTTCGACCTTCCCCTAGCGTTTTTTTTTGTTTTTTTTCAAAGGTTCTTGCAGGCAGATAGTCATTTCCTTGTTCGGCCCTTCCCTCTGACCTCTGAAACCCCCGGTGCTCGTCTCTACCTAGCGATCAACAGTATGCCCCCCAACCTCTTTCCCGTGTTAGGTTTTCCCCCCGAAGTACCCTGACCTCTACGTCCTAGGCTTTTTTGCGGTTCCCTTCCAAGCCTTCGCGTCCGTTTCGACGGAGACGCTCCCCCCCTTCGATTGCTTCCCCGCCCCTTTGTTTTCTACGCCTTCTCCACTTGAAACACTCACCCTCTTAGCGTCCCGACCGATTAACAGATCTTTCTGCAACTCTCCCAACGACTGAGTGAGTCTATTTTCGTTGAAGACAGGAGCTTAGTGCCCTCTTCCGTCATCTTTTTTTGATTTTCCTCCTTCCCCGGAATTGTACGATGATAGATGCAAGATCGCCCTTTGATTGACTTTTAGATTTAGGGGTTTTCGCTTGATGACTTTTGTCCAGAGGGGGATCCAATCTCCCCCCGTCCTTCCCCTTTATGTGGATTCACAGGCAGTGTGAGAACCCCCCTGCTACGTTTTTTTTCCCCGCTCCTTCGTTCCCCGTAGCTCCCCATCTTTGCCGTCATCTTTTCCCTACTCGGAAGATTGCTTTCACTCTTTTCCCCCCCTCTTTTTTTTTCGATTTTTGATCGGTTGTGTTCATTTCCTTTCCCAGTTTTTGGGTTCAAGGGCTTTGACTCAACAAAAGCCCTAGAGCCCGCCAGCTCTTTCGTTCCTAAAACCCCCGGAATCCTCCCCCGACCCAGCTTCCTCTTCCCCTCCACGCTGTTCCCCCGCTTCTCTCTCTCATCGCCTGTAGTCCCACATATGAAACGTAAAAGTGGCTTAGCACCCGGAAAGAAAGTTTTTTGACCCGCTCCCCTTCAATTCCGCTTACTCTTTCCAGAACCTCCATACCTTTTGAAGGTTCAGGTCAGACGTTTCATGTGAACCAACCCGATCTCCAGAAACCTTCCGATCTGTCAAGGTCAAAGGTTCACAGTCTAATATAATGTCAACCGCCTAGATGCCTCACCTCGTCTCACATTTATCCTAGGTATTAAGATATAGGGGTTTTTACTTGTCCTCTTTCGGTCCCTTCTTAGGATCCGGTGAAGAATAAGTATAGTTCGTAGTTTCCCTTTCCTTTATTTCAAACTTCCTGTTTGAGTGTTTACCCATTTTTCTTTTCGACCTTTCCCCCGGCCGGTTTGTTCTTTGCCCCCCTGCGTTCCCGGCTTCCTTTTTCTGACTTGAGAAGTATTTTTTTTTTCAACGCTTTTTTTGCCAATTCGCGACTGAGGCTCCCACATTCGCCTGCGCAGGGTTTCCCCCAATCCCCTTCCCCTGACCCCCTACCCCCAAGTCACACAGCCTTTTGCGCTTCTTTTTTTTTCTTTCCTGGTTTTTGGATTTGTCTCAACTTGTGGTATAGAAGTTTTACCAATTTTCCCTTCCCAGGAAGATTTTTTCCCAGTTGCGATACGGTTAAAACTTTTGTAGACCAGGGACGTGTCCTGGGTCTACTTTCTTTTGGTTTTTTTATCTTCCGTAATTTCCTTTTCGCCAGACCCTTTTTTCGGGGGGCCTCAAACACTTTGCGGTCTCTTCTCAAACAGCGCCCCCCTTGAAAAAGCTCTTTCTTATGTCTTTTTTTTTTTCCAGAGCTTCTGGAAGCCTTTTGACCTTTTCCCCCTCTTTAGAAGTTCGTCATCCTTTCCCCAAGAATCTCTCAGCTCTGTTCACGTTTCCCTTTCTCGACTTCTCATTTGTGGATAGGAACCTACCTCCCCTCAATCTTCTATCCCCCAGTCTGAAGGTTTCCTCCCCCCCCGGACGTCGTCCCAGGAATTCTCTTCTCCTTCCTCAAGTTTTTTCCCCGCATCGTCGTCCCTCAGCCTCCTTAGGGCCTTTCGAGACCAGTTTTTTGCCCCTTTTCATTGGCCTCGGTTTTTTTCCCGAGTGTTGAAAAACCCTCGTACCACCTTCCCCGGTTCTTTTCTTTCCCTAATTCGTCTCCCCCCTCGCTTAGAAACCCCAGCCCTTCCTCCTCCTGTCCCCTTTTTATCCGTTGACTTCGGCCCCTTTTGAACCTCCGGCGACGTACGCTGACCCTTCTTTTCGATTTGCCTGTTATTTGCACCCCCATTTGAATTTTCCCCCCGACGGTGCCGAGGACAGGGTGTTTTTCTCGTCTTCCCTTCTAATTGTTTCTCTGTTCTTCTCAATTTTTCCCTTGAATCCCCTTTCCAGATGACCTCAAAGGTAGAGGGGGTCTCGAGGTGTCCTTAAGTGACCGCCCCAACCTGGGCTTTACTTTTTCCTCCAGACCTTTTGGAAAATTCCCCTCAGCTTGAGTTAGCCCACTCCCCCCCCCTATAATGCAAGTTTTTTTCCTGATTCTTTCTTTCTTCTCTTTCGCATCTCATCCAACGATTTCGATTTTTTTTTAGTGATGGAATCGATTAGGTGTTTTTACCTTTCCTTCCCCCTCCCCCCCAGATGTGCTTTTTTCCGATCATGTACCCGTCTTTTCGGGACTTTGGAGTTCTTTTTTTCCCCGGAGTTAGAGTCCCGGTTTTTCCTTTTCTGGACTCCCTTGGTGGAACACCTTTCTTTTTCCTTGAACTTTTTCACCAGCAGAGGAGTAGCCCGCGAATAGGCCCCCTTTTTGAGCGTGGCCAGTCTGTTTTAATTGGCCCCTCGTTCATTTTAACTCGATCTTTTCGCGCTTTAACTAACCCCCCCGACTCTCTTCTTTGCCTTCTCCCCCGACGGCCCTCTCTGCCCCTCGGATTCAAGACTTGGACCGTGTTTAGAGGTGTTTTTTCCTTGTTTTTCACAGATTCTCCTGAATCTCCCTTTCTTTTCTTTGTTGTTTTGAAGAGCCACGTACAGTCCTTCCGCGTTTCGTCGTGGCCTCCCACATCCCTGTCCTCACATCCCTTTTTTTCCCCCTGCGAAATTCCCGGGCTTTCCGGTTGACCTTTTCCGTTCCAGTCGGAGACCCCCTCCTGACTCTTTGGGTTCCGCAACTTTTCCTTTTGATTCACTCCTTCTTTTTTCACGTCACAGGTATGGTCCTGAACCCTAACTGTTTTCCCCCAAATAAGTTTTCCGTGTACTTCTATGCAAGCCTAGGATTGGTGTTTCCCCCTTCCCTTTTCCTCCTTGCTGTTTTTCGCCCGTCCGCCACGATAGCAATTATACCCACCGGTGGTTTTTTTACTACAGTCCAGAAACAACCCGGCATTCCTTACATGGGTGCCCTCGTTGCTCCCCCTCCGGTTTCCTTTATGGCGGATATCTGCGACTTTTCGAGGTGTTTTTAGAGAGCATGCGGTGTTTCCTTTCCTCCAGCATGCAGGTATGGGCCCCTTTTTTCTTGAGGGGTTTTAACGATTCTGATGTCAGTCCCTCCCTTGGATGATTCTCCCCCGACGAACCCTTGGGATGGTTCGCCCGGCTTTTTTGCTACTCGCCCATATCCTTCCCTTTTCCCCCCCCCACCCTCCCCAATCCCCGTTTTTTTCTGGGCCGTAACCTCCCATTCCCTCATGGGCTTGCCTTTTCCCGGCGACTTAACACCTGCCGCTGTTTGATTTACCCATGGGTGATTTTTCCCTAATTACTGCCTTTCAGCGAGTCTCGATTTTCTTTTCCAGTTTTTTAAGAACATTGGGGGCCCCCGGAACCCAACCGTCTTACAAGACCCTTTTTCTTGTGACTTCCCTGCGGAGCTCACCTCGAACGAGCTTTTCTTTCCTTAATCGAATTAACCCTAGTAATCCTTTTAACCATTATTTTTTCCCTTGGCACGTTCGCACTTGTTGCATTTTAGTGTTCTGATGCCTGATCGCTAAAGTCTTCTCTTTGCCGTTGCCTTTCCCTGAAAACGGTTTTCTTTCCTTACGTTTCCCGGACCTTTCTTATAGTTTCAAGTTTTTTCTAATTCCCGTTTTCTTTGACTTTCGAGGTTTCTTTCCTCTAAAGGCTTTCCCCCCTATGAGGCTCCCCTCCTTCCCTGTGAAATTTTTTTTTATTTTTTCCTCGGAATCAGCTTCAGCCCTCAAGAAGTCCATCCTCTCCCCCTTCTTTTTAGCCACGTGCGCCTCCCCGTTTGTTCCCCGCAGTGTCCTGAAAGCAGTTTTGTTTAGAGGTCCGCGTTCCTTCCCCTTCCCAGATCAAGTTTTCGAGTTGCTCCCCACTAATCATTGACCCTTCTCCCCTGTTTTTACGTGGTTGAGTTTCCAGCATCGTGTCCCAGCTTTTACCCCAATACCAGCGCAGCAGTAGATTCTTTTTTCTTTTACTTTTTCCCCTGGGACCTTCATTGCTGAATTTCGTCAACTATCCGGCGTGGTGACGTTGTAACGTTTTCTTCATGTTCCCTTCTTTATCGGCCCCAAGTGCGGTTTCTTTCGGCCAGCCAAAGAGTTCACGGCCTTCATATAGAACGAATCACAGCCCCTTCCTCCTCACGTCTTTCTCGGAAGAGACACCCCAGGATCCTTTTTCTGTTCCTTGGTGGTTCTTCCCCCAGATCCGAAAAGGTACGTGTACTTTTTACGTTCACCCCTCCCCCCCCACCTCAGGTTGTTCAGCCTCCATGACGCATTGGGATATTCTTTTTTCCGCCGACCATGAACTGCGTAACGACCCTTTTTGGTTTCGAACTTCTCCCCCAGACCTATCACCTTTGAACCTACAGATACTTTCCTCCCCTTCCCGATGCCAAATGGCAGTTTTCCCTTCCACAGGTCTTTCCCAGTGCCGAGCCTTTGATCCCGTGGGCCCCTCTCTTCTCGTAAGAAAGTATAGTTTCCCCAAACCTGTTCGATTTGAGGCCCCTTGCTGTTGGGTTCCCCCTAAAATCTCTTTTTTAGTGCTTCCCCCGGCGCCCAAGATTTTTTTTTTTTTATCTACCATTTGGGTTCTCTTCCTCGGGCCATATGGAGTCATCGATTCCCCTGATGCCCCTTCCCTTCTCTTTCCCTTGTTTTTTTTCCTTCCTGACACTTTTTTTCTCGGAGGTGTACGACACCTGGATTGCGTTCAAGGTATTCTGGCCCCCCCCCCCTATGCTTTTTCCCCCCAGTGTTTTGACCCGCCCACTGTGACCCCATAGAATCCTTTCATTCCCCAGAACACCCCTTTTTTACCGATTTTCCTTACCCCTTTTCCGAAACCGCACCGTTTTGCCCCCTTTTTTTTTCTCTCTTCTTCTACTTTTCCTCCCCCGCTAGTTCAATGAAAATGACCTGCTATGTTTTTTTTCCCCCCTTCATCTTTTTCGCTTGTTCCTCCAGACCGCCGTGCAGCTGCCGTTCAATTTCTTGGTATTGAAGATTCAGTTCCCCCCCCAAACTTCTTGTAGGTTTGTTGCGTGTTGCCCGACCCTTCTGCGCGTGGCTGCCTGCGCTCCTTTGAGGCTTTGTTCCCAAATCGAGCTACCATACTTCTTCGTGTCTTTGACACTTTGGGGATCCCCTTATCTGTGTGGCGGTTTCGTCGGACGTCTACTGTTTTGTCTGATGTTTTTCCTGAGCTTTTTTGCATGTCCGACTTCTTTGGACCCCCCCATTTACGCACCCAGAGACCTTTGTGCCCTAAGCCTCCGTCCCCACCACCCGCGTCTTCCTTTCGTCTCGCCGCCGTTTCGGGATGGATTCGTTCTTTTTTTTCGGATCCCTGGCTGCTTTTGGTCTCCTTAAGCTCCTTCTTTCCATGACCTTCGAAAATGGTATTGATAGATTCCTTGGTTGTTCCCCCTTAATAGTTACTTTGACAGTTTCATTATGGTATTTCCGTAGACCTGTTTGAAGTAGAGTAGTCTTTATTTCCTTAAGATTTCAACCCATCCCCTTTATTTCTTTTCCTCACTTAAGGTCTTTTGCGTTTCGATACCAGTATTCGGTTTTCCCCCCTTCTGCTTTTCTCTTTGGATCTCCCTAATAAACCCTTAACTACGTTTTGTTAAACTGTGCGCCCCAACTCCCTGATAGAGTAGAGTTTCTTTTCCTTTTTTACAACCCTCTTTCCCAACTCAGAGTTTTCATTTCCCGCAAAGGGAGCCAACTTTTCCACCACTTTTTCTTCCTGTTTCTTCCGAATTGGACTTTTCTGCCCTTAAAAGTACTCTCGGTACATGAAGCCCTCGAGACCAGCGGGCCTCACCCCCCCCAAACTAAAGGAGTTCCTGGTTCTGGAAGTCCCCGAGGTTCCCCCTGAAACCCTTGTTTATGTACCCTCCGAGGTCTCCCCTCGGTTCACTCCCCGAATTCCCCCTCCAAGCATGATTTAGCCCTTATGTCTTCCCTTTTTTTCTTCACTCTGAGGGGGGCACCCTGCGTAACACCTTTTCCCCCCCTGGAAGCTGGTGGCCAGCGTTCATCCCATGGACTGGCCCACCTCCCCCGGTGTCCTGGGTTGACTTTGACAGGGCTATCTCGTCTTCTCTGGCCTTTTTTTTGGACCACAGGTCTGTCGGCTTTTTTCTCCATCGTTGAACTCTTTACTCTTTCGGCCTCCACTGGTCAGTAATTTGAGACAGGCCCGGTCTCTCCCCAGTTTTCCTCAGACAGCATTTTTTTCACCGAAATCTTGAGGTCTAGTAGTAGAAATCCTAAGCCCGCGCGTCTTCCATCAGATGGCCTGCCTTTCGGTTTTAACTTTACTCGCCACTAGTTGCCCGTTCCACGGCATGCCGGTAGTGTCGACGATTTTTTTTTTCTCGTTGCCCTCTTCCCTTTAAGGATTTCTCCTTTCGCGTTCGTGTAGCTGGAAATGGTTTCGTTACATTCCCCAGCTTTTCCTCTTAGACCTTTGTAAGTCCCTTTTTTTCCTGAACCCGTTGCTGCGATATCCCTTTTCCCCGGCCGTTTTACATATTTTGCGAGATTTTCGCCCACGGAAGAAAGTTATTGGGGATAGCTTTCGTCCACTGCTTTGTACCAGCACCTGGTTTTTTTTACGACGTCAAGAAGTGTTTTTTCCCCTTTGGGTTTTTTGGACGTTCCTCCGGCATTTTGGCAGGATCCCTCCTATTATTTGAGTCCCGTCCCTACTGCTTTCCGAGCCCCTCCTACAAGGCCGCACCCCCGTATCGTATCCACAACCGACCTAAAGAGTACGGGCGTTTATAGTACAAAGTTTTGCCGTCGTCCGTATGAGTCTGAACACCTACTTCACTGGCCGCCTTTTCCCCCATTTTCCTGCGAGATTACTACCCGTTCCCTTCATTGAGATCTTAACCAAGAAGGTGTGAAGGACACGTACCCTCCGTCCCATGACGTTCCCCTTTAATTTTGCCATTCCGTCTGCTAGACCAATCAGCCGTTCTCCCTTCCACGGGCTTTTACCTTCCCCCCTCCGCACGACCTTAACCCGATTTTTTTCACACTTTTTTATTCTCCCGGTTGAATTCTTACAGCCCCCATAAATGCCTCCCTTGATCCCTTTTTTTGTTGCGGTCTTTTTCAACTTTGCCCTCCCAGGTGCAATACGATCGTTTGCCACTTTTTTTTTTCACCGCTTTTTGGCCTCTTTCTGCGAGATTTTTTCTCCACCATTATCCATGATTGGAGTGCCTACCCACTGCTATTTTTTTACCCACTGTTGGGATGATCACGCACTTGACGTCAGGGTTTCTTTTTTGCTTCATCTTCGAGTGCATTAATAATACGACCCCAGAGAAGCCCAACCACTTCTGTTCGATTTTTCACCAAATAGAGTTTTTTTAATCCCCGTACTTTCCCCATACTGAATAGGAGGGTAACCCGTTTTCCCCCTCCCACCTCACGCTCTTTTTCACCAGACCAGTTTGGGTCCCATACGCATGGCCTAGAAAATAGTTTTTCTGTGCTCCCTCCTTTTCACTTTGTTAAACTGGTTCGTCTCATGTCCAATTTCCCCCGAAAGAGATGGCAGCTTCCCCCCTCATTTTCCTCCCTTTCAATGCGGCCACGAACAGATTCATTCCTAAAAACTGGCATTATGGGTTCTTCTGCTCCCTCAGGCCTTTCCCCCCCTTCTTTTCTTTCCACTCTCTACCCTACCGAACAGACTCCGGCTTTTTAAAGCTCTATTTGCGCCCCGTGTTTCCGCTTCTCCAATTGCCTCCGTTTCCTCCCTTTTATCTTTTTTCTTATTTTTTTGGCCCCCAGCTTCGTTCGGAGACCCTAAGGAACATCAGGATTCCTTGGGTTGGATTCTTTGTAAAGGTCGTTTGAGCTGCACCCATAAGAATCTTTCCGAACTTTGGCCCTATGGGAGTCCTTTTGAGTCTCGTCGATCAGGAAAGACCTCGGACCGACCTTTTTTAGACCCCTTTCCACATTTTGACGCGGCCGCTTGAAGCGGTTGACGCGCCTCATTTGTATTTCCCCCCCCCTTTTAATTTGTACCGAGTCACAGTGCTTTGTTTCGTGACGAGACCTTCGGCTGCACGACCTGGTGTCTTTACCGACTGGATGAGTTTGACCCCTTCCCTTCCCGGTCTTTCTCTTTTTTATCAAAGCTTTGTGGGAGGTTGTTATCTTTGCCCCCTTTTTTCTTTGGCAAGTTTCTATAGAAAACATTGAATCTTGTACCAGCTTTCACGAAATTTTTCTAAGGTCTCCGTTACCGAATCTCACAAGTACTAAAAACTTCCCTCAGACTTCACAAAAACTTGGTCCTGTCAGAGAAGAAGACTCCTATTTTTAATTACGGACGCGCAGATTCAGGTGGGTAATTATCTACACCCCCTGCGAATCTTCGTCCCCTGAATCTCCAGGAAAGGCTGTTTTAAACCCCGGGTTTTTTTATGGTCTGCCTAAGCGCCTAAGGGGCATGCCTGACTTTTCCCTTTTCCTTTCTTTCCTCTTTTTTAGCGATATGAATCTACCGTGGAAGCGGAGATAGTTGAAATTCTCCAGATTTCCCAGGTATGGATTTTTGTTTGACAGCTCCGTCGGAGCCTCAATTCCTCCCCTCTTGGCAACTTTAGGTCTTTTTTTTCTGAATTTCGCAGAACGTCCTCCTCCCGATTTCTCGTCACCCCGTTTTTCCCCCCCCACCCCCCCCATTTGATGTTTAGTTCCGATTTCACTCCATATTATCCCCTCTCCCTTTTTCCTTCAATTTTTTTTTTTCCTTGCGTTTCGATGACCCCCGGTTTAGTGTCATCTTCTTTCCCTCCTTTGTTTTCTTTGACTCCCACCGCCCCCTTAGTGTTTTTTTTGGCCCTAGTTCAAAGGGAGTCACGAGTTTTTCCCCCCATAACCCCAGGATTTGGCGGGTTTTTTTTGCAATAGTACTCGAAAATCCAGATCGGACTAGTCTTCCCCCCAACTCCCAGACCCAATGGCGGAGGACCCCCCCTTATTCCCCTTCCTAAATTTTCTCGGCTTTTCTGTCCTCAGTCTCTGTAAATAAGCAACGCTCCTTACCCCCTTTCCTTTGAAGGGCTCCCTGTGAATTTTTCGGATACCGTCTGAGGGCTAATAGCTGAAACCAGTCCCCGACCCGTAACCTTCTGGTCTGAGTATCGGCAGCCGAGAGACACATGGTTCCCTTTCCTGTCACCGTCTATGAATCAGGGTGCAAGCCCAAGTCCATATTTGTTTTCCCCAATTTAGTGTTCAACCCTTCCTACTTTGGCCCCGTGTTGGCGTCTTCTTTTATACGCTTATGTTAGTGTAGGTGGTGGACCTTTCCAATCCTGGACCAATTTGGATAATCTAATGGTGAGATCTCCGCTCCCATGATTGGTTTTTTGTAGTCTCTATAAATTGCCCGAAATTATCCGTCGAACTTGGAATTTCATTTTTTTTAAAGTCCCAACCGTCAACTCTTGAGAGCCTTCACTCCTCCGTTTTTTTCTTTCGATGCTTTGCGAAAATTCTTCGGTCTCTCTACGGCCAAATTAGGAGCCTGGCTTCGATTTTCATCTCTGCAACTGCTCTACCTTGATTATAAACGATGATTTGTGGGCTTGTATCTTCCTATCGCCTCCTTTGATTGTTGTTCGTCCGTGTTGATCGATCGTCTTCTATTATGTATCGAGTTTTTTTCTTCATCCATTTCCCTCCGTGATCCAGCGATATTTATTCGTTGTTCTTTCTTCTAGTTAATAAGTGAAACCCTTCTAAGCCCCGGTAGTTCTAGGCTGATTCGCTTCAGAGGTGCGGTGGGGGTATACCGGTGAACACCAAAGTCTTTTTTCCCCACTAGTTTGAGACCACTTCTTTTTTAAGGCCTACCAACGCACCCCGGACGCCGGGTTATACCTTTCGACTTTTTCCCCGAAGGACTGCCCCGTCGGACAACTTAGCGGAACCCCCCCGGTATAGGACTCTTTTCAGCCCTCCCCCAGGGGCTTCCCCGTTCAGAGGGACGCCTTCGTGTCAACAAAAGGCCAATGTTGGGTCCCACCTTAAGCTTTTTTTCCCCGCCACAATCCTTTTGCAGCCTCTATGCTTGATTTTCTCGGTATTCCTTCCTCCCATTTTCTCTTTATACTTTTCTCGTTTCAATTCGGACCAAGGAAGGTTGTGCCCCCCCCCTGGGCCGCAGTGAGATTCCTAGAAGGTTTTTTTTGTGTCCGTGAACTTCTAGCATAGATGTCCAGTATCTTCCCTTATTTTTCCCGGTGAGGTTTAGTTTTTAAGGAGTGTATCGAAGGCGAAGGTAACAACCTAGGGCTTTTTCTTTTCGATTCAGCCCATGTCGGACAGCAGTCTTGTTGATCCTTTCCCCCCAGCATGGAGAACGCTCAACAATCATTTCTTTGCCTCCTTTGGTCTTTACCGTAGATCCCATTTTTCTTCTATACCACAGAAGAGCAGTTAAATTCTTCTTTCGGTTCCCTCCCAAAGACTTCTAAAGCGCTTCTTGAGCATTGCCCCCTTGAGGGAGAGTTTCGGAAGTGTTTGCAGTTTCCTCAAAGCCATCGGGTTGAGATTCCTTCTTTGGACTCCCCTCCCGAGGACTTTTTGAGTTTCCACAGTTTTATTGGCTGATGACAGGTCTCTGGGACCCTCTCGTAGTTTTTTCTCGGTGACACGTTTCTTTCTTCTTTGGTGTCAACGAAGGTCACTCTCCCTCGACCTCCTTTTGCTTTCAGAACTCGCCCTCCCCGTTCTTTTAGCCCCCCTGCAGAAGACACGGTACACCTTCCCTTCCGAACCCCTTTGTCGCATTTGTATACTTGGGGTCATCTTAATGGACGACGTTTCAATTTGTCCTTTTCCCCTCCTCCTTTTTTTTTTTTAGATCGCTTTTGCAGACTTCACGACACGTTTCCCCCCTCAAATTTTTTTTTTTTTTTTTGGTCCTCTCCTCTCGGGGCTTTTCCCCTTCCTCCCGGGTTTTTCTTTTTGTTTTGGTTGGTTTTTCTTGTTTTGTGTGGTTCTCCCCCCCTTACCCTTACCCCCTTTTCGCTTACCCCCCTCTTCTTGCGCCCTTCCTCCCTCGACCCAGACCCCTCCCTTTTTTCCTCTCCCTCTTCCTCCTTCTATCCTCCTCCAGTTACCTCCTTACCTCTTTCTTGTCGCGTTTCCCCCCCTACTTTCCTCTTTCTTTCACTTTCCCCCTACCCCCGTACCTCCTCTTCCAGTTCTTCCCTATGCGTACTCTCTTCCTCTGCGACCTCTCTCCCTTCCTACCCTTTTTCTCCCTCGCCTCTGTCTTTTCACCCGTAACCCATTCCTCAACGGCTTTCTTTGCCCCCCCCTTTCCACGGTACTTTTTTCTCCTTCCCTTCGCCTCTTCCCCTCCTCCTTTCCTCCTCCCTCACCTCCCCTTTCTATGACATCCGTCCGCCCTTCCATCCCCTTTCGGCTTCTGTTGTCGCCCTCACGTTCCCACCCCCTGCGTCACTTTCGGCCTTTCCGCGCCTCTGTTTTTGATTGGGTGACCCTCTCTTTTTTATGTGCTTCTTTGTTTTTTGGTTTCTTTTTTGTGTTGGGACCAAACCACCCCCCCAACCCCCCATCCCTGTTTTTTTTTTTCTTTTTTTCTCTTTTTTTTTTTTTTTTTTGTTTCTTTTTCTCTTTTTTTTTTTACGACTCATAGGCGATATTCGGCTTTAACGTAGGATCTCCCTTGTTCCTCAGGACCCCGATGGTCCCGAGCTCCCATTCTAGAGCCCTTTAGCACAGTCTCCCTTCGATCGTCTCCCATTGGCCGTTCCCCCCTTGCTTAGAAGCTCGGCGAAGGGACGCAGATTTTTTCGTTTGATCTTCTAGACCGGCCCAGTTTTTTTCCCCAGAGCCTAGGAAGACTCTTTTAAGTTCCTCGCAACTTTTCGACTTTGATCAGTTCTTACCTCAGTACATGATTTTTCCCAATGGACGTCCCCCCTTCGGGCCGTACGCTTCCCCCCCCTGTTTCATGATGGACTCCCATATTAGAGCTTTCCTCTGATCTGGAGTGCGAACGGCAGAGTTAATTTTCGTGCCAGCTTGCTGACCCAGCAGCTTTCTCTTGAATGTCCTGGTTGGAAAGGTTGCTTATGCTCGAAGCCCCCGGCTTGATTTTCCGACCCGGCCAAAGGCGTCCAAGAAAAGACCGATCCATCCCCCGCCTATTTCAAATTTCTGGTGCCAGTTTTTTTCACTCTACGAACATGATACCTCTGTTCTTCCCAACGCCCTTCCCCTCTTGTTTCCCCAGTGTTGGTCCCCCCACTTGACTTCTGCAAAGCATTTTTCGCTTGCGTTTTCGACGGTTGCTCCCGTCGTGCCGTTCAACGTCCGGCTCTTCCTTTCCAGGCTGATTCGACCCAAGTTTTTCCCAGACTTCTCTAGAATAAACTAATAAAAGCTTCTTAGTTTAGGTTTTTTTTTAAACCCCATCTCCCCCCTCTTGAACCCTTTCCCCCCTATTTGGATTTGTTATCGAGAGTGAAATGAGACCTCTGACCTGGTTTCGTAATATTCCCTCCAGAGTTTCGACAGAGTCCTTTTTTATTGAAGTCCTCCCGTGGATTGCTCCTTTTCGGTCTCTAGCCAAACGTTGAACACACTCGACTGACGAATAGCCTTTCCCCCTTACAACTTTCGTGTATTCAGTTGGTAGAGGGTACGGGGTGCCGAATTTTTTTCCCCGCTCTTGGCATTCTGAAATTTTAAGTAAATCCTAGCTCCAAGTCTTTATCTTTCATATCACTATTCCGCAAGTGGTATAACCTCCCCCTCGACCAACCCCTTCTGAAGTTTACAGTTCCAGAGATCCTAGTCCACCCGGAAGATCCATCCTACAAGCTTCACTGTTACTTCCTGAAGCCCTCGGATGCAGGAATCGCACCCTAGTCTATTAAGACCTTCTGGATTCCCCTTTTTTCGTCAGGTGAAGCACAATTCCTCTTTTACTAAGGGACAGGTCTGAGAAAGTTTCCCACCCCCAAGTCTCTCTCGGAATTCCGTCTTGAAACTATGGCTCGTGTCCCTTTTGCACGTCTAAAAGGTAAGCCTTCCGTCTCCCATATTCTTGTGGGTCCCGACTTCTTTTTTGCCGGTTGATTATGAGTAGGCTGGTTTAGGTGTTTAGATTTTCCCCCCTTATTACCGGACCCCAAGAGTTTGCCCTCCTTTTCTAAGTTGACAGGCCCTTTTAGCTTTTTTACTCCAAAAAATCCCCTGGGATTCAAATTGGTGTCTTTTTTGAGCGACCCCCCTCCCTTTTGCCTTCAAGACTACCCTATCCGGCAGACGTCATCTTCCTTCCATCAAGATCTCTCTTAAGCCCTTCACCCCCAGAAATTTTCCGAAAAGTCATTTGGCTCCCTATGAGAGTTTTTGACACCCCTTTTTGAATCTTCCTTCCGATATTTCCCCGAGAGGGGGAGACTCATGCTTTCCCCCCTGGGCAGTTCCTCCATAGATCTGAAGCGTGATCTTTCTTCCCTAAGAAAAGGAGTTCACCCTTTGTCACTTCTTGTTTTTTTTTAGGCTTTTCGTTCCCTTCCCCCCGATGTTTTTTCCCCCAACCTAACTCTCTTAGCTTTATATTTTTTTTCACCTTTCGTCGTTCTCTCGTCCTGCGGAATGATCCCTCGTGTTTTCCTCATCCGTCTGGCCCCCCCCTTTTCATCCTCTCCCCAACCCCCTCCCTATTTTACTCTTTTGAACCTTTTGTGAGTATCTTACCCCGGCTCCTTTTAATCATAATCCGGGGAATTTTGGAAAGGAGTGTTTTGGCCCTTAATCCTCTTTGACAGCCTCCTTCGTTCCCCGAAGCCTTGGCCCAGTGACCTCAAGAACCTCAGATCCTTGCCCCCCGCGCTCCCACCTTGCCTCAGACACACCCTTTCCCCTTTTAGCTCCTTTGGTCCAGACCTTTTTCTCCGGACGACCCCGTCCTCTCAAGCCCCTCTCCACGGCATACGAAATATCTTTCAGACACTGCTTTTTTAGTTCCTCCCCGCTTTTCTTCGTTCTTCTCCCTTTAGTTTCTGAAGAATTTTCCCATTCTTGTTCATCTTTTTTTCATAGTCACTTACTGAGTCGAGGTATGGGCCTTTCGGTCTTAGTGTATTATGGCCCCTTCTTATCGAATTTAGGGTTTTTTCGACACAGGCGGAACAATCCGCTCGACCCAGGTTCTCTCACTGAGCGGGGAGTACCCCGGAGAGGTCTTCTGTTGAACCCTTCACCCTTGGGGTCTTAGGCCCTTTCCCGCCCACGTAGGCCTCCTTTCCTGAGAGAAGCAAGCATTCTCTGTGGTAAAGCTTGGTACCCCTCCCCCCCCTCTGGCTCAGGGACCTATGTTCCCCGGAGAGAAACGCGACTTTGACAACCACAACGCTCTATCTAGCCGGAAATACCCCCTCCTTCTAATTTTCCCCCACAACGTGAACTTGTCCTTCAGGCGAAGTCCTCACCTCCCCCATCATGCATGCTCTATGCTTTCGGTCTGTCTGAGCGTTTATTCCTCTCTCGCTTTTTCTCAGGAGGTAATTTAACCGCGGCGCTGGCAGCCTCATAAGCTCCTTCGTCCTTTTTTTCTTCCCCTCGGCTTCTTAAAACATGTTCTCTTTTTTTTTCCTGATGTGTGCGTTTTTGTCTCATCACGAGTTACTCCTCCTATCTGGCTATTTTTCCCGGTCTTCCGCTTTTTCTTACCCCTTTTCTCGTTTCCCTTCTGACCACAGCCGTAGCCCCCCTCTCAAATTACTCTAAAAGTGTGCGACCCCTACGTCCCTCTGGATCCATAGATGCCTGTACTTGTAAAGTTCCTTTCGTCCTTTACTTTTCCCCTAATATCATAAGGTTCCTTAGACCCCTTCTGTTAATTTTTAGTGCACACTATCTGACTTTATGGCGTCCGGTGACCGATCTTTTTTGCCTTCCACTCTATTGATATCCGGTACTTCTCTCCTGAGAATAACCCCTTTGCCGTTTTACCTTGAATCTACCCTCCCGTTCAGACCTGGTCCAGACCCCGCCCGGCCTCGGCTCCCTTCTTTTAGTGGCAGCTACGAGGTTTCATTCCAGACCACTGCCATCTTTTTTCAGAGTGCTCAACATATTTTTCCATTTTTTTGGCTTAGGTCGATGTCTGAGTTTCGGCCCAAATCTCCCCCTCAGACTTGTTCTACTGCTTTAGTGTTCCTTAATGTGGGCCATGAGCGTGGGACTTCTTTTCCTTTTCTGCTCATTTATATCTTGTGCAGGCCCTGGAGGACCCCTTCAAATGGTTCGGTGGCCAACTTTGTCCGCTCCCGGTTGGGTTTTAGATTACTGTATTGATGTCTCCATTCCGCTCGGTTCTATTTTTTAGGGCCTCTGCTGACCCTTGAGGTTTTTTCGGGATTGTCTTTCGTGGAATTTATATTCGGCGAATTCCCCCCCCCCCCCCTGAAACTTTATTTTTTTTCGTAGAAGCCCCTCCCTGGCCCGGTAGTCCACTTTCCCAGAAGCTTTTTTTATTTCAACCACTTTCGCGATTCCCCCTACTTTGTCCTTCGCTTCTGGTCCCCCCCCTACTCACCTCATACCCACCCTGAGCTCGTTTCCCCTTGTTGTATTTTCCAAGTGCCCCTCTCTTCCTTTTTTTCTGAAACCTGTTTCCTGGCCTTTATGTGGGTTATCGCCTTCCCCTCTCCCCATTCGCTTGGGAGTATACCTTTTTTCTTACACTCCTGGTTGCGTCTTTTTAGCTAATAAGGTTCCTGTTTTCCGTTCCTTTTCCAGCCCTCCTTTTTTCCCTCCTGCCCCCCCCCAACGGGGCTGTCTGACTGCATCTCCTCTTTTTCCCCGACGTTTAGGTCTTCTCCCGAGTTTTTCTTCGGCGGGTTTCCCTTCTCTTCTTTTTTAACGACTCGATTGCCCGTATGCAGATAATTGCTCCCTATTTGTTTAGCCCCTGATCCTCTTTATTTTTTCTTCGTCCGAATGACCATTTAGACTTCGATTCCTGCAAGTCCACGGACTGCTTATTCTGTTTACAGTCTTCCAAGATGGTCCTCTTGGGGTTCCCTTTTTTTTGGAAGGCCTACGCTAGTCTGGGGATCTGGGTCTCTCCTCCCATTTGTTTTTGGAGTGTTAGTTTTGTTTCGTTTGAACGTCCCTTTCCCGGACCCCCCCCTCCAATCTTTTCTCCAAGTACGGGGAGATGCGGTAGGTGTCCGACCCCCGGGGCTTTGTAGTGCTTTCCAACTCCAAGTCTTTCCGGATTTTCCCCGCTCCCTGACCCCTCGTCTTCCATTTCCAGAGTTCCTCTTGACCCTTTAGGCAAGCCCTCCCCGACAGTTTTGCCGTCCCTCTATATGGGTTGAAACTCCCTGTAGAGCAGAGGGGCAGAGTCCTTATTTGTTGACCCTCTTTCCTCTCACCCCTTTCGGGTGTCTCACGTTCGAGTTATCTTCGCGGCCCCCCACAGATGTTTCAAACATGTGGAATCTCCCTACCGGCTTCCTTCTGACATTTCTGATCCCCTATTTTTTTTTTCAACAAAAGCCGTGGGACCAGCAGCGATTGATGGTCGGTGCCATCGTAATTGAGTTTTTTTTCCCACTATTGTTCTCAGGGTCTTCCTAGTACCTCCGACATCGCTCCCAACTTTCTATTTTGATGTGACTTTTTTTTGGGATAAGAGACCTCTCTTTCTTTGACTTTTGTCCCATCTTTTTTGTTATCACACATGGCAGACCGGCCTGCGATTTTGTTTCATCGCCTCACGGCTTTTCACTGGATCTACAGCCCGACAAAACTGACGTCATTCATGGTCATCCGGTCATCGGTCGAGGATGTCCTTTTTCATCTCTCTTTCATTAACTGCTCTCTTGACTTCTTACCGATACAACCAGAACACATCTTAGGGAGAAGGGGTTTTTTTCATCGGCCCCCTGGGATGCGATGGCTTCCCAATGGTGAATGCCTTCCCAAGAGATAGATGAGTTTTATGTCTCCATGTGAAAGAAAATGGATTACCCTCTTTACGACACAACCAGTCTTTAAAAGCGAGCCTTTTTACGCTATAAATGTTTTTATGCAATTTAGCAACCTTTCCTATTTTTTTTTCCGAACTTAAGCACCAACTAAACCGGACTTCCCCCAAAGAAAACATGTCCTTTTAGGATACTTTCTGCATCGTCCAACTTTGGCCCCGGAGTTTCCTTTGTCCCACCAACGGTTTCTCGATGATGCACTTTCATTAGGTGTGAAAGAAAGTCCCGTGACCTCTCTTCATTTATTCCCTCCCGGGAGGATTTTTCCTAAGTGGTGTCAAGAGCCACCCTTTTGGTTTCTCATTCCGGAATAAGTTATTTCTAGAGTCTGCCCCTTCATTTTTTTCCTACACGCCAACAGAGTCCTTAGATCTCGCGCCCTGAGCAATGACATCTTGCGCCCTTTTCTTCTTGACTGGGATGAACACCTCAGAACACGCTCCTCCGTTGACAACTACTTCCAGTTCCGATTTACTCAAGACTTTCCGTTTTCGATGGTTCTAAGCCTGGTAGATTTGAGAAGCCGTGCTCGTCTGGTCCCTTTTTTTTTTTTTCACTATAAATCCCCCCCCTTTGTTTTTTATTGTCGCTTTCCCCACCTCCCGAATTGATCCAGGGCGAACCTACAGGTACTTGCTTTCCACCCCAACTCATAATTTTATACTCTATGACCCCCTATCTGGGAGCATCGGGACGTTGAGTGTACCCAGTGACTTTTACTAGATCCTTCTTTTCACCCCCCCCAAAGAGTCCCAGTGGGGACTCCTCTCGACCGAACGCTGAAATGAGTGTTTACCCCCCCATGCCAAGAGTCTCCCCCCCCCCCCTTAACTTCCTCTGGTAGACAGTGTCCCGGATTGGTCAATTCGGAGGTTTTTGCCGTTTCACGGTTCCTTTCCCCTTTCGGACAGTCTTTTATATTGAAGTTGGACTTCCTTGCTTTCAAGTCCGACGCTTTCCCCTGCAACCGCGGTCCACGGAATACGTTTTTCACTTCCCATCTCCAAGTATCCGCATGAATCCTCTAAAAAACGGACTCACCGTGATTCCCCAAGGGCTTGCTTAACCAGCTTTCACGACCCCTCACTGGTACGGCTCCCCATGAGCAGGTCCTTCCATTTCTGAAGCGGTTTTTCCTGAAGCCCGCTTCGGCCCCCCCCCCCCCCCCCCCCTGCATACTCTTCCGACGGGATATCCCCATACGCCCGCCTTCCCCACTCCCTGCACCAAGTAACCCCCTTGGGCAGAACTACCTAGAGTACAGCCGAGAAACCATTCAAGGTTTTTGATTTCATGCCGGTCGACCCCGTCTCCTTTTTGGCGGCACCAGCGGTTACCTAAACATGCCGATCACTTGTCGCCACTGTGCAGTTGTCCCCCCGTTCCATCGTTCTTACTGCGCTTCAGTGTGCTGATGGTGCTTCCTTCTCAGATCCGTGATCGAACAAAATTACTCTTTTCCTTTATGGAACCCCCATTGCATGTCGAATGACAGGTGTTCCTGAGATGCCCCGATTTCTTCCCCTAAGGCGCGTTCTTCTGGCCCCCCCACTTAACAGATGTTCGGTTTTTTTAAACGGCTCCCCTTATCCCCTCAGCTGGAAGCTACTCCTGAAGTTGGGCTCCCCCCTTGAAAGCCATTAATAATTGTTTCCTTCGGCCTCCCCCTTGTGTTTCGCTATGCGTGTCTCGCTATCTTTCCAAACCTTTGTTTCCTTCCGAGATGACCCATTCAGCATCGAGGTGTTCCCTATGACGCCAAGAGGGCTTGTTCAAGGATTTTCCTCCTTTCGCCCCCAATTCCAGATGACTTAGTGAGTCCTTCACCAGCGCGCCGCGGGAGAAACTCCTCCGCCGGTTGCCGGCCACTCTCCCCGCAAGCGCAAGTCCGCTTTAGGGGTGGACCTTACCACCGCGCAACTGCTGCCTTGGCAGCGTCTCGACCCCTGGCAGTACCGCTTTTAACCGAAACTGTGGTGCCGGTAGAGGACTTTTCCTCCCCAGATCTTCCTGTTAGCACCATCAGCACCATTTTTGACGACGCGCCCTTTAAGACACTCGATTGTAACTGCCCCCATGATCTGGCGTCCAAGTTAATAGGCCTTCATTTCTCGAGCTGGGTTCTCCCGACCGGCATAGTCGTGCCGCGATTCAACCGGATATGGTCCCTGTATGGTACTTTGGTTGTTCTCGCCCAACGGTTCCTGTTCCGCGGGTCTGGCCGGGAGTCTTCGTAGGGTGAACGCATACCCGTCCTCTTTCCCCTTTGCTGCCGAGGAGACCAACGCGGTCCAAGACTGGATAGTGGGCGCACACATGATTAATTTTTTCCAAGCGTTTCGTTTTTCGGTCGCTCTTGACACAAGCACCCCCTTTTTGACATACCCCTTCGGCGGATCTTGGTGACTTCTTCTTCGGCGAGTTGATGCTGTGCGATCCCCCTGCCCCTAGGTCCCACCGTTGCTGAACTTCCTTACGGGCCTACGACGGCAGGCAAAGCAGTAATTATCCTTCTTTACAAGCGAGTGGGATCTTCCAAGACGGAAAGGTAACCCCGATCAACCAACCGCCGACAGTCCCCCAAAGTTGCGCGGACTTTTAAGTCTTCAGTAAAGTGGGACCCGTTCTCTGGTACGGTGTTACCTTCATTCAAGTAGTATG
>Ga0179593_1494817_pt1 | contig 29510 bp, 34 predicted proteins | sample CZODoug2_1_08_16_FD_185931 | JGI IMG/M metagenome (GOLD analysis project Ga0179593, IMG submission 185931) | Vadose zone soil fungal communities from Angelo Coast Range Reserve, California, USA - CZODoug2_1_08_16fungal (PacBio error correction) | ecosystem: Environmental > Terrestrial > Soil >... | reverse complement strand
CCCCTGTTTTATGGTGCAGGAAGCGCCCCTCTCCGGTTCCTTGGGCCCACCCTCGTTTAATAAAAGGACGAATTCCCGCTTACCTCCCGGTACCTCTGAATATGAACCTTGTTTTCCCTGACACCAACCTTTGAGAATAGAGCTGGTTTTTTTTTTTTTTTTTTTTGGGTTTTTTTTTTTTTTTTTTTTTGTGGTGTTTTGATGGCTGTCTCCCTGACCATGCGTGCGCCATCGCCGTACCAAGCCCTCTTTTTACGGCTCCGACGACCCCTAGAAATGAGAGCAGAATTTACTCACATAACCATCTACCCCCTCCCCACCGTTCCTCACATGCAATTTTCCGGCCCCAAGTCGGATGATAGTTCATGACCGATGGGTATATGAACGACTTAAAGTTTCCCCTCGAGGCGGGATGCTCTCGCGGTTCTGATCACACCACCTACCCCGTTTGTGTTGAATGCTATTGTCTGCAGCATCTTCCTGCGCATTCCCGCCGCCTCGCAGCTTGTGAAGAGCCTTAATTCGTGTTTACCGTTTTATTTTTGCATTTTTTCATAGAAGTCTCGTACCCTCCCTTTTATCCTTGCTTAGCCTTTCCTATGTTCTCCGGTTTCTGTGGATTCTTCTGACCCCAAATTCCCCGTTAAAATGCTGAGATGCCGATTGAGTCGCTATTTTGCCTCTTAATCGATTCCTTGTAAGTCTACGATGTTCTTCACCTTAGTACCAACACCGGACTGGCAGATTCTTCCTTTCCTTGAGCTGACCCCGTAGCATAGTATTTATATGTAGGAGTCCTCTGCCCCCTCTCACGGGGGAGTCTCCTCAAAAACTTCCCCCCTGTGTATCTAATTGTTGCGTCTTTTTGATTTGAGCCTTATCCACACTGAAGCCCGCTTTTTTTTTTTTTCTATACACTCTCCCTCCCTCTATCAGATTCAATAGATGTATGAGAGTTCCCCCCCACGGTCCCCGCTCAAAACCCATGCTTGCCCGGTTAAAGTACGGACCCTCCTCGCTTTCCACTCGCCTTCCCCCCCCCCTCAACCGCTGAGAGCCGATGTTTGGCATGCGCCTCGTATCGGCCCTACAGCGAATTGGAACCCTGGTTTCCCAAACTCCTGCCCTTCCAGTTCGCCGCGCCCGCTTTCGTGCTGCGGACCGCGTTCCTTTCTTTTTTTCCTACTCGGCCGATACTCGTGACCTTCAAGCCTCCCTCTTTTGGCCCCCCCCAACAAATAGTTGCGAAAAGAGCGATCATCCTCCCGTTTCGATGATGATGTAGCATCTTTCGTGTGCTGACTTCGCCGCTTTATTTTTCTGTAGCGTTCTTCAACATTTCTCTTTCCGACTAGAATGATGCCTTCTCGTAGCGTCTGGATATGATAAGCTTATATGTCGGATGAGCTTGCTCGCCCCTGTCCTTGCAGGCAGGCCCATGGTTCCCCTCTGTGTCTTCCTGACCGGGCACTATTCCTACGCTAGAAGCCTTCCGACTGCCCTATCGAGAGCGCGTTCCTCTCCTTTTTAAATGACGTTCCTCTTGTTGGTAGTCATACGCTGATCTGCACCTTCGGCCATCTTGCCAGTCAGTCTCGCTTTAACTGGTTCGCATCTGAGGCTGTAAACTGCCTTTATTCTCCCCTGCAGTGGTCCCCCCAACCTTCTATTGATAATTGCCTAAATCGCGCTGCTCCTTTCTCCCCTTGTTGTCTCTGCTCTTTGCGTTTTTGCCGAATTGTGAGAGAGGGACGTTGCTGTTCTTTTGGGTTTGTCCCCTCCCCAAATGGGCAGCTCCGCCCCTAGAACTCCGACCAGCCCCCCTTTCTCCCATGAACAGAAAGCATTTGCCCTGTTTTTCATTTCGTCCCTTCTGAGTGCAGAGATCTGCCAACCGGCTCCGCCCGAGGGGTACTCGTTCGAGTAGCCCCCCCTCTTCTCCTACTTTCGCCATTCCTTTTCATTACCCCCCTGCGCTCGTTGTCAAAGGTGACTTTTTGGCCCGGACTCCTTCTGCTTTGCCCATTAAGCCCCCTCTGTAGTTGCACGTTGGTTTCGGCTGCGCTTCCTGGCCGGTTCTGTTACGATTCCTTGGCCCACTCTGTGTTCGTTTTGAAGATCGTGTTTTTTTCGGAACTCTAGGGTGCTGATTTAATGATGCTTGCCCGATGTTCTTTCGGCCCCCAAGCCGGATCCTCTCCCCCGTCCCTTCCCCCGATCGCATTCGTCTCCTCCCTATCTGCCCAAGGACCCCTGGTGACCCTGTAACACCTCCCTGAGGTGCAAAGTCAGTGTTTATCCCAAATCCAGTGCAGCCTTTGAGCCGATGCGCGGCTTAAGAATAGCGGAACGGTTTCCTAGTGCCGTTACTGCCGCTCGAGTGGTCTGAACACTGGCTCGCCGAGTGAAGAAGAACCATGTCCTTTTTTTTTGGTTCTTTTTTGTATTAGCATTCACGAGCGGGTCCTTGGTTCGGATTTCTTTTCCCTCCCCCCCCTCTGCAGCTCACTTTGCCCGGCTCTGCCTTCCTTGATCGCACAACAGTCTTCGGCCATTGAGTCTGGATTTTCCCCCCGATTAAATGGCTTCCTAGACCGCTTGACCCCAAACGCCATCTCGGCTCATCTCCCCCCCTATCGCGCCCTCCGTTTTTCCGTCCCTATCCCAACCATATTTTCCGAGTCTTGCCCGAGCTATCCCGCTCAGTGCCTCTTTTCCCGCATACGACCTCCTGTTCTGCCGTGTTCCCTTGTCGGCGCCCGACTACGACGCGAACAGCCTTTTACGCTTCCCCCCCTTTAGATTTATCCCATGGCCTTGCTTCTCGACGCCTGCCGTTCCCCTCCTTCTTTTCCATGCTGCCACACGTTGTCTCCCCCCCCCCCCCCCCCCCCCCCCCCCTGGCCGACCCGTGGGGCCCCTTCACTGCAAGTCTTCCATAAAGGAGTGTGCACCCCTTCCTTTTCAGGACTCTTAGCTTTTATTAACTCATTTTTCCCGTCTGCATTTTGTATCCCTTGATTCTCTGAAGCGCTCGCAGTCAACTATCAGCAGCGTTGCTCCCTTAAGAAAATTATCCATTCTTTTCCACAATGATTCCTATTCCACGGTTTTTCGGTCTCTATTCTCTGCGTACTGTCGGCTTTTTAGGCACAAGTCCCGGTTTTTTCTATTGCGGCCGAGCCTTTCCTCTATATCCACCCTGCCGCTCATCCTTTCCTGCTTCTTAGTGCAATTTTTGTTTTTTTTTCCATCCTTCCTTCCTTGCCCCGCCTCGGTCGCGACACAGCATTTAACAGAAAGAGTTTTGCTTTCGGGCCACGCTTTCGCTCGCCTGTCGCGCAGTTGCTAGAGCCCCCCCGCTGCCCTGCGTCCGTTTCACTTTTTTCCCTTTTGAACCTCGCCTCAACTCGACCATTCTTGAGCTTTTCTCCTAAAGCAACAAGTAACGCGATCCCGAACGTTGCTTTCCCGCGATGATTGGCCATTCCAAGCTCGATGCTTCATGTTTCCTGATTTCCTGCGGTTTTTGTTCGCATGTGCGCCCCGACCACTGTCGACCCCCCCTCCCCCATTTTTCTCGCTCCTTATTTGCCTCCGCCGCGCGGTAGCCTCGGAGAACACAACTACCTCGGTAGCAACGTTTTTTCATGCCCTCTTTCCTAGCGTCCTCTCCCCCCGTTTTTATTTTTGGGCCTCTTACTTTGACAGCTATTGCCTCCTTCAGTGCTATCGCCTTCTAGAGTTATTCTGACATCCGATCACTGGCTTTATCCCCAGATCCATTTTTTTGTCCCCTTACAAACAATCGCCGAGGTCTTGTTTTTTCCGCGCCCCCGTCTTGACCTCTTTTGAATAGTTCCCTAGCTTTTTTTTTTTGTTCTAATTTCTTGACCTCGGCCGGAAAAGGCGGGCCTTTTACTTTGCCTTTACTTCCCCTGCGCTGAGCATTCTAGCCTTTTTTTGTTCCTCTCCTACGATACCCACGCGGCCCCTATCTCCTCTTTTCCCTCCCTTTGTTTTGTTTCTAGAATCTTCCCCTCCCCCCTGCTTGTTTTTTCGTCCTTCCCTCTCAACATGTTTTAGTCGATGTTTCCGGCTATCTCTTACTGCCTTTCAGCCGTTTTTCGTCAACAGCGCCGCGTTTGACTGCAGAAATTCTACCCCAACTTCTGCTGTTGGCCCTTGTGGCTAATTTTGACCCCCCTCCCTCCACTGCGCTTTTCGATCATGCCCGTTGGCACCCATTGCATTCCCTTTATCACTTAAGAGAATGATCTTCCTCGAGCCAGCTACCCTACCCATCTTCTTTTAGTAATTCGGCCCGGATCGAACACCTTCCTTTTCTTCCTTCTCTGTCTTTTTTCGAGATAGACAGACTCCAGTCCCCCTACTTTGGCTCCAATACACTTCGGTGGTTATTGAAGACGACTTTTTTTTCCCGATATTCCCCGCTGTTTCCCCCTCCTTCGCTACCTCCGCGACCATTTTCCCCGCCTCGATCGCGACTCTTTTGTTCCCATTTGGTTGTGTGCCCAGTCTAAGTCTTGTCGGTGCCTTGCTCTGCTTTCTTTTTTTTCTCTTTTCGTCTCGAATCGTCCTTTTTGAGTCGCCCTTTTACCCTCGCGTTGACGCGCGATTTCGCGCCAGCGCGGAGGTAATGAGAATCTTGCCTATGCCCAGGAGAGAAACGGCATGTCCGATTCTTCCTGCGTTCGAAATCACACTTTGGGACTTCCTCTTGAACAACCCCCAAACACTCTGCAGATCATAATTTCCTTGCGCTTTGAGCTTGCCCCAAGTCGTGACAGCCCCCCCCGGCTCCCGGTCCCCTTCGCAGACCCTTCTGACCCCCTTCTACACTCTAACGTCGCCGCCCGCCACTTACATCTCTTTCCCCAAAATAACCCTACAATTCTTTCCGGTTTAAGTTACGGACTTTCTCCCCTCCCTTTCCAGAACATCCGGCTAGTCTATACCCCCCCTGACATCTTTCCACGTTCGCTCGCTTAAAACGGATGAATCTGCACCTTCGAAAGAGGAGCCCTCTCACAGCCTCCTTTAGGCCGTCCCTTGGATTGCCTCCTGTCTCTCCGTTTTCTCCTGGAGTTATTTAAGAATGTATCCTTCTTAGGACGAGTGGTTATTCCCTATTGGCCCTGGAATTATAAGTCTGTAACGGGCCCTTCCGCCTCTTTCTTTTCCTCCCCCCGCCCTTTTTCGCTTGTTTCCCCTGTCCTCTTTCTTCTGCGTCCCCCGATAAGAGAAGTGGAGTTAATCTGTCCTGCAGATTAATACGTTTTTACTCCCCCCTTTGTGCGTCGATGTGCGAGGCACCTTCGCGCTTCTTGGTTTTGACTCGTTTTGCTTTTGCCCCCCTCCACCGTGATTCCTCCAACGCATGGATTTCGTGCGCTTGCGATCAATCTCCTTCCGCTCCACGAAGAAAGAGCTCCCCCTGCGCCGCCTGGGTTTGCCCTCGGCTGCTCACCCTCCGCGCCCAGTCCCTTAGGCATGTTCCTTCACCTCCCCCCTAGAAAGATTCGAATCGGTCCGCGCCACAGTCAACTTCAGTGTAGACAGCCCGCCTCGCCTCCCTCCCGTTTCAGTTTCTTCAATCCGCCCCCCCTTTTTTTCCGGGTCAAAATCGCTTTGGGGCGAGAACCTGATGGGCGAGTCTGGCCCCCTTTCTGTTTGCTCTTTTTTCGGCCTCTTTCCGGATTGATCTTGGGTCTCTCCTCTTCTTCCCCCAGGCTCTTTTCTTCAGGTCAGCTACCCTCTGATTGTGCTGAAGCAGTCCCGAAACACAGCGCCATCTGTCGAGTAAAGTAGCGTCCTCCAGCCCATTCCGATTGAACTCCCCCCTCCATGAGTCTTGGCGAACACCTCGACACTGACTTCTTCCATGTCGAAGCCATAAACCCGATTAGCAACGCACCGGAAATTAATTCACTCTTCGTCCTGGAAAGTCCGGCAAGCCCTTGTGTCTCTTCGAGTTTCAATTAATTTTCCATGGTTCCGCTCTGGTAGTCGCCTGCGGGTGTTAAACAGGTTTATAGCTCTTTAGTTCCCGCTCGAGGACTAGGGCGTTGATCCCCTGCTGATGTTAACAGTTACTCTTCTCTCGGAGTCTGCGAGATAACTACTTTTGAGGGTCCTTCTCCCCCCATTTGTTTTAGACCTCACAGCCGCCCGCTCGCCCGCACAAGAGCCGTAACCTCCCGATTTCTTTTTCTTCCCTTCTCTGTCACCAAACCTTTCCTTCCCTCCCTTCTCCTCTTTTAGGCCAGATCTATTTCGAGTTGGCCCCTCCTCACCTTCCGAGGCCGAGTGATAAGCTCCGAGCCGCAGAGTTGTGTTGCCTTTTTTCGTTTTCACTTCCGTGCAATTATGCACCCTGCCCTTTTGATCGCCGATCTAACTCCACAAGCGTCCGCCGCACCACCAACTGCGCGACCCCCCCCCCCGGCCGCGAGCTGTGTTCGTTTTTCTTCAGCGGCGAGAATCATCTCTGCCTGTGCCCACTTTCCCCTACGCCGGCGCGACCAACCCCCCCCCCCCTCATTTCTCTTGCCCAACTTCGGTAGTCTCTCCATGCAGACTGCATTTAAGAGAACTCAGCTTTGCTAGGCCTTCCCCCTAGTCGTCCTGCTTGCGTTCCTCATCGTCTCTTTACTCTTGTGTCGCCCCCATCGCAGCAGCCCAAGACCTTTCCTTACCCTAGTGCCAGCACGCCCTGCCCTTCTGGCAGAAGTTTTTGTGCTGATTTGTACTTCTGTTTTTTCTGCAACTGCAATTGGTTTACTTCGCACATAGGTCGGCGTACTGAGGACTAAGATACTCCTTTCCCCGAACCTCTTTCAGACTCCAACCTCCTTATTCCTTTTGCTCGAGTTTCTGATGTTTTTGGCTCTACCGCCGGTTTGTCCCAATTCGCTTGGCCGCTAAGTTTTTTTCCCTCCCCCACCTTTATCTAGGACCATTCCCTTTTTTTTTTTCCTTTTCGAGAGCTCTCGTCTGGTGGACCTTTTTTTTCCACGGTCACGTTCTTTTTTTAGTTCCTGGGTGGCGAGCTAGTCGCGCTCTTGCTTCTTCCCCGTTACCCCACTTTTTAGTTGGGCTAAGCTAACAATTTCAACCTCGCCCCCAACGTCTTAGCCTTTTTTTTCATTGTTTGCTCAGCGTGCCCTGTGTATCCTTGGTCTTTCACATTCCTCATACCATGAGATCCAGCCCCAGGAGACCTTCCCTTCGTCTCCACACGTGTGTTTCTTTATTTTTTTTCCTCTCCCAAATGGGTGGCGAATCCGCCCTTTTCTGTCCTAGGGGGACGGTCCTGAAACGCCGGCAACTCCAATATAGGATCTGCTTTTCCTTGCGTCTTGATTGTGCAAGAATCCCTCCGCGCCCCCGAACATCGCACCCCCTCACCCAACCCCATAGCCCTCCCTCTCTGGTCGAGCAAGTGATATGCTGCAATCTTTGCGCGGTAGTTTTAGCTCAAATACCCTACACAAGCAGATGTGCTCCAGTCCCCTCTATTGAATCCCCCTCTTTTCCCCTCTTTTTTTTCTGATTGGTGCTGTCCAACAATCCTTCTCGATTACCCCTCATTCATCAGATTTTTTTTATGATTCCAGACTGTCACAAAGGACAATTTTACGACCATAGCGGATGGAGATTGCGCTTGGTGTAGAGTGCTTTCGTCATTTTTGAAAATATATTGGGATGACCGACCGCAGTTTTTTATTCGTTGCGTTTTGTCGATGGTTTTTTCTCCTTTTTCTGTCTGCCCTACAGCATACCCCACCAATTATTTTTTTTTTCACATAACACACCCCCTTTTCATCACTACCCCCCTCCTTTCTGTCTTCGGCGCCCGTTACATTTGAGATTTCTTTGTACGTTCTATTTCCGGTTTCATTTAACAGCATTGCGCGCGGCCGTTTAGCACAAAGAGATTTCCTGAGATCAAAACCAGTTTCTTTTTGTGTTTTCTAATAAGTCCCCGGTTTTCTTGCCGCCCCTTCGCTTTTTCTGCATTCTCCTTCCTGATTTCCTTGATCCCACGGTTCCGCTTCCTGCCACGAACATGCGATCAGTTTTAGCTGTGTTTAATTTTTTTCATGCCCTCCCTTTTCCCTTTTTTGCCGCTCCTTGGACAAGTCCTGAAAACACGTTTCCCTACGCGCCCCTCTAACCCCAATGACATTGATTATTTGACCTTCCTTTATCTGCCAAGGCCCGCTCTGGTTGACAACCATTACCCGTCGCTTTTTCCCCAAAATGCTTTATCCATCTCCCATGTGATCGTGTGCGCTCAGTGGAATGACGCTTTTTTTCTGGTCAAACTTCCTTCCTGAAGTCACTCCAAGACCTCGCTGCCCCCCCCCTCTTGCCCTCAAAGCATTTCCCCTTTTCCTAAATTTCGTATGACTTCTGTCCTTCTTGTAGAAATGCGTCATCTATCCCCTTACTTTTTTATTTTGTCGAATTTTCACCCCTCGTTGAAGAATATCTTGCCCCGTCGCGCGACGAGAGTATGGTAGAGGCTCAGCAATATTTCCTTTCGCCTTCCGTCTTCCTCTTTTCCCCTTCATGTTAGTTCAACGTTCCCTTCTGGCGTATGTCCTCAGGAAATTGAACCTTTTCCCCAAGAGATACCTCGGTCTCCCCCCCCCCCGTGTCCCCGTCGAACATCGGAAACAATCTCGCACGGGGCCCGCGCTCAGTTGCGCTTTCCTTCTGTTTTATCGCGCGCTTTTGTTGATGCATAGCTGATCTTTTTTCGTTTTTTATGCATGCGAGCGTCCCTCTCGCCTCCCCCTTCTCCTCCTGAGGAATGGCTCGCCTTCTCACTTCGCCACGTCCTTATAGCCACATCAAAGGGTCTCCATTAGCGTCCTTAGATATGCCCTCTAAACGCCCGTTTTGCTGATTCAAGTTGCCGCCTGACTTCATTCAGCGGGTGCGTTCGCGATTTGCACCATGCGGGTCAGTTTTTTTGCGCCTCGGGGCATTTCCCCCTCTCCTTTTCCAACACTTCCTCATCCTTTTGACCCCTTGATCATTTCGCCGCCGCTTCGCATGAGCCATCCCCCTGTTGTTATGTTACTCTGGTCTTCCCGCGCGCGCTCTTTTTGCCCGTTCATCTAGCCCCCTTCTTTCCCTCGGGTACTACCTTACTCGAGAAACCGTGAACCAATTCTTCCTCCTCCCTGCGGAGGCCATTCCCTTTCCTTCCCCACTGTCCTAGTTTTTTTTAACACTTGCCTGTCATTCCGTGAAGTCCTGCTTACGAAGTGTGATCGTTCCTCTGTGTTTCTGCTGGGCCTCCCAAGTTTCTTATCTCACTTCCCCCCTCGTCGTTTTGCTCCTACCTGTTCGTTGCCGATCGCCGTTTTGAGTGCTGATATCGTTTCCTTTTCTTTTACTGCGCTAGACGTTTTTTGCAGCCCCCTCCGGCTGAAGCCCACTGCCCGACCCCCTGAGTTAGCGCAGCCCCTCAGACCTAGCCCCCATGTCGGGTCCTTTACAACCTCCTATCGCCCCCAATACGATTGGGATCCCTCCCTTCACAATTTTTGCTCCACCCCATGTTGAAGGACAGAAAGAGTTCTAGTTTCTCATGAAGCGTCTTTCCAGTCGATTCCGTTCCTGTCTCCCCGTCTGGATTGCCGTGCGCGTCAACGACAATGCTCCTCCCTCGTGAAGGGTTGTGTGTTTCCCATTGGTCACCTTCGCTTAAAAAGCCCCAAAAGGTGCTTCCAGCCAAAAGACGAGAAAACACTCAGCGAGAAACCGACGGGACCCCCTGCAAGAAGGTGGGTGCCGCGCTAACGAGCCCCCACATAGACAACCAGAGCAGACCACCCCCCCCGCCAAAAAACACAACAACAACCCAACTAGTGCGCTGCTTTCGGCCTTATTGTTTTTTTTTTCCCTGTGGTTTTGTATGTCCCCACCGCCCTTCTTGACGATTGAGGTCCCGCCTGTCGACTCTCACCCCCTTGATCGCCCACTTCAACACTGCTATCGAAATTTTGGTTCTATCTAGTACGGAATTCCCCGTGACCCCCCCTATTTCGCCCCCTGCTCGCCCACCGCCCTTTTCCCACGATCTTTCAACTCGAAGAGGCACCGCGTTAATGCCGAGCAACGGAGGGCTGCGTCTTGGGAAAGCCGCCAGGGCCCTCTTTGTTTCGCCAGCACTCCCTTCCCTGATCGGCCAAATGGTCCCTCTTTTGTGTTTTTTTTTTTTTGTTTATTGTGTGTGGTAGTGGCTTTGACCCCTAAACCGCGACCACCCTACTTCAATTTCGTCGACTGTCCTTTCTATCGATTCCTTTCTTTTTCCCGCACCTTTGACGTCCCCCCGAAAGTACATGACTGCGCGACTCCTTGCTCCGATCCTTCAGGCACATCCGAACTTATTTCCCTACCTTCTTCGTGTAAGTATCCCCCTTTATTTCTCATATTATCCTCTTGATAATCCTCCTCTTTTTAAGACCGTGTTAAAGTGAGATTTGTATGTTGGTATGAATTCAGGGGGTATCAATTTCCTTCATAACCTTAAGAAATTTTTTTTATTTTGAGTCCTCTCGCATGAGTACATCTGGGGAGGCCCTCTTTCTGAGTTAAAGTACGTTCTGTTATCCCTAAGAGTTTACCCCTTGTTTCTCCGGAGGATTGCAGTTCCCGAAGCATGAAGATCCCTTATTCTTCTTCCTTTTTTTTCCTTTTTTTTTTTTTTTCACCGAAGGATCTCCTCCTTTGCCTAATGCATTTTCTGCCAACACTCAGATTCCTACCCTTTACTACCAAGTGAAGATCCCTTGACTTTAGAATTATCCACTCTTTTTCTCTCCCCCCCTCTTCCCCGCACGTTCCCCTGTTTTCGAGCCCACTCTACACTCTAATCTCCGAAAAGAACCTGCCTTAAAGACCGATCTATTCCCCCTCCTTGTCGATTTCCCCCTTTTCACACCATACTATATCTGAAGTGATGTATCGGATACTCCCGTTCCGAGTTTTTCTCATTTTGCTCTCCACACCTTTCGACACCTTAAGGTTTAGAGAAGAATACTTTTTCTGCGCGAAATCATTCTCCCCGTTGAGACTCTCTCCCCTTCTCAGTCTGTTCTTTTCTCCCTTCTCATAGAAGTTCGTCTTTCTAATTCTACAAATATGAACTTGATCGAGTCGTTGCTTTAGACCTTTTTCCTTCTCTTTTATGGTGACCCCTCCCTACCCTTTTTGAAAATGTCATCCCCCCAGGCCGCTTCCCCCGACGTGTCACGAAGACAGTTCCCCCTCCTTTTGCGATCCACCTCTCTCTATCTTTATGTTTTCTCCTTTCTTCCGAACTCCTTACAGTCACTCTTTTACGCTCTACTCCCACACTGAATGTACATTCACTCGTTTAAAGCTTAGTCACTCTCCCTTCATAAACGCCCCCTTCCCTATCTCCCCTTCCTTTTTTTTTTTCATATCTGTTGAAAGTCGGTGCCGTTCCCCCCTGGCCGCGTCTCATTTCGCAAGCGCGCGCTTATGTCTTTTCGAAACCCGCCCTTTTCTCCCCTCTGAAACATTCCCTTACCATCTCAACCCAGCCTCTCGCCCCCGAGAAATTCGGAATCCGCTCTGACCCTCTACTTATCTTCAGGATCTGGTCCTTTGGTCCCTATAGTCTTTCTCCATGAAGTCTTGTTTCTACTCCCTCTGAGCCCAGACCTACCCCTCTCTAAAGACTATCGTTAGATCTCGACAAGGATACTGCTTTCTATCTTCCCCCCAGATGCATTCCGCTCATTTCCTCCTGATAGTAATTCCTCCTTGGGCCAATGTAAGCGCACTGTATTCCTCTCCCTATACCGTGACGGCAATGCCCTCATTGTCAGACTTTTGTCGAAGACCTCCTTACATCCACGACGTCCTGCATGACCTTCTCCCCCTCCGCGCATATTCCCAGCTTTCACCACTCGTCTATGAGGAAGGCCCTTGCTCGTTTTTTCGCTCTCAAGATCGAGCGTATCTCTTTTTTCTCGGTGCGTCTCCAAGCTGGAGGTGGTTTCTGTGCTCGGATTGACTCCCTAAGGTTCAACCGTAGCTGGAACCTTCGCGCCTCAGTCCTTAATCATGCATGAGTCTTTCCTTCCAGAGGCTCTCAAGGAGTTCTATTGCTTGGCAGACGTTTCTCTACCTTCTCCTTTTTGCCGCAGGGCTGCCTTCCTTTTTAAGCAGAACCACAGTTCCCCTCTCTGCCTTCTTTTTCTCTCCTATGTTTTCTCTACTTGAACCGATTCAAGCATCCAACCAAGGAGACTTATGTACCTCACATCCCCTACAGTCCTTCCCCGCCCCCATCTATCGACCGCACAGGTCTTACCGAGATTAGCCCACTACCCCTCCTTATCCCCTATACTTTTCCCCCCTATTTCCTCTTTTTCCCCTTCGTAGGTTGCCCTTTGTCTACTTTTACAGTTCTTGTGATCAAAATTAAATAGTCAGTCACAGTAAGGTATCGTATTTTCCCTCCCCGGCACACGACTTTCTCTGAGAGGTTTTTTCCGCTCTTTACAGGATGTCTTTCGAAATGTCTGTTGCAAACCTGATCTGCGTCTCCTCTTCGTGCAGCAGCCCTCCATATACGTCCTTTTTATTTTAGTGTGAACGGCCGTCCCACTACGCGACCTGCCCCTCTCCCCTTCCTCTACGTCCCCCTCAAGGAGGGTATTTTTCTTCGGCAACAAATCCCCGTCTTCTTCGGAAAGGAAGTCCTGCGTAATACGATTCTCCTTCCTCCTCCCTGCTTTCCTCTTCAGATCTTTTCTTTTGAATATGGTGTGTGTTTTTCTAATTGTCCCCGTGAAGACGCCTAGATCAGCCCCAGAGCCTGGTTGTGGGATCTTTTCCCTTATCCCTGGCCAGAGAAATGCGTCCCGTCCAAGCCGATAACTGTCTACCATGTTTTTTCATTTTCCCTGCGATCAGAAGAACCTCAGTCCTCCTTCCACCTACTCTCAATCTCCCCCCCCCCTCTAATGAATTTCTGCTAACGGGCCGTTCCCAATCTTTCACGCACTAGTCTCCTCCTCTTAAAGCTTCCCTCCCTTCCCCCCCTCGTTCTTTCAATCCCGCTTTTCCCCTTGTTACTTTTTTGCGCGAATTAAGGGAGGCCTTTCTTCATACTACCTTTTTCTCTTTCCTCGTTCGTTTCAAGTTTCTTTTCTTATTCTTACTTTGACAAGGATCGGGTTGGCGATTCCTTATGTGAATTTCCGCTTTCCCTCACTTTCCTTCACTCCCCTATCCCGAGACAGACTGCGAGCTTGAACCTTCTTTTTATTCTCATCCGCGCGTCGAAACACTCTCTTCTTAAATAGGAGTATCACTGAAAAGTAGAACCTCCTACCTTCTGAGCCTCTTTCCCTTTCCCCTTCAAAAGAACCTTGTAACAACGCCGCATAATTTTGGTAATTATTTCATGTCTTATAAGCAGGTAGGCCTCTCTTCCAGAGTTTTTCTCACTTGTTTCCCTTCTTCCCGTCAAATCTTTTCCTCTTTCTCTTTTTTACAGATATTTTAGACTCTTTAATTTTCCACGTCCCTTTTTTTTTTTTCTATGTCAATCTTTTTCTCTTCTCCCGAATAGGGCTTCCCCCTCTTCTTCCTCTCCTTTTTCCGGACGCGGTACGACTGTTCATTAGTCAGAACGAAGCCGGCCGTCCAGGACCTTCACCACCTCACCCCCCCCCCCTTTTTTTCCTCTTCTCCCACCATGACTCTCGAAATTCACCTTGAGCTTAGCCGCTCCCTGAGATTTTCCTTTCCAGCAGACCCCCCTTTTTTTCTTTCTTACAGGAAAGGGGCAGACTTATCAAGTTTAGACCTAACAGCATATCTCCCTTTTATCTTGTAGAGGTATCCTCGAAGTAACTACCCAATCTCTCTCCTTCAAATCCCTCCCCCACCCCCCACGAGCGATATAACATTTGGACGACGTCGAGATCCTCTAGTGATGTTTTCCTCTGATCTCCTTCGCTTTCTTATTATTTCTCCTCTCTTTTTCTTGCAGACCCTTCGTATCCTTTCCCCATGATGTTTAAAACACGGTGCCTGGAAGAACTGCAGACAGTCTAGTCAGACTTTTTCTCCTCCTCTGATTTGTCTGGCAATACCTTTTTCCTGTATTCTCTTACAGTTTATTCTAGTTCTCCCCATTTATTTTTTCTCCCTTCCTACCTAACCCTCTTCCTTGGCTGTTTTTCTTAGCCCCCATCTTCTTCCCCTTCCTCATAGACCCTAGGGTGGAGCGATGTTACCCAGTTTTTCGAGAAAAAGGTCCTCAAAAAGGATTTGCGCTTTACGTCGTCCTCTCCTTTCGAGTTTTCCCCCCCTCTCCCTTTTCCCCATTAATACGGTAACTCTCCTCGCCTTTCTACTTCTTCTTTTTTTGGGCAAGAAAGGTTTGGGTCCTTAAAAATCCTTTCCTTGTTTAGTCCCTTCCCACAGAGTCCTCTCCGGCCCCCTTTCCTCTTAGAGAGTGGTTTTTTTTTCCGCTACTTTACGTCCGACGACTGCTCTTCCTCCTTTGTTTTATCTTTCCGAATTAAGGTTGCGCCCTAAAGTCTATCTCGCGCGTATAGATTCTTTTCCTCCTCCTCACTCACCTTACAAATCTCCCCTTTTTTTCCTTTTTCTGATTCTTGTTATCTTTTGAGAGGAGCATTTTCAAATTTATTTCCCTCGATTCTGCAATATCCTATTCCATCTAGCAGCCCGTGATTGTGTCCTCTCCCCTTGGTGTTTTTTTTTTTTTTTTTTTACTTAGTCTCGAGCGCATTGCTTACGCCTTAAAATCCTCGGCACTTCGACGACCCGGATCTCCAATTCTTGTACCTGAAAAGAGACCGTCCCTAAATCCTTAAGCTCGCTCCCCCCTTCCCAAACTCCCCATTCCGCCCAAACTTTCCCCCTCTCCTTCTTTCTTCTTAGAAAATTAGTCTCTTTTCGTGACCCATCCTTCATCACTCTCATGTCCCTCCCTCCCCCATGAATAAAAGAGCGCTCGCGCACTGCCTTCTCTTTTAGATGGGTACTATTCTCCTTTCTTCTTTTTTTCCCCCTTCCTTTTTTTTTGTAAGATGTAATCCTCCTCTCCTCACCATCGCGCACATAGCGCTCGCAGTTCTTCCGCTGAAGTCTCTTTCTCTTTGATACTCAATCGCCGTCAATTTGATGTGAATCCCCCCCTCCTTTCTGGCTCCGACTGAAAACAAGAGCCTTTTTTTTTCTGTCTTTTCCTTTGACTTTCTTCTCTCTCCTTTGATATAGTCGGCCGCCGTCCCATTTATATGCCTATTAGAAGCTTTCGCTGTTTCATTTTTTTTTTTGTGCCTGAGTCAGCAAAGCCTCTCCTTTCCCCCCCACACCTATCTATCTCTCCTTTTCTCCTCAGGGAACATTTTTCTTCTCTTTCGTAGTGCAAAAATCAATGACACTCTCCTGCGATTCCTCCAACAATGTCCGGTGCGACACTTATGGGGCGCTTTAACGTCTTTATCCAACCTTCCCCCGAGTACACCGCCTCATCGTTACTCCTTTTTTTTCCTTAGCTTCTCACCCACGGGAAAGCCTCAAAAAGGAGCACTTTCCGCGGATTCCGCTATCCATGCCTAACCTTCTAAATATGACGTGCCACCTGACGCCCTTTTGCCTTTGTGTCCCCCACTTCCAATTCCCCTCTCCTTGTCCCCCCCTCCTTCGCCCGTGCTCCACTCCTCGCACTTGATTCTATACCCGAAGTTTTTAGCCTGGTAGAGGATTTTTTGACGCTTTGTCCCCTGCGGCTCTCTCTAGAGTCATTATGTCCCCCTGCCCTTCCAAAAGAATTATTCTCCGCACATCTCGTTTCACATAAGAAACCTTCTTTTGCTTCTTATTTCCCTCTTGCTTTTTCTCCGATATCCTTACTTTTTTAATGCTTCCCCCCTCTCTCTTTTTTGATACAAGATGCTCTGAGCTGACCTTTTCGTGTCGGCGACTAATCCCCAATCATTTCTTACGACGTCTATTTTCCTTTCCTTTCTGTCCCCTTTTTTTACATAGCTTTTGAGTATTCCGCAGGGAATACCACACCTCTTCTCATCCCAAGGGGACTTCTGCTGTGACCCCTCGCACAAAATGAGAGAGGCTCTTAGCTTCCTCCAGGTTAAATTATGTAGATTTTTTATTTCCAACCAAGCTCTCTTGAACAACGGTGATGCTCTTCTCAGGTCCTTTTCGCCGCCCACGCAATACCCCAATCTGCTCTCACTTAATACCCTTCATTGACCTTCCCAATGGTTCGTCTCTTGCCCCATTATAGCTACTCCTTCCCTGAGACGCGTTCAATGAACAGGTGACGCCTCCTCGCCCCTTCTTTCTCTTCTCTTTTGTGAATCTTTCATGCATTGGACCCTGCTTTTTTCCCTCCAAATGGCCCGCAAGACCTCAGCCCCTTCCTATGATAATCGCCGCTCTCCCTCATGTGTTTTCAAATGACGGATCTTCTTCGGCGGTGTAAAGAGATTCTTGAACTCACGTTCACCCCCGGTACTCGCTTTCGAGAGAAAACCCCCCCCCCCCCCCCCCCCCCCCCCCCCACCCCCGTGGTTTTTTTTTTGTTTTTGTTTGTGTGTTGTACAAAACCGCCCCCCTCTCAATACCTCTTTTCCCTCTTTTAGCCCTTCCCCCACTTTTTCCCACCTGCCGAGTTGTCAACTTTCCTGAGTTTGACTCGCCTCCCTCCAACTCAGCCGTTTGTCGCATACATTTTTTTTGCTTCTGCTTCCAAATGACTTCAGTCTCCTGTACTTCTCTACCCCTTGGCCTTTTAAATAGCATGTGTCTGGAGTAGGCTTCCTTTTTCCCGTTGATTTTGCGCAGCCTGGTTCTCGCTGCAAGTAAACCTCCCAAGACCCCATGGCCCCCCCTACACCTTCGCTGCGCAGATCAGCCACTCCTTCCCCCGGCCCTACCAAGAATTCGTTAAAAGTCCTTTCTCGCCACGCTTGGTCCCCCCTCCTTCCCCCCCCCCCTACACTTTTTTTTTTTTTTTCATCCATGTCGAAAGGCCCCCAAGGGTGCGCTGAGGAGTGATTCTTCACACCTTTAGGCCGGTCTCCTCTACGGCAGTTGCCTGAGGCCTATCTTCGAACCAGTCTTCTCCTCCTAGCGCAGGATGATTGTTAGCTCTGTCCTTTAGTGCCCCCTTTTGCTTCTTCTTTTATACGAAGGTGACCAGGCCCCCTCTCGATGACTCGTCTCATGCGCTGCTATTAGACGAAGAAACTGCTCACGCCTAGGGTAGGATCGCTCTTGTCTGACTCTCCTCGAGACCAGTCCCCCCATCTTTCCCCCCCCGCATATCGTACCCACAATCTTCCTCTTTTTAAGTAGAGATAAACCATTTTCCTATTTTTTCCCTAAAGCCCCCCTTTTCTTTTCCTGTTCCATCCCTCAAATAACTTTCTTCCACTACAGAGGATCCAACTACTCGGCCCTGTGGAAGTTCCATTCGTCTAAGCGCTTCGGTTCGACCGACTTCTTCTTTCTCCCCCGCGCTTCGTATCCCTTCTCCCCCCTCCACTGATGCATACGTCGGGAGATTTTTCTCATTCACTTGGGTTCCCTCCCGCCTGCTCCTCATCCTTATTTCAAACTTTTGTTTTCCCGCTCCCTTAGGGTAGAGACCTACTCATTTCCTCACTGAAGGATTTATCCTTCCCCCCCCGTCTCACTGTCCCCCTTTTCTCCCTTTCTCTCTATATATTGTGGTCATCTATCATTGCGTGTCTCGGCGATTTATCGATGTGCGTCAGTCGGTAGTAACTCCCTCCACGGTCCTGTCTCTGCGTTTCCCCCCCCTCGTTCCATCGCGCAACCTTCTCTTCCATCTCTTTCTTTTTTTTTTTTTAGTGTTTCAAGAAGATCGACTCCTCAGAAAGATAGAGGTTCTTTTTTTGGCGGTTTCCCTTTTCCCGTTAGATTTTTCTCACTCTCCCCCTTGCTCTCGCCGTACCAGTTTCGCCCTTACAGCGCGCTCGTCCCTGTCTCCGAAGATGCAAAGCCGAGTCAACCTAGGGATCTCCTTACTACACCAATCCTAATGTTTCGACGACGATGGCGCCTCTCCCAACTTAGTGAGACCTGCTCCTGCATACTTTGAGATGCGCAACTGCTGATTCTCCCGAATCTAGATGTTTTTTGCCATGATTAAAGGACTGATGTTGTCGCTTGAGCGAAACCTTCAAGAAGAAATTACACGAGTCCTGTCAAAAAAAACCGGGACTGAAAGTCTTGCTCAGTTCTCCCCTCCCTGCCTGGTGACTATTTCATCACTTTCTCCGTTAGGTTAATTCTCGTCATGAAGAAGCATTCCAGATTCGTTGAGAGAACAGCCTTTGCTGATAGAGGGTCCCCTCTTTTTCTTCTAATACCTCTTTCTTCTCCCTGCTATTTGTTTGCCAACTTCCCATTGTGAACACTCTGAGGACGTTCTTGCCCGGTCGGTCAGATGTTGCGGATGAGGTTTTACACCATGTTGGTAGACTTAAAACGCGGCTGTACTTCGTAGTGGTTTTTCCCCCCTCCCCCTTCTGTCAGATGACCCTCTCCTTCGCGTGAATCCGACTAAGGGGTCTACTGCCCCCTTACCCACGGTCCCCCCTTTCTCTCTTTTTTTGATGTAATAGCATATTGACTTTGGGCCTTCTCTTTTCAGCTTGACTTTCATTTTTCTCCTTGATCAGCGTAATTGCATCTTTTTCTCATGTTCCCCCCGCCTTTGTCGCTTTTTATTTGTGATGCACAGTAACTTTCAATGATATAACCGGTCGTGTGGCGTAAAGCCTGTCGCCTCATCATCGTCCCCATATTCCCCCCCTCCCCGGGTCCTTCTCTTTGGGTCTTTCCCGTTCAAAGGATCTCGCATCTCATAACGCAGGAGAGCGAATAACTTTTGTCCGAACTTGTCTCTACCAAGTTTTTTTCATCGCACCTTTATTCCTACATTTCTTAAGGACCCCCCTTGAATAGCCCGTCTTTTGTCTTTCTTGCGCATTTGGACTCCGTTCGAAGGATCCATCCCTTCTCCTCCTAACCCCTCCTTTCCCCGACTTTCGAGAACAGGCGCTCCCCCCGGCCCCGACATCCCCTGCCCCTCTTTACTTTGATCATCATATGGCATCTCTTTTTGGGTCGTGTTTCTCCTGAACTTTGATGTACTTCTTTCCTTTTTTGATCCTTTTTTCCCTTTCTTTTTGATGTACGGGATTAAAACGATCGTTGAAGGTCGAGGTCGATACCCTCTCGAGAAGCGTCCTGTCAGAGAGGTCCCGTGCACGTGCCTTTCCGGGCCGTTCTTGACGCTGTCGACCCCTTTCTTTCGCTGCTTAGTCCCTTTTCCCCCCCTAAAACACCACGTTTCACAGATCGTCCCCTGCGCGTGACTCTCTTCCCTAGAACGGATCCGCAAGCCACCGGGCCCGTTAGAAAAAGTCTCGCTCTCGCTCACGCAAACTCTCCATCGCTCCCCCATACACAATTACGTCCCCCTTTTTTTAAGGGTCCGTAGTTCTTTTAGAACCCTCGATCCGTTCTTATCCCCCCGTCCTTTCCCACGAGTGTTAAACCAAGGCTAGTCCTGTCAGTCACGTTATCTGATTTCAAGACCGTCACGCCGTTATTTCTACGATGTCTCCTTCTTTCTTGTCTCCCATGTCGCGTCTTTTCAGTCTGACCGCGCAGGGCTGCTGCAGCTCTCCTGGTTAGAGAGAATTCACTTTGCTCCCTTGTATCGCTTCCGCTTCTGTCGCTTCAACTGTCCCCCCTTTACGCGGACTTTCGTTGTCCTTACACAGAGGGACCCCAGGTTTTGAAATCAGGCACGCAGCAATTCACTGTTTCACCTCTTTCATAATGAAGCTCGTCTTAGAGAGAGTGCCTCCTTGTCTTTTTCTTGCAACTCCATTCCCTATACGCCGGCCGTCTTTTTTTCCTCTGTGGTAAGATAAGTAGCATGTTAGAGTTCCTCCCGCAGGTTCAATGAGTCCCCCGAATGCTGTTGCAGCTGAGTCATTGCATCCTCATCCCCCCCCCCCCCTAGACCCCGCCCAGTCTGTCCTTGCTGACACGCGAAAAGATCACTAATTTCCCTTCCGGCACGTTTCCCCCCCGGTAGACCAAGAACTCTCGTGAACTTTGCCCTAGTGAGCGAAGGACCCCCCCGCCCACTTTTCTTTTTATCCCCTTCCCATATCCTTTCTTTAGGGGAAACGAGGACCTTCGGGTGCGCCCTTTTTTCTTTTTTATCTTCTTTTCTTTTTTATCCGTCAATTTGGTCCGTTTCGCTGGATCGTCCTCCTCACCAGGCAGGGGTTTTGGAAGTCTTTCTCTTGTTGTAGCTCTCACAGATTTCCCTTTCTGCGATTTTTTCCAGATTCCCCCGCTGCTCACGGCCATGCAACAGGCCCCAAATATCGGACATAGAGCCAGACGCGCAGCGTTAGACGGTGGCGGCACGAACCCACCTTCTTCATGAAACATCACGGACTTCTTGTCCAGCCCGGCCCGTCCCATTTTCCCCTTTTTGACTAATCCGGCAGTTTTAATTGTAATGTTATTCCTTGTCACGAGCATTGCTGAATGTGTTTTCGACCGGCATTTGTCCTCCTCCTCAAGAGTAGTCCTTTCTCGGTTCTGTTGGATTTCGATCATTTCACTCCGCTAGTTCCTTCTACCGTGCCAAAGATTTCTTCCTTATTATGAGCTTCGATCATTCTTCCTTTTTGCCCTGGTCTTTCCCCATTTGAATGTTAGAGGCTTTCCATCCTGCACGGCCCCCGCCGCAGAACTGCATTGGACACTGAGAGAACTCACGATGATGACTCCACTATCCTTCCTCAAGATGCCCCCTCTTCGCCAGATCGCCATTTTTAACCTGCCCCCCTTTTTGAAGAGTTGCAGTTTCGGTTACTACGTGTCATCAGTCCCTCCTCATGAAATCCCCTTTTTGTCCTAGACTCCTCTGGACCTGAGACTGACCCAGTTTTTAGCGCTTGTCTGGCACACCCCAGCAGCATCAAACATTTCCTACTCCGCGCACGGCCCGAGATGTGTTACGGTCTAGCGACTGTTCGTGCTAAGCTCTTTTGGAAATTCATTCTTCAGTCAGAATTGTCAACCCCGTCTCCGCGACCGCGACGATGGTGATTTCTCCCAGACTTCTCTACTCTTTCTTTCTTTCGGCTAGGCCGCTAGACCCCCACCGTTTGCTCTTCATCGTCAGCATAGCCAATCCTACTTTTCCTCCAGAATCCCCTCTCCTCTGAATGCTTTCGTCCCCTACTCCCTAATCTCCTGCCATGCGTGGCGGAGTTGCAGCCCCCAGCAGTCGCAATATGAAAGAACACATTTTCCTTTGGTTGCCTTTGTCTCTCGCTCCTGAGAATTTTCCCCCCCAGCGGACTCCCATTCTTTCCCCAATTCAACCTTTCGCCCGTTCCTATGAAATTGAGTTTTTGGCCGACATCCAGCCTGTTTTCCCCCCCTGTGTCTCTGAATTTCAGTTTCAAAGCGGACTGAGTCGGCACTTTCGCAGCTTTGAGGTTTCGTTTTGAGTCTCAGGACTACCGTTCCTCTTTTTGCAGACTTGTTTTCTCCCTTTTTTTCCCGTTGTTGGACTTGCCCTCAGTGCAGCTCGACTTCGGTTCTAAGAGAATGGTGCTAAGCAAAATCCACTGCCCCCAACTACTTTTCGAATAGTATTTTTTCCTTCCTTCCCCGGTCTTTTTTTTTTTTTTTTTTGTTGTCATGGGCCCAACTCCGACAAAGCGATCAGCGGCTCCCAGCCCAGCGAAGACTTCCTTCCTCCTGTGTTTGCTATCGAACCCCTCTTCTTGCTCCCTCCCCCGAAGGAGCCTGGTTCTGCTCGGCTTCCCCCAGTCCTTGTATGAAAGGCAACGCGACCCGATCACTCTCCTTTCCTCGCCCCAGGATGGTCTGCCGCCTTTCCCCACCGCCAAATCCGCCCTCCTCCCCAACACCATGCCCTTATTCCTTTGCTCGAAGTCGACGCCCCCCTTCTCTCTCTTCATGACCCCGCAGGGTTAGTTAAGCAACATCCCTCCTCGAGACGGCGTGTTTTTTTTTTTTTTTTTTTTTTTTTTTTTTTTTTTTAGGTTGCCTCTTTCTGGGTATGCATTCAACATATATATTCCCTTACTCAGGTGGATGTAGATGTTTGCAACGCTGACCCCTCGCCGCATCGCCCGCCCCCCCCTCTCCCCCCCCCCCCCCCCCCCCCCTGCCTTTTTTCCTTGGGCTAAGACAGGCTTGCTGGTTTATCTCCGACTTTTTTGAGCCCCCCTTCCTTTCTTAGCTGGTGTTTTTTTAGGATTTCGGCGGCGATTTTGTGGCGTGATATTTTTTATACGATCCGCATGATGGCCTCGCCGATAAAAAGGATTGCGATTGTGCGTTCCCATTCTTTTCCCGCTAGCCATCGTCCCCCCCTCTTCCCCCCCCGCCACCAGAGTTTATTGTAGTACCTTTTAGATTCTCTTTCGTGCCCCTTCTGCCAGACGTCGTGATAACAAATATGCTGTTTCTTCACTTGCCCCGAATTCCACTTCGATAACACCCATGCCCTCTCATGCCTGTGGGCGGCCTTTTTCTTTGATTAGCACCCCCCCCCCCTGACGACGTATACTTCCTATCGTCCTTCTTCCCCTCTCGAGAACCCCTTTTAACAGCTTCAAAACAAATGTTCCGCGTCTAGTCCCTCATTTCTCGTGAGACCCGAAGTCTTTCCCCCATAGCATCCAGACTCCGTTGAATTTGCCTGGAGGCCCATCGCTCCATTGCCTCTAATGTTCCCCCCCCTCCGTCTGTACCCCCAAAGCCTCCCTCGTCCCGCGCATCGATTGTGTTGCGCGCGAGACAGCGATTCTCTGTTTTGTCACTCCCCTTTGCACTACTCGACTTCCAGCCCAGCTATGCTGGGCATGGCACACCACCATTTGCCGAGACACCCTACCCCAGACCCCCGATGTAGATTTGATGTGGCCCCTTTGATATCTTTTCCCTGACTTATCTTTATCTACATGGTTGACCCTGTCCTTTGCCCCCCCCCCCCTCTGTCGTCCGCTCCTCCGTAGCGCTATTCGTCGCGACTGCCCCCTCTCGTCTCTGAGACGTTCCCCGCATGTCCCTCGCCTGTTGGCACAGGCAGGTTTTTTTTCGACCGGGTTCTTCCCTTTTCCACCGACCGGTCCACTCTTTTTCTCTCCGTCTATAACATAAGAAAACAGTGAATTCGCAGAGATATTCATGTGCTTTTCCCTTTGTGTGTAGTTTTGCTAAGCTTCATCTCCCATGATCGGAACAAGCGTATAGCTTTGACCGACGCGCGCCTCTTTCCCTGGTCCGCGGCTCGCTCCGGCCGGCTCGCATGGCATCAACTTAGTGCAAACTTAGCCATCGTTGGAGTGCCCCCCCCCCTGCTAGATTTTGGTCGCAAATCGCTCCCGGTTTGATGCACGGAGCAGTTGCCGGTGGAGCCGTCCTTCATAGAGGTTTGTTTGCCTCTTTGGTAATGCGTAAGTCCTGGCCTCCCGCGCTTGGGTTTCCCCCCGCCCCCTCCCAATTGGCGCCTGCCTTACCTGCAACTATGCATCCTCCCTCCGCTCTAATCATTGCGCACTGATTTAGTCCTGAGCAATGGCTTTGCCGTCGAGGTTTCAGCCCCACCTCTTTTTTCCTAGGTTTTCACAGTTAGAGTCCCTACGTTGCTCGCCCCTTCGACCCCCCCCTCCTGCAATCACATGTCCTTTGCGACTTGGTGATTCCCTATCTTAACTTAAACGGCAGCACAGATTTCTCAACGATGGACCAGTTCACTCTCTCCGCGGCCTCCCTTAGTCCCGTTGAATAGTAGTTGTGCTGTTTTTCCGGCCCCTTCATCGCGCTTTCAGACGCGGCGCCTTTTCATATAAAGTGGCCGTTGCCCCTGATAGGTCTTTTCGTGTGCATCTCCCTTTACCCCCTTAGAAGAGCTTTTGATTTTTTTAGCTCTTTGCCTCCCAATCACGCCGCCCTCCCTCCCCCTCAAACCATTCCTTTTCGCATTCTCGATCCAGCCCCGCCACGCGGAAGTTTCCTCTCTTTATCACCCCCCTACAACCCACCAACCCTAAACTTTCGGAAAGCTAGATAGTCCACCAGAACCGATTTTTTGACCGGCAGCCCCCCCCGACCGCCCAATTTCCTTGCGAGGTGCTTTCCTTCCTTAAGAAATTGACGGTGAACGTTTTAGTGCTCCATATGCCTTCCGAGCCTAGAGTCTTGGACCCTTAGTTTTTGCCCCCCTAGACCTTTAACCTCCCCGGTTTGCGTTTTTTTTTTCGCTTTGGACTCTCGCTTCCACAAGGGGAGGTCGCTTAGTTTCGGGCCATCCCCCCCCCTTTTTGTCGCATCCACGAACGCTGGTTTACCAGTCCTTTCAGAGCTGGTCACTGATCTTTTTCGCCACAGCTCCCAAAACTCCCCCCTCTGGTGCTTACTCTCTATTTAGTCTCTGGCGTCCCCCGAGACTTCGCGTGACCCCTATTAGGACCCGATTCTACTCACCATCGAGGAAAGCGGTAGTCTGCAACGGATAGCGCCGTGTGGCTAGTTCACGACCGCAGGAGCCCTTTGCTGCATCCTCGCTGCCACCGTGGACTCGCCCCCCTCTTGACGTGAACAGTGGACCCCGTTTCCCCTTGTTAGAATAGCCAGGCAGTATCGCCATTTTGATAGTTTCTTGACTTTACTTTGACATAGACTGCCAACGCGCCAGTATGTGACTTTCCGGTTGCACCCCGCCCACTCTTTATCTGACATGTACGTATTTTTTCAACCGCTCGCGACTACCCGCTGATTACTCTTTCGTCATTGGGTGGACCTCCTACGCGGATGTTCCTCTGAAGTACGAGTCTACAGTTCCCCTGACATAGGTTTTCCATGCCTTTTTGACGCCTCTACAAGAGGCGCTTTGCTGGAGTTCCGAGTTTAGTTGATTTTTCTTTTTCTCTTCCGTTATAGAGAGGCTGTCACCTTCCCCCATCTCCGTAAACGAGATCTGAAAGACCCCAGCGATACTGCGCCGTTTGGTTTGTATTCCTCTTCCCCGATTGTTTAATTCAATTTAGAAACGAACGCCGGTTTAATACCATTCAGAACGTGAGCGTCCCACCCCCCCCCACCCCCCCCCCCCCCCCCCCCCCCCCCCCCCCCCAGCGCCGGCCCGTGCCCCGCTTTTCGGAAGCCGCGTTAGCTTCCGCCCATTGTAACCCTCTTGAACCGTTGACTTGACCCTCCCCCCCCCGCTTTTTCGTCCTTCCGAACGCGATTTTCGCTTAGCGCCATCAGCCATGTTTCCTTCCACCTGCTCAAGATCGATGTCTCGCCGTAGGTGCACGTCTTTTTTCCCTGCGCTCCGCTTTTCGACAACTTCGCCCATTTTCTTCCTGATTTTTTATCCTGTATCTAAGTTTTTTGCCGCCGCGGAGTTGCGCGTCGGTATCCCGAAACTCTCGTCTAGCTCCCCCTGTTTCTTCCGTTCCGACCTCCTGTTTCGCATCCGGGTCTTTATATTTCGGACTTCTTCCCCTATTAAAGATGGCGACAGGTTTCTACCGCTGGATGAGACTTATCCTGTCAGGTATGGTGAACAAGCCCCCCTCTTCCGTTTGCGGCGGTCTGGCTCCTATTTGCCAGACTTGCGGGCTTTACCCCCCCCGTTTGAGTCGTTTTTCGGCGTTGATTTTTTTCAGTTTTCCTCCCACTATTTTTTTTCCTGCACCTGTTCATTGCTGTAAGTCCTCGATTTTCCGCGGGATCTTCGTCGCCCGTTTGTTTTTTTTTTCTCGTTTCCCGAGCCACCCGTGCAGATCTACTCCCCCTTCATCCCGTTTACTCGCTATTGCTTTTTCGTAGTCTTCCACTGGTTTCTCCTTCTTTCTAAGTCTCAGTCGTCGTACTTTGCAAGTGCCCCTTTTTTCCTACACCCCCCTTGTTTCGCCGCGTGTGCAGAATCGAACCTCATTTTGATTTCGCTGCGTTACAGCCCCTGCCGTATTCCCCTCCGATCCTTCCCGTGCAGCCCTTTTCTTCGTTTTGTCCTGCCCGTTGAACACAGTTGATCGCGGTCTAAGAAGAGATTTCGAATAACACCTCCTTTTCTTGTGTCCTTCGACCCTTCTTCTCCTTTCCTCCGTGAAAGGAGCCTGCTTGCTGCTCCGGATAGAGCGCATTTGCTCCCTCGGTTCGCCCCTCGGAGAGGGCGACACTGTTTGCGTCTGCATATGTTCCTGCTCGTTTGGTCCTTCCCCGGCGCCTCACTCCTTGAAGTAACCTTCTCCTTCTCTCGGATCGACATTATGCTTGAGACCCCCCACCCATGCTTTTCCTGCCTTTTGACTTTTTTTTCGTCGCGGAAGCTCGGTGTTCCCTCTTTTTCCTTGTTCCCACTCTCCCGGCTATTCCACAGCGGTGCCGTTCTTACGCGTGCAGAGAGCGCGTTTTCCTCTGCTGCTTGCGTGTTTTTTTCTGGCTTGTAGTGAGGAACCTGCGTTTGTGTCGCTCTTCGAGCCTCCCCATCCCCCACGCTGCCTCTATGAATCAGTTCCGTTCTAGGGACCGCCTTCCTCCCTTGACAGTAACAAGCTCCTGGAAGAACTCGCCCGATCCTCGCCCCTTTATGAACTATACCACAATTATCCACTTTTAAGCGGTCTGAGTCTGTTGACGACTTAAAATTTATCCGTCTCTTTTACCCTTGACGGTTGAGACACGTTTTCTTTTTCCTGAACTTCTTTTCTAGGCGAACGCGGTCAAGGATCTTTCTGTGATCACGACCAGCCCGAAGGTTTTCCTGTTCATTGCTTGATAGCGTTTGAGGTCGCCGGCGCAGGTGTGCCAGCGCATCCTTTCGCAGCCCGCGTTTTTTTTCTCCCTCCATGTGCTACCGCACTATACGCCCTTTTATTGCCACTGATTCGGCTAGTTTGGTCCCCCTCGCCCCACCTTTGCCGATGCCCTAGACAGGAGTCGTGAGGACAGGGAACATCCCCAACAACCCCCCCCCCCTTCGTGGTGCGTTTTTCCTCTGCCGCAGGCTTCGTCCCGTCCCCACCGTTGCCGCTCGGCGAGTTCGATGAGACAGTTTTGGTTTTCTGTCTTGTCCTTTCCCTTTGCTCCACTGATGATTCCCTCACCCTTGCCTCTTATGTTGAAGTTGTGTTTCCTGATTTTTTTTATTATTTCTGCGAGGCCGTTTCAGCCCACCGGTTAAAGCGCCTTTTGTTTGGGCCCTTGCTGCCTCCGCAAGCCCGCGCCACTTTTTTTTGATTTGACCCCAAGCGTTCAACCCAACGCGCCCTCTGCGCTCCTTTCGCAGACTTCAAAGGCGCCTCTTCCCCCTGCCCCGACTTACCGCTCCCTTCATTTCATCCGCCCCCCGTTTTTTCTCCTCTCTCACATGTTGCTGCGTTTGGATGGGGCCCCTCGTTTTTTCCTTCCTTTTCTTTTGGGTCCTCGGTCGTTTTGAGTCCATGACTTTGGGTTTTTGCGTGCCAGGGCTGCATGGTTTGCCCGTCGATTCCTTCCTACACTCGCTCTCACGCCAGCCTGTCTTTCAACGTGCCACATTTTTGGTATTTTCGCTTTAACCTGAGACCCCTCATTCCCCTTCCCCTTGCGGCCTTACGAAACCCACCGCAAGACCCGGATTACCTAGACACTGCTTCCCTCCTCACGTCCAGTCCACCGCGTTTAGACGTTCCATTTTCAGTTGACTTCTTTCAATGCCTCCGCAGAGGGTAGAGTTTGCCGAGGTGTTGGTTCCCCCCCTCCCGGGTTATATTTTTTTTTTTTTTTTTTTTTTTTTTTTTTTTTTTTTTTTTTTTTTTTTTTTTTTTTTTTTTTTTTTTTTTTCTCCGGAACCACCCCGCCTTTCCGCGTTTTTTTTCCGATGGTTCTCAATAATTTTTCTGGCGTTCCCTTCCTTATCAGCCTTTCTTTTTTCATGAGGCCCCTCCTCTGCGCTTTGATATCCCGTTTTTCCCTTTTGCGGAAGATTTGCTCGCCTTTTTTTTAGCGGTCCGTGACAGCCAGCTCGGCGCCCGCTTGCAGCATCAAAGCGCCCCCGACTCCTTTTATAGCTGCTTTCCCCCCCCAAGGTCCGCCTTTTTTTTCCGCTAGCCCCGATTTCGAGCCCTACTACAGTTATACCAATAAGTGACCCTTTTGAATTTCCAAGCGAGGGCCCGCACCGGTGAGCTTTTCAGCGGAGAGCACGGTTTTTCGGCGAGCGCCTGTTTCCCCTGATCCTTCCACGCAACTTTTTTCTTTGATTGATGCTGTCCCTCACACCCAAGCTGGCTACCAAGACTCCTAATTGATCTCCCCCCGTCTTCGCGCTGTCTTCGACGAGTTGAGCTCGGCGACGTTTGAGGTCAGTTTTTATTGCCATTGTGCTCAGCCCCTTGATTTTTTTAAACCTTTAGCCCCTCGCTCCCCCCTTTGCATTGCATGGACAGCTGAGTCAGACCTGCTGACGTTTCTTTAGTGATCCTTTGCCGCGAAAATCACGTCTTCGACTGCGTCCTTATATCGCACCTCTCCTTTTTCGAACCCCCTTCCGCTGCCTTAAAGATACTTTGACATCCCATTACATCAGCCCCACCTTTCTTTGTCTTTTTTAGAGCCCTGTTTCTTGTCTTTGTCCCGCTTTTTTTCCCGAGTTTTCGCTACGCCAGACGTCGAGACTTAGTTTCAAAAGCGTTCACCTCCCTTTCCAGATCTCCCCCTTGCCCCATTCCGAGCATCGCGCTGTAGGATGAGCTTTTTGAGCCCTCTGTCCTCAGTGCCAAACCCCTGGATCTTTCCATCCCTACGGGCGATATCCTTTCCCTCAGTGGCTAATTTTTTTTTGAGTTTTTGACGTTCGTTCCCCCATTCGCCTACCTCTTGCGTTTTTTTTGTTTTTGTGACGAGTCTCCTCACGCTTCTCCTCTCTGGTTCCTCAATCAACCCTGCGCCCCCCCACCCAACCGATTCTTAAGAAGCCTCGGGCATTTATCCGGTTTTTGGTTCAGTTGAAATGTCCCCTTTCCCCTGCCCGCCATCAGCGGCCGGTCTCTCGGCCGGCCACGATAATTGCCCCCGGAGTTTAGTACCGATAATTGAGAAAGGAGCGGCCTTTTGCGCAAGACAGACTCATAGACGGTGCCCTTTTTTCGTTGCACTCTTCTCCATTCTTCCTCGACGAATCAGCAGGCGCCGGAGCTCACCCAGTCCATAGAATCGCCCCACCAACCCATGCCTAAATAATGCGAGACCAAGTCTGAGAGCTCCCATCCCCCTTGTTTTTAACTCTACCACCTTTTTCCTCTGCCTTTGCATCCATGGATATTCTTGTCAGA
>Ga0179593_1465172_pt1:27500-29521 | contig 29521 bp, 46 predicted proteins | sample CZODoug2_1_08_16_FD_185931 | JGI IMG/M metagenome (GOLD analysis project Ga0179593, IMG submission 185931) | Vadose zone soil fungal communities from Angelo Coast Range Reserve, California, USA - CZODoug2_1_08_16fungal (PacBio error correction) | ecosystem: Environmental >... | reverse complement strand
AGCCCCAGTTCTTAGTATCTATTTTTTTCCCGACTAGAATTTGCCTCTCCCCTTGGTCCGCTGGTAGGCGTGAATCTCTAACTGATACTCGAATTAAACTGTCATCCCCTTCTCCCCTTCTGCGTCCGAAGCGGCCCTTTTGCTTTTTCCATTATTCATTTTAAGAGAGTTATTACATTGGCGCGATCCTCCCCCGGTTTCCGTAAACTATCGGTGAGCCCCCCTGCGTCCTCCTCGTTGAACCCTAACAATGGGACCCAACCCAGGTTTGGCTGTCTTTAGTAGCCTATTTCTTTCAGTTCCTGAGTTGTCAGCGTGCCTTCCCCTGTCTTCCCCAAATAGCATCCCCCCACCCGTTGACACATCTCTTCCCGGTCAAATTATAGTCCATTTCCCGACGTCCCACTTTTCTTTTTTCAGGAGTGTATCCCCTCTCTTTATTGGTGTCTTACGAAAAAGGCGTTTTTTTTCTGCGCTCTCTTTTTAATCCCTGAGCGTCGAGATTCCTCTTTTGAGGTACATGACCTTCTGGTTTTTTCCCCTCCCTCTGTTCTTCCCGTGACTTGCTTACCACGATGGACTAGGCGCGTTTCTGATCTGTCCACGTGTTTCCTATGTTCTCGATATGCGTCCCTTTTTTTTCCGGCAAGGAATACGGCTTTGATTCTTACTTGAATACTCAGAGTTTTTCTTTTTTCACTTGTGGACCCTTTTTCTTTCCGGGGTTTGCTGCCCCCCCCTAGCATTGCGGTTATTTACACATTAACTTCCCAATACTTGCTTCATCTGTGTCGCATGCTTGATATCCCCCCGCCTTAACCAGGTCCCTGTTTTGTTTTATGTGACGCATATTCAACTCCCCTCAACCGTTTTTTTTCTCCCCATGTTTTGCCGACCTCCTCCCTTGTCCCCTAGGAAGCTTTGAGCTTTCTGCGGTCTCTGGAAGATCCTTTTCCCCCCCCGCCCTATTTCCCTGACCCTCCCCCCTAGAGAGAGGGGATTTTTCCAAACGCCATCATCGCCTCTTTCCTACTTCTTCTTCCCTTTACCGAGAGGATATTAAGTTCCTCCCTCCTCTGATGTTTGTGATTTCGTCAGCTTTCTTGGGTCTTTTGTGATGTAACCCTCGCGCACCCTCCCCTTCTTATGTCTCCGAGATTTTTCGCGGACTCGTGCTGGTCCTTCTCCTCTTTTGTACGGATTCTTCGTGATGGACCCCCCTCTTGACGTGCAATAGTGTTTGACCTCCCAAAGCATCTTCTTACTCTCAAGGTCAGCTCCGTCCCCCAGTTCTATATTTGCCCTATGCCCTCAGGCCCCTTCACTCTCAAGGTGACTATGAGGTTTCTAGCTTAGCGCCTTTCTCTTTTCCGATCCATTTTATTTTATTGTTTTTTTCCTCGCAGCATCGTGTTTTTTCCCCATGCCGGAGCCGTTAGTTGTGTGCTCTTTTGTCATCAAAATAGTTGGGCAATTCTTCTCCTTCTTGGCTTTTTGATGCCGGAATAGCATTTGCTTTTTTTAGTTCCCCCCTCCCTGTGCTTTCTCATTCCCTTGTCCGCTGCTAACCTTCCGTTTTTTTTCCTGGTTATTCCTTGGCCCACTCCTCTTGAGAGGCTCTTTTGACCCGGGGCCTTCACTCTTTTCAGTATGTTCTTGATTTTGCTTTGCCCAATTGTCTTTAGGATTTTTTTCTTTTAATTGCTGCCCGAATTCTTCTTTCCTCACGCTCCTTTTTTATGAGGGGCTCTCCCGACGCCGTGCACATTCTTTTTTTCTCCGTTCCCTTCCCAAGGGGTAAAGACCTGACCCTTTTTTGTCCCCCCATCATTGGGGCGACCTTTTCTTTTTCTTTGATGTCCCCATAGATTGCCGTTCTTTCCAAGGCGGCATCAACGGTTTCCTCCTTTTTTTTCCCGCTGCCCCTGCTGTCGCTTACCAGGTGGGGCAGGGACTTTCCTATCCCCCTCTTTGCATCATCGCCCTTTGGCCTACCCGTTTTTTAATGGCCAAAGGATTTA
>Ga0179593_1465172_pt1:0-22500 | contig 29521 bp, 46 predicted proteins | sample CZODoug2_1_08_16_FD_185931 | JGI IMG/M metagenome (GOLD analysis project Ga0179593, IMG submission 185931) | Vadose zone soil fungal communities from Angelo Coast Range Reserve, California, USA - CZODoug2_1_08_16fungal (PacBio error correction) | ecosystem: Environmental > Terrestrial >... | reverse complement strand
TGCCTTCAGTACGGAGGGCGGTGATACTAGTTTCTAGCAGGCACCTCCCCAGATTTTTGTTTTTCTCGTTTATTTTCTTCTCCTCCTATTTCCGCTGGTTCCATCTTCTTTGTCCCTAGAACACGTGAGAGTATCCCATCCCCGTCAAGATAGTTTGTGATTGCGACGCCCTCCCCTTTCCTGGCCGTTCGGGTCTTCCTTGTCCTTTCTCCTATTCGACGCTCGCCCTTAATTTAAGTTCCCTTTTGGTCCTCCCCAGCCCCCTTGATGCGGCGCAGTTTGCTTTCCTTGGTTATTACAGGTTTTTGGTCAAGGCGATTTTTGTTCGCTCTATTCAAAATGTCGTAAATCGTCTTTTCCCTTTTTAATGCGGACGCGCGCCTTTCCCTAGCATCTGTTGATTCCCCGTCTTCAGGTTGGGCTGCTTCTGCCCCTCCTGATTTACTCCGTTTGCAGGCTCTGGCCACCAGTAGCAGTACGTCGTCTCCCCTCCTCAAGGCCATCTCCTCCTCCCAATTTTTGTGGCCCGTTCTATACCCTCTAGGCTTTTTTTTGCTTAGAACGGGCCGTGTTCATTTTTTGATGGTAAATTCCCCAGCGCTCTGTCTTACTCGTTGGCGTCCTTTCCGATCCTGCACCCCCAGTTCTTTTTTCTGGAAAGTTGATTTTTTCCAACTTATGGCATCGACCATTTTTCTTGCGTGGCCTTTTTTTTGCTTTGCGATATGCGTATTGGCCTGTAAATCCTTCCTGATTCGCTTGTGCCTTCCTTTCCGCAATTTCCCTCTCCTTTTTCGATTTCAGCCGAATGGGACCCCGCTTGGGTTGTTTCTTTCTCCTCCACTTTTCTAACTTGGGGGATTCTCCCCCCCCCCCTTGGTATACTGGCCCATCTTCCGCACTTTTGTTTCGCATCCTCTAGTTTTTCCACTGGCAGTCGGTTTTTTTAGTCCTTCACCACCCCCTCGAGCACCGGTTTCCCTTTTTCCGAGCTCTTCGTTCCCCTGTCCGCCGTCTCCCTCTGCGGGCCATCCTGGAAGATGGACCTGACCACCCACATTGGATATGAGCCCCCCTTCCCCCGCCTCACGAGGTTTTCTATTTAGCACATTTTTTCGCCCATCATTTAATACCCCCCCTCCATTTGACCTTTTTGTATCCTGATGGGTTTAGCTCTGACTTTCCCCCCCCGTCTTTCGTCAAAATGCAGCCCTTGGCTTTCTGTACATATCTGCCCCCTTTTTCCTTCCGAGGTGGCGCGCCTTCCTTTCTAGGTCCTGGCCATCTGAGGCCGCTTTGGACCCCTGAACAATATTTCTTCCGCACTGTGCGGACCCCCCACCTCGAGGTTTCAGCCGACATTAGCGCCAATCGATTGACCTTACTCTGAGACCTGGTTCAGATCGATCCCTATCAGTCAAAGCTGACTTCCTAGATTTTTCGATACCTGACCCCTCCAAGGCGATTCCATGCCAATGGAATCAGATAGTGGCTCTTTCCGAGGGCGCCGGTTTTCCTCCCCTCGAAATTTCACCCAGGCGTTCGGACTTCTTCGATTTTTCGTTCTCAACATAGTTTGTTCCCCCCTGTTTATTCGAAGTACGAAAATCCCCCTCCTTACGAATCCTCCATTGCGAGTAGTTTCCCCCTAGTGTCTTTCTAAATCTGGGTGATATTTCGTTCCTCCCCAATTTTACCTTCCGTTTTAGTTAGAGGTTTGAGTCCCTTCCCCCCTGTTACGCGGCATTCACCTTTCCCCCTCAGTAATTTCCCTCGTTTTGGGCTGGGCAGTTGGGTTTAGTGTTTCTCATTTGGTGGGGCCTTCTGATTCCCTTCTCCAGACTCTTCTCGGTTTCCCTTGGTGCGCTTCCTCCCTCAGCCAGTGCATTGCTGGCATATTATTTCCGTAGTCCTTTTTTCCCCCCAATGCCTCCTCTCTTTTTCTTCTTTTTTGGCAAACCCTAATGGGCTTACCCCTGTTTTTTCGGCTTCTTTATGTCCTTTTTTCCTCTTTTTGCTACACAAGGAGCTTTCACATGTGGACAGATGGTTTCAATCCCCTGCAATTCCCTGCTAAACTTTCTGGGGAATGTTAGGCACGACGTTCCCCCCCCTTTTGAACACGCGCATTCTCGCCCCGCCCCCCCCCTTCCCCCCCCCCCTCCCCCCCAAAGTGTTTCATGAGCAATTAGAATGCTTTCTTCCCCTTTGGTCCCCTTTGCGCGTCCGCTGCCACTCGACCCTTTTTCTGAATATCTGGCTGGCGCCCCTTTTTTTTTTTTTTTTTAACCGGCGACAGAGAATCCCCCCTTTGTTGTTGTTTGCCCCGGATGAGGCGGGTGCGCCCTTTCGGTCACCGCTTTGGCGGGTTATCCTGTTCTAAATCCCCCCCCCCCTCACAGTTCAAGCGTTTGTGGGTTTTTTTGGGGAGAGTTCCCTTTCCCCCCGTTCAGTGCGGTGGGGAGTGGCGTCTTTCTTGTGCTTTTCTTTCCCGTAACGCTTCCCTTGTCTTTAGTATTTTCCTTCTTTTCATCCCAATCCTTCCTTTCGAGCAAAACGATCCCCCCCTTTGTTGTGTGAGGAGAGATGTCGTTCTATCCTTTTCCGGCTGGACCCAACCGAATTCAGAGGCAGGCAATCACAATCGAACCCCCCCTAATCTTCCTCTCCCTAGACCCCTATTCCTAATCAACACCCGAAGCCTCTTTTCGACCCCCCACGCCAACGATGGCGCTGTCTTTTTTTAGTGGACCGGATCCCCGCCCCCCCCCAAGCGGTCTCCCTCTGGGGGGTGTTTCGCACCCGCATCGCACAAAAACGACAATTTCAGCTCCAAATTGTATGACCAATTCTCCCTCCCTCCAGGTCCCAGCGGCGATGGTAAGTCGTGAGATGATGTTCTTTTTTTCCCCCTTTCAATTCGCATGTCCTCCTTGTCTTTACCCCACCCTTTTCCCAGAGCGGCGATGTTGAACTCGTTTTTTTAGTCGTTTCCCTTCACTGTACCTTCGCGACAGCCGTTTCCTCTTGCCGCCCCTCTTTCCTTTAGGAGATTTCGTCTCCCCCATCCTCCCTCTTGTTCTAAAGAGCATCCCCAGTTTATGGGTTGCCCCCACGATTGAAACTTTTTTCCAGTGGCCCATGACTCCGTCTCTGAACTTATCCTTTTCACTGGCGTCCTGTTTCTCCCCTTCCCAGAATCGCGTGAGAAATTTCGTTTCCCCCCCCACCAGGTCCGCCATTCCTTTAACGGCCAGCCGCACGATACTGATTTCTTCTCGGATCATCCCTCTCTTTTTTTTTCCAACTCTTACCGCCGAACTGGCCGCGGCATTAAGTTGAAGGCGTTGCACCTTCAACTCCCCAGTGTCTTCCTCACACTAGTGGAGTCCCAACTATTTCATGACCTTTTATCCGGCATCGTGTTAACCACGTCCTTTTCAGTAAGAAGGCCACCCCCTATTTCTTCAGAGCTCAATCTCCCTCCCCCGAACGGATTCCTTTGTTGTCTTTCGGCGGAAACTCGCTTTTTTCATTAGCACTCTTCCCTTTTCCTTCTTACCTTGTCGGTCGCTCGCCTCTATTTCCTTATCTTTGATGAGATTCCTCTCTTTTCTCGTTATCCAACCGCCTTCGATTTTTCCCTCTGGTCCTTTTCTTGCTTCCATCGAGGCGTGATTTCCCTTCCTCAACCCTCCGTTTCTTTTCCACTTTCTTTTGAGACCCAGCTCCTCCGCCTGTCAGAATCTTCCTTTTTGCACTCGGCATCTTGGGAGGTGCGCCCCCCTGCACCGCAGCTGCATTGACGAACCGCGGATTTCCGCGAAGATCAATAAGGTCTTTCTCTCCTCCCCTTTTCTCCCCTTCAGGATTGACTTCCTGGCGATGATGGTGGGGGTGCTCGACCCCCTCGGTCTTCTTTTTCCACTTTTTTGCTGTAATCTCTTTTCCTTCCTAAAGCGAAGTCCCCCCTTCATGAGGTACCCAATGTTTTTCTTTCCCTGTTTCCCCGAAAAACTTGGTCCTTTTGAACCTTCTTGACCAAAACTGTCTTCCCCCCTTTGTTTTGAACTCTTCATGCGACCCCCCCTCATGCCCGGATGTGCCTCACCTGTATCCTTTCTCCCTTCAAGACATGTTCCTCCTTTGATTCCCCCCCTCCCTCACCCTGATTCCCCTTCGCTGAAGCTCGCTGCAGACATAGTTTAATCAGAACATAAGCCCCATCGCCGTCCGAGGAGTCTTTATCCCCCTTCTCCTACATTCTCCCCTGGAACCCCCGGAAGAAGCAGCTCTCTTCCCTTTCTTTCGGTCGGCCACTTTGAACGAGGCTGTGACACGAGCGTTTCTACTCCACGCGCTCGAATCTGCGCGCTTCTCACCCCACGTTCCTTTCCTTATGGGACACCCCCTACTTCCCCCACTTTGCTAATCCGCCACAGCGACTTTTTTGCCCTCCGTCCTGAGCTTTCTTTCTCTTTCTTGTCCTGTACTGGTGTTACGCCTTAGTTTCCTGCTGCATTGCCTACGCTTCTCCGTATTTTACATTCTTTAGCCCCTTCAAATTTTTCTTACCAACAAGATTGACCCCCAGTACGCGCGTCCGCCGGAGGGTTACCACCCCCCAGATTTTACTTTTTTTTCTCTCGGCCCCGAAGAACCCCACATCTTTCCCCATCCTGTTCTTTTTCTCCCCCCCAGCTACCGCGGTTGTTCTGACGCCAGTTTTTCCATTGGCAGTGCCGCCATTCGATGATCCCGAGATGGATTAAGCCCCCCCCCCTCTTCCGCTCGTTTCCCTGCCCCATCTTTTTTGCCCTTCTTATTACAGGAAGCTTTCTTTGGACGGTCGCTTTTTTTGTGACCATGTTTCCCCTCCGAGCTTTTCTCCCTCCCCCCCCTGGACTCTACAGACCCAAAGATCAAACCCCCTTCGCTTGCGGGACTTCCTTTATCTCACTTCCTTTCCTTAATTGGGTCGCCCCGTGGCCTTTCTTATTGTGAGGTCTCACATTGATCACCAATTTCTACGACTCCCTTCCCCCTCTGAGAGCCGACTCTTCTCATTTTTTCCTAAACCTTCTGTTTTCTGACTCGCACCCCTTTCCCCATTTCAACTCTGCGCATTTCTACCTTGTCAAAGAATTGCCCCCCCTTTTCCCGTTGCTGCCCGGAAGACAGGCAGCACTCTTCATTCAATCTCTCTTTCTGACCCAGCTTCCCATCCTTTTCTACGCCAGGCCTAGACGAGTGCACCTCCTTATTTTCTTCGGCAAGCGTTATTTCCCCCCCCAGCGGCTTTCCCCTATGGCAATCTGTATGGACTGCCTCGAGACCCTCTTTTGAGATCTCCATAGGAGTTGGTCCCTTCTTCTTGGCTCACGCAATTTTCGTTTTTTTTTTTTTCTTTCAATTTCCCCCCCCCCTCCCCTTTTTTTGAGAGAGAGACTTCTCCCTTCTCTCCCATCTTTCCAGGACCCCTCCTCAGGGAAGAAGAAGGGATATCCCGTGATGGTGCTCGACCGGCTCCATCCCTTTTTGCGAGGTTGAAGATTCCCTTCCTTCTGCCTAAAATTCAGCTTATTAGCTAGGCTCCTTAAGGCTGGTCCCTCTGGTTTCCGAGGAACCCCACTTTCCTGCCTCCTTCTACGTTCTTCCGTCTGCCCCCGAGACCTTTCTCTGCAATTTTCCTCCCCCCCGTCGCGCAGAGTGAGAGAGTTTCCCACTCTTGCCTCGTTTACGACGGAGCTCTTATGTTCATCATGGCGGAGATAGTGTAATCCCCTCCCATGATCTTCCTCCCGTTCCTCTCCTTTCCCCCACTTCTCCCCTACCTCTGGAGGCCTGCCCCGGAAGTGTCGCCCGCATTGGTTATTCGCCGTCTTTTTTGATTGCCTCCCTACCCTCCCTTTCCCCCACGATGTCTTCCTTCTTATGAGTTTTCGGTTTCTTTTCAAAGCTTCACCTTTGTTGACCTTTTCGTTTCGGGAGCAGTCTAGTGGCTTCATTGGCCATTCTCTCCGTTTTTTTTTCCCCGAGACCACTTCTTCTTCCTCCCCTCCGTAAAAGCTCGCTTGAGACTGTCCCCTCCGAGAATTGCGCCCCCCTTTTCGCCTTTTTATTTTTTCTCCTCTCGCCGATTCGCTAAAGGCCCTTCTGTCCCCCCCTTCCCCCTGAGTCTTCTCACCGTGCAATTCCCTCGCGGGTATACCTGGAAGGTCACTTTTAGTTTTTCTAATTAGTCGAGCTTCCTCTACACCCGGTCTAAACCTTCTCCCTCCTTCGGATGCTTTGTTTTCCTTGTTTTGCTCCAACCCTCGTTTTTTATGTTTTATTAGATCTTTCCCTTTTCCTTCGCGGAGGGCACTGGGCCCCTTCCCTTCCCCCCCCTGTTTAGCAATGACACTTCTCCTCTCTTTCTCGACTCCGCTCCCCCCTCTGTGAGTTGGTGTCATCCCCCCCTTTTGATATTTTGGGTGCCCGCGTATCAATTAGACAATTTTTTTTGGCGAGGATGGTCCACCCCGTTCTCTCCTCTTGTACCATTCGAGAGAGGTCACTCTTTGTAGCGGCGTTCCTTTCCGGTGCGAAGCAGTTCCCCTACCCCTTCTCCGTGGTAGTGGTCCGATGATGGCGATCTTGGTACGCAGGTAATCCTCCCTTCTTTGGGATTTCCTACTTTTTAGGTACGCGTTTCGTTAGCGAAGGGTCAACGCGGGTGTGGCTTTCTAAAGTTAACATTTCTGTATTCGTCCACCCCCCAAATGTATTATAAGGGCCACTTCATTTCCTTTTTGTTGTCTTTCGATTAGTCGTCTAGGAGTCAGGGTTTACTTTTCCTTTCTTCCACGTTCCCCTTTTTCGAACAACTTGTTCCGTCCCTTGACCTCTTTTCTCCGGGACTTTTTCCCTGGTCCTTCTTCCTTTTTCAAGCGAGTGGAACGAGTGCAGTCGAAGAGGGGTCATCGAGCACCCAAGCCCCTCTTTTTTTTCCTTCAAGCTGAAAATCCTTCATTCTCTTTTGACCTCCGTGGTTTGTCTCTCCCCTTGATGTTTCTAGATTTCCGTTTTCCCGATGCGGTGGGTTCTCTCCCTTCTAGCAACCCCTTGTGTCTTGCTGCCGAGTTGCGTTTCTCTTTCTTCTTCTTTGGAGCTGGCGGTTTTTCTCTTTCCCCGAACAATTTTTAGTGCTTAAGAACTTGATCCCGTGGAACCAACCCCGACTCGCGGCCGCCGACCCCGCCTTTCAGCCGCAATTATGGCTTTCGAAGAGACTATCCGATCCCCTTCAATTATGAAGGAAACTACTCTTGTTCGACTTCCTTACGACAACCGGCCAGTTCGGAAGTGCCAATTGGACTCTTTTTCCTGAATCTCCTAGTTTTTCCGCTCCCCTGCCACCCACCACATTCTCCCCCTTTGAACTTGCTGACCTTCAGGTCATAATCATAGTTTGGACACTATTAATTTCCTGACGTGCTTCCACTTCTGAGACATGACACTACTGTTAGTTTCCCTGTTTTCTTTTTTTCCCTTTGCGTGTGCTGATGGGGCAGGATGTCTTCAAATTTTCTTTTTTGTTTTCTTTTCTCCCCCCTTGTATCGGGGTGGCCAAGACATCGTTTCTGCTTACTGATCCGCCTGGATTCACTCCATCGTATGGTCGTTTAGGGCTTCCCTTTTCAAGTGTTTTGGAGTGAGCCTTCTTTTTTTTTTCCATTTACTTCTTTTTTTCCCTTTCCCCTTTCTTATGGGGTTATTGTTATAGCCATTCTGTCCCGCCGAGGGCACAGTGGTCTTTCTTTTCATTCCCTTATGGAAAAGTGCTTATTTTCATTCTTTGTGGCCTTGGCTTTCTGGTCCTTTTTTATTTACAGCGTACTGGTGCCCTCCAAACCGGCGCCTTCACAGGGGGCCAGCTGGTAGCCAAGCTGCAACTTCCTTTCGACCTGCTCGTCTTGGTGAATGGGCGTGTTGAAGAAAACTGGGCCCTTTTTCGCAAATGTCCCCTTTTTTTTCCTATCTTTTTTACATGCTATTTTTCCTTTTGGTTTTTTGTGTGTTTGGGAGGCCAGTTTCCCCTTTTCCCCTCTCCGTTTCTGACTCGCGTCTTTTCCCTTTCTCGTGGCGCCATTGTTTTCATAAACTTTCACGAGACCCTTTCCCCACCTTTGGGCGTTTTTTGCGGAGGATTGCGTTTTCTGACGCTTGGCGTTGATTTCCTTCTTCAACTCCTTCACACTAAAGGCATATTTTGGGTTTCGCCCTTTCGTTTCTCGGTCCCTGCTAGTGGCTGAGGTGTCTTTCTGGGTTTTTATAGTTAACGAGTACTTCTCTTTTGGATTTTTTTTTGGATCTGTCCATTCATCTTCCCAGCTCCCCCCTTTTCCTCCTGAAAACTTCATTTCTTGTCTTTTGGTGTTGTTGCGAGAAGATGAATGTTTTCGTTCCTTTGCTTGTGGTTTTTTCCCCTGAATGATCCAATAGGCTGACCCCTTCCTTTCCTTTCTCTTTCGTTACGTTTTTTGATCAAAGCCCAGACCCCTCCTCCTAGCGCACTGCGAGTAAACGATGGGACTGCCCTCGCCCCTGATGGTTTTTTGTAGAGTTGAGCTGTACCCCCTCCCCTTTTTTCTCCCGATAGTGATCGCACCTCACTTTTCCCCCTACCCCTCAGTTCTCCCTCTTTCATTCTTTTCAGTTGAAAATGCGCCCCTCCTACTGATTCGATGGCCCTTTTTCCTCCGTCCCAGACTGCGTGTTTGACATGGTCCATTTTCCTCCTTTCCCTTGTACTTTGATAATGCCCACGGTTACATGGCAGCCGGTATTGCCCATAGTTTTATGGTCTTTTCCCTCCCTGTTTCCCCCCCTCTGGATTTTTTGTCACTTGGCTTTTTTTTTTCCCCCTTTTATCACTTGTTGGGAAGACTTGTTTTCTTTTACCCCGACCGCAATGTTACTCCCTATCCCCAGGTAATAAACATTATGGTGCTCACTCAGGTCTTGTACCTCCTTACTCCTTTCTTGAGTGAATGCGTCTCCCCTGTTCACCGGCGCGTCTTATGTTCCCCCTGCCCACCCCCTTTCAGAGCGTGAGACTTCTCCGTCGGCGGCCCCCCCTGTCAGCCCTCTCACCTTTAGTCCCAACAGTCATCTACATACGATCCTTTCGCTTGGATAATGAAGAGACCGATGCCGATCACGAGACCTCCCGACGGCCAGGAAGTTGACTGCCTCGGCACCCGATAACAGCCTTTTTCTCCCTCCCACGACGGTAAAATACGGTCCTTTTCGTTTTCTGAACTTGCCGTTAAGGCGTTCGAATTCCGGCACCCACGATGGTTTGAGGACCCAAGATTCAGCACCTCTGGATTCAAAAGGTTCTCCTGGGTTTACCTGGTCGAGGACCAGATCTCTTCAGCCCGATTAACCCATTCAGAGTCATAGGCATTGTCCCCCCCCCCCCTTTCCGTCGAAAACTAATCTGTTCCTCGTATGTCCCCTCTATTTCGTTTTATAAACTTTCCAGCCATCGACTTGAGTTTTTCTTCGTTTCCCTCGCCGGCGGTTTCTCCCTTCCTCCTCAGGTTTTCCCTTTACAGCGTCCGGTGCCAGATCCTTTGTTTTTCCTCCCGATGCGCTTTGCCAAATTCTTCCTCCTCCCCCTGTAGGGCCTCTCTTTTTTCCCCCCTTTTCTTTTTTCTCCCTGCAATACTGTCCCTTTCTAATTCCCCTCTCCTTAAGCCAGTCAGCCCTTCCTCTTCCTCCTCCCGGTCCCATGGAAGTTCCTTCCTAGATTTCCTTTTGGGGTTTTCGATACCCCGTTCTCTAGTGTTATTGTTCACCGTCCTTCTTTTCCTGATCTTCCAGGATTACCGTCCCTCCTTCCCTCCCTTGTGGTCAAACCTTTTCTGCGAGCCTTCCCCTGGGTATCGCTTGGTCCTTCCGTGGCCACATAAACGAATGAAATTTTGAGTCGGGTCAACTTTCCGCCCTTCCTTAACCTTTAGCCCCTTGTTCTTCTCCTATTTTTTTCTCCCTCCTAACTGTTACTCCTTTCCACCTGCAACATGTTCCCTGCTTTGAGACTTACCCGTTCGCCGACCCTTCCTTTCTAAAGCCCCCCCCAATCGCAGTACGTTATTTCCCTGAATCCAACTTCTCCTTATCATCGAAAACTTGGTACCCCCCCCGTTTACCCCCCCCCTAGACGCTCATCTCCTCTTTCATGTTCAACTCCTTTTAAGACGACCACGCTTTTTCCCTATTTTTTTAATTACTCAAACGTTAGCTTCCTTTGCGGATACCTCCTCGCCCTCCCGTTTCACGGATACCCCAGATCCTCGCTTTCCGCGACTTGTTCTGGCGTCTTAGAGCTTGTCCCCTTTAAGATGGGACGTTTTGCTCCTTTCTTTTTAGACCGGTTCTGGACTCTACTAGTCCCTTTCGAAGCCCACACCCTTTTCCGCCTTGTTGAATAAACACTCGCCTCGTCCGGCCGCTTGCGTTTCCTGAGTCTCTTTCCCCCAGAAATTTTACCGATTCTCCCGCCACCTTTTCACCCTCGACTTCCTCCCCTCGACTGCACGGTTCAGTGCATTCCTGGTTTTCCCGGGCAGACCTCGAATTTATTATGCGCGCGCTTCTTCCGTTTAGCTACCGTCACGCTGCAAAATTTTTTCTTTTAACTTCGCTTACAGCTGCCCCCCCGGGTCTTTCTATATATCTCTGTTATAGGGGACTTCTTAGGATTTTCCCCCTCTTCCAGTATTAAGGATCCCCATTCCCAGAACGACACCCACTGGCATCTTTGCTTCCTTCCTCTGCCTCTATAAGCAGTTGAAACTTTTGATGTCGCCCGTGATTTTGGTTTTTCTCATTTTCAAGTCTCAACCATTCAGTCCCCCTTTCCCCCTTCGTGCTGATGAGTTCCATCTGTTTTCACCATCCCCCTCCTTTTCTTCGGTCTTGGATCGAAGGACACCTTCGTGCCTTCGTTGCTTCTTGCCAACTCACTTTTCTCCCACGCTTCGTTGATCTTGTCAATTTCCCTGCACCCCCTTGCCCCTCCCCCTTTCTGTTTTTCTCTGCTCAGCCTTTTTCTGCTCTCCCTCTCCCTTCGAATGGTACTTACTTTCTGTCCCTTAGTCCGGAGATAGGCAACAATTTCTGATGGAGGCCGGTCGAGCACCTCACTGGCTTTTCAGTGACTCGGCTTGTGTCCTTTTTTTTTGGCCACCCTCTCTTTTGGAGTCCTTCTTCTCTATTTGTCCCCCTCCTCCTCCTTTGTTGCGTGGACCTTGCGTGATTCCAAGCTGACCATTGACACGCCCTTCCTACTCCGTTCTCTACACCTTAGGTGCTCTTCGGGTCTCCCTCGCTTTTCCCTCCCCTTGCAGTTTGGTGACTTTATCTCCGGTTTCGGGTTCGCATTCCCGTGATCATTTCTTTTTTTTTTGAAAGCTTTCTTTCTCCTCTTCGAGCACTTGTCTGAATGACTTTTTTCCGCGCACCCGCGTTACGTTGGGTAGCAATTTCTGAGCTTCTCCCCCCGAGGCCCATTTCCTTTTACAAATTGAGATCTTAAGTATTGCTGGGTGAACCAGTTATGGCGTCGTCCTCCCTTCACATTTTTGGAGGCTTCTTTTCAGTCAGTGTTTCCTTTTCGTCCTCTTTTCGATTTTGATGCCCTCCCCTTCCCGGCAGGCACTCTGCGCCAGTTCAGTCTGTTTATCTCCTTTTCCCTTGTCCTAAAGCTGAACACTTTGGTGCTTCTCTTCTGTAGCTTCGTCGCTTGGCGATTCGTCCCTCCTTTTGAGGGAAATCTCCCCCCCCCTTTTAGCCCCGATAGCCAGTCATCCAAGTCCTCTTCGCTCTATTGCGTTTTACTTCCTTTCCCCCTTCCCTTGGTCGGCGTCGTGGCTTCTTCCTCATCCTAAAGCCTTTTTTTTCCTCCCCTCCCCCACTATGCTTTCCCGACTTTGGTTTTTTCCCCCCCTTGACTCCTTTTTTTTTCTTAAGGAGTTTTTTCTTCCTTTTGAAATACAATTGTACATAAGTTTTTTTTTCTCCGGATTTGACGCGCGTCCGTCCCCTCCAATCTTGTTGATGAAACCCCCACTTCTTTTCTGAAGGGTTCTAGGCGTCCTTTTCCTCCCCATGCGAGATTCCGAGGGCTTCCTATTTCCACTTTTTTTTCCCAAAGCTACCTTTTTTGCACCCCGCTATCCTTTCTCAGAGTCTTTTCCCTTTTCCCATGGATATTGAGTGGAAAGTCTCAGAATTCAGTGTTCTGCGAGGTCTTTTTTCTTTCATCTCGTTTGATCGTTGGTCCCTTGCTCGGTCCCATCCTTTTGTTCCTTAGTGCCGCCCTTTTTTTTCCAATATTTCCGACCCCGCGTCGTCTTGCTTTTTCCATTGGGCGATGATTTGATTGGTCCTTTTAAGGTCGGACGACTTTTTTTCCTGAGATTGTATTTTCCCCTCTTTTCGCTGTCGGCTTCAGCCAGGGGAAAACGTTTTTTTTTTGGGCTGATAATCATTTCAGGCGACCAAATAGGATACTTGCGTTCATCACTGTTTTTCTCCCTTACGTTTCCCTAAAAGGGCCGTATTTTTTCTTTTCCCTTATTGCTAGACCACTTTTTTTTTTTAACTTTGCCGAAGCTCTTCTCCCCTTTTTTACTTTTCGTTTGACCTCTCTGTTCCCATACTGAATATGGATCCTGCAAAGCGAGTTGACCCTCTTCCCCTCCCCCCTTTCTTTTCCCTCTTTTTATAGAGCCCCCCCTCCATTCTTTTTTTAATACTTCCTACTTCCCTTTTTTCCCGCGATTTCATAACGTCCTGGCTTCTTTCTCCTATTCGTCAATGCGCTTGTGCTTCCCCATTCGTCCACCTCCTTTTTTTTTTCTGCTCTTGCGCGCTCAGGCAGTGCCTGTGCTTCTTCTTCTGTTCCCCTCGGATATCTCTTCTGAGAAAATCCACTATTTTCACGTTTGTCCCTCACCACGAGGATTCGGTACCCAATTTCCCTCCCCTCCCTTTTTTTCCTTCTTGGAGAACGCGTCGATCCGATCCCTCATCAAGAGTAAGTTCACCTCTAGGTTCGAGTATTCTGTCCGCCTTCCGGTCCTGCTTTAAGCAGACTTTAACTTCCCGGTTTTTCCGCTGAATTCCCCCCCCGGTCCGCAGTTCGTTCGATTTTCTTCTCGTGTTACCATTTTTTTTGATATTCTCCTTCAATAATGGTCCCTTTTCGGAACTTTCCCTCCTGTTCAACTCGTGTCTGGCTTTTTTACTTGTTCTTGGGAAGTCAAATTTAATGTGGCCGCTTTTCTCTTGATTTGGCACAAATTTCTCTTCTTTATCCGCCTGGTTGATCAGTATGTATTTTCTTTTTTTTCCTTTTTTTCGCATTTCTGGGATTTTTTGGTATTGTCTGGTTTCTCGCCCTTTATTATAGTTTATGCGTCGCATACCCTTCTCCCCCCCCTTAACATTTCTTTCTTTTCCCCATCTCCTTCATTTGCAGGCTTCCCAGATGATTTTAATCGTGGTCCCTAATGTTTTATGGACCTTTGATTGCTATGAACAGTCGTTACTTTTTTTTCCCTCGCTTTTCCCCTTTTGAATATGGCGACCTCTCAATGATGTCGCAGTCTTTTCTTTCCTTTTGGTTGGAGGAAACTGCCTCCCTCGTTTTTAGCCGGACTCCATGTACACCGTTGTTGTTTACTGAGTGGCCCGTCTTACATTTCCTCTTTTCTTTGGCCAGTTCAATGGACCCATCCCTTGTTCTCGTCCCATTCGCGCCCCCTTTTCTTTTCTTTTGTTCATACCTTTCCCTCTAATTTCCCACTCTTTCCTTTTTTGATTTAGTGTCGGGTGCGATCTCTTAGTCCCGCTTGGCGGTTGATTACTCTACCAAAATACCTTCGCCCCCTCTGGCGGGGTGTTTTCATCGTTTTCTCTTACCTACTTTTGTTTTCTAGGCGTTATTGTGGATTGCGATCTTAACGATCTTTACGGTTAGTCCTCTTCCATACTTTTTTTACCTTTTCAGATTATCAAACAGTCCATCTCCTTTTCTCTTTGTGTTGAGAGAGCTCGTTTGCTAAGCTTTTTTTTTTACCCACATTGTAAGGATCCAATAGGCGCCCCCTTTCCCCAAAATCCGAAGGAATCGTCTCTCCTCCAGAGCATTCACCACGCCCTTGCGCCAACGCTGTTCCTTCGCCCCACTCCCCCTCTTGCGCCTGTCACTTGTAGTTCTCCCGTCCTCCCGCCCAAGTTCCGCCCCTCTTTTTTATGAACCTCACTCTCCGAAAAACACTCCAATGTGCCAGTCCTCCTACCATGGTCTTAACATTCGAGCCGGAATCTTTCCAAGCGTCTCTTTCCGTTAGTCCCCTACTTCTTTGCCATTTCTCCCCCCTTAGCATGTACATCCTTTCTCCTTCCGGGTCTTTCCGGCGATGCTTTCTTCGTTTCATACCTCCCCAGGATATTCTGGCGTTCAAGGAAGTTTACTATGCCCTTCTTTCCCCCCCCCTTTCTTTTTTTTGCTTGTTCGTCTCCCAAACAGTTTTACTCCCTTTCATAAATCTCAATACAGGTTTTTTTCTCTTTCCCCTGATGGGTTCAAACGATTTGCAAAAGCCCTTTGGTCCCCTCTCCTGTCAGACCGGCTCCACTGTGCACTCCTTAATCTTTGATGAACCGCCTAACCCGCTAATGGGTTCTCAGCCTCTGACTTGGACCAAACACCCAGCCAGTGACATTCTCCCAACAGTGCATTTTCACGAATAATTCCCTGCTTTCCTGTCGTATCCTCCTCAGATGGTCACACTCTATACGTACCTAATCTGTCATAGTTGATGCCGCGCCCCCCTATCCTGATTTTGAGAACGTCCCCGTCTTTCCCCTAGGTCGCTGTCTTATTTCGCGAGTGGAAGCCTTTTCGAGTCGATCAAGGCCACCCCCATACTGGTTACTGAAACGAGAATACAATCGTACTTCCCCCCTCCAAGTTTTCCTTGTCTGTCATGGTCTTGTGGGAACATAGGATGGCCTCCTCCCCTCTCCTCCATCCCTTTTATCGCAATCTGCGTCTTAATAGTCACCTCATAGGTCAATTTCTTGATTGAATGGTTCTTTTATTTTTCTAACACTCCGGTGTCCCCCCCCCAGCTACTTGTGGTCTTCCCTTTGATATCATTCGATCTGTAAAAGTGTTTCACAAGTTTTTTTTTCTCCCTTTCTCCACATGGCAGACTCCCTCCTCCCAGTCTCCCCGAGCCAACTCTTCATCCACCCTGTTGCTCGATATTGTCACATCACTCTTCCTTTACGACAGAGGTTTTTTTCTCGAGCGTCTAGCCCTCCTTTTTCCTATCCTCCTCGTTATCAACCTGTAAAGACTTCTTTCCTATTCAATTTTCGATGATTTTCGGTGGGTGTCTCGTGCTCGCTTGCTTTTCTGTTTCTTTTTTTTGCAGGTTCCTCCGGCCCTCTTCACTGATGGCCTCTCAGTCTCTTTTATCCTTCTAAGAGAGAGATAGGCAACATTCTGTACCCCTGTACGTTTTTCCTCCTGCCGGCCCTACCCCCTTGCCTGCCATTTGCCGGGAACCCTTGCAAACCACAGTCTGCACCTTATGCCAGCTTTCGAAATCCCTCCCCTTTTTTACTACATATCACGTTTGACCCCTTTTCTCTTTCATCGCAACTCTACAAGTTCAGTAGTCAAATCCCCCCCCCTCTCGCCGTTTCTTTTCTTTAACTTTAATCCTCACATTCTCCCTCTCTCTTTCAAAAGGACCTCCTTGATTTTTCCTTGCATTCCTGTCGGCACTTCTTACCGAAGGCGGGCCTCGCGTTCAAGATCCGCCCTCGAACCTTTAATCCCCAATCCCCCCTGCCTTTTTCTTCCCTCTGGTACCAAGCTCCCAATCCTCGTGGATCCGCCCGTCACCTTGACTTTCGAATTCTGCTCGGGAATTATTGTCGACTGTTTCTTTCTTTGTGCCTCGTTTTATGCCGAAGATCTTCTTCTTTCCAAAGCTAGAAGCCACCTTCATTATCAACACTTGATTTGTCCGGTGGCGTCATAAGGAGTTTCACTCTACTTTTCGATTTTTCTCTCTCTCCTCCCCCTTCATAACAAAGATTCCCTCTTATAACACGCTACGACGTTCACTTCGGGGCCCTGGAGTGACTGTCTCAGATTCTCCATTCTGTTTATTCCGACTCACCTTTTCACGAATGAGTTCCCAATTCTAGGTGCCTATTTTTTTCCTTTTTTTTTTTTTTTTTTTCAGCCCTATCGGAAGGTCTTTCGCGCGCGTTTTTTTTCTCTTTCCTCAAACCTGCGATTCTAGACATGTAGAGGTCTCCTCCACCTTTTTAACTCAGATCCCCCATCCTATTTGTTGGCCACCCCGAAGACTTATAAGAACTTCTGGGTACCTCGTGTCTTTTTTTTTTTGGGTAATCACCATCTTCGATAGATTCAACCTGGTCTCGCCGACCTTCCTCCCCACACACGTCTGATTCTATTTTCCCTTCTGCACCATCAAACTTAGATATTTTTCCACAAGCAACGTGACATCGCCGCACCCCCCCTCCCCTTGCCCCCCCCCCCCCCCCCCCACTCTCTGCAAAAGAATTTCTTTCCACTTTCTTTTTTGAACCCCTCCTCCCCCCCCCGCACCGTCGCCATCCCCTTCCCGGCTTGCGAATCTTTCTTTCCTTTTCTTCCGAAATGATCATCCGGATACTGTGTCTTTCCTCAAGGCCTGGTACTTCCTCCTGACCTATGGATCTTTTTTTTAATCACTGTTGTCTTCTTGCGGTTTCTGTGTCTCCGATTGGAATCACGCCCAGTGAGAAGTATTCTCCCCTTGTCTCCTCTTTCCTTTTTTGTTTTTCTCGAGACCCTCTTTCTTGCGCCACGTCTCCAGACTCCCGATTTTACCTCCGGCTTCCCCACGTGATGATTCGAACCTTGACCACAGCTTCCTTTGATGCGCTTTTTTTTTTTTGACAGATCTCCGTGCTCGCCGTTGTTTTTTCGCTTCTGCTATCCATTCTCTTCATGCTTTCCTGTTTGCTTCTTCCTTCGAATTTTTACTGTCTCATAGTCCTTTCCGTCTCCCCCTGAGACGTTGGTCTCTTCTCCGCGGCATATTTCCGCGTTCACTTGTTTAGCGTCCCTGCATCCCTTCTCCTTTCTTCTCCAGCTGGCGATTTTTTATGTAGGTACCTATTTTCTTAAGCTGATTGTTTCGTCCCTCTTATCGTTCGACTATTTTTATGCCCTCCATCCACCCTTTTCCACCCCAGTTCCTCCCCAACGATTTTCGGTTAGCTCATTCCCTCAAGAAATTTGTTTTCTTTTTTTCCTTTTTCCTTTAGCGTTCTTCTTTTCCCTATGGAAATCCTCTCCCTTTTTTCCCTGTTCCTCAACGCGCGATATACCTCCATCGGGACGCTTCTTTTCTGGCACTTTTGTTCGTTCCGCTGCCCCTTTAGTGCCCTCCTTCTCTCCTTTCCCCCTGATTCTTCATAAAGGCCTGGAGGTCCCTTGAAACCCCATGTTCCCGAAGCCACCCCCCCCCCCCCCTCTTCCCCCGCTTAAATGATGGATTTCCTTCTTTGCTTCTTTGAGCTCTATACCCCTTATTATCTTCTTTTCTGAACCTAATTTTACTCTTTTTATTCTTCAATATTGTTATTCCACCCTTTTTTGAAGGTTGGTTCTTTTACTTCACTTAAGCTGGTCTTTTCACCTTCTTTCCCCTCGCTGTTCCCACCATTATGCGTACCCCCCGTCCCCACGGTCTGTACTTCTCAGCCAACCCTTCGTGTTCTTTAATCTATGATCTTTTTCCCCGTTTTATGACCACCCTTTGTATTGGGAGGATGGTAATTCCCGCGGAGCTCGTTGTGTATATCAAAGTCCTGGTCCCTATTGGTTTAGTGGTACCTTGCACTTACTTTCGATTCCTCGACAGAGTATTTATCTAGTTCCACGGGGGCTATCTTCGATATTTCCCTTCCTTTTCATTCTTTCAATACCTTAATTTCATTTTCTATTACTTAATTTCATTTCTTTCTATTGCTCTCGAATGTACAGGTCTGTTGCTTTTTCTTTGTCTGTAAACCTTGACCGGTCCCCCCTGCCACCCATTATCCTGTCCATTGATCTGTTACTCTATAGTTTCCACCGACTTAAAATTGCAGTCATGTTCGTCTAATTATTTAGACCACCGTTTTCGCCATGTTGCCTATCTCTTCCCAGTTTTACCTCCGGTTTTACCTTTCTGGGGGCCCTCATGGAATCCGTTTCTTAACAGGCTTGTACACAGCTCGTCATTAGCCTCGGGTTTGCTACAACCACTCCCTCCTTCAAGGAATCTTTCATTCATTCCCCTTTTCTTAGTGAATCACAGGCTGTTGTTTTCTCTTTCAGATTTCTCCTCTTTTTTCTTCCCCTGGCTGCGGTTTCTACCCTCGCGCAAATCATTTGTCTGCCTCGTCTCCTTCTCTTTCTCCTTGAGCTTTCCCCCCTTCTCTGTCTCGTTGGAAATCCCCCCTGTAGTTTCAAACTTCTTCCCCTTTCACCTACGATTATGAGCCGACAATTTCAGCCTTCCGGCCCTTTTGGATCCGAGGAAATTCTCTCCCTCTATCAAGATGCCAAGTCCCTCTAGAGTTTCTTTGGGTCCGACAATGCCTCGGGTTCTTTCCCAATGTCTTTACAGCTAGTCTTGATCTCTCCCTTTTTTCCGCGCCCCTTTTCCCGTAGCCTTTTCGGTGCTGCCTATTGTGCTGATTCGTTTTCCATACACTTCGTTTGTCGGATTCTTCTCTTCCGCCCCGGCTTCTTCTAATCTAATTCCCTTTCTTTTTCCCTGTGTGCTTCCCATCTGGCGTGATCTTTGACTTCCCATCCTGGCACCTTCTTATAGCGTTGTGGCCCAGGCCTTGTTTCGCTTCCTTATCTTCCGTTTACTATTCCCCTTCTTTTTCGCTGGCATTTGAAATTTTCTGTTTACCTTGTTTTTTTGGCCTTGCGATCTTATATAACGCCTTATTCTGGTTTTGTTCTCACTCCTTTGATCCATCGTTTCCTTTTTTTGTAGATTAACTTTCTTCCTTCCTTGCCAGGCTGGTACCAGACCCCCTTTTCATTTTTTGCACCCTTTTTCATTGGGTGAACCTGGCTTCTCTCTACCCTTGCTTTTGTTCTCAAGTCGGTCTCCCCAGTTCCGTGTTTTTCCTTCAACTGCTGTATTTCCTCTGCAGTTTGGCATGAGTCTGCACCCACTGAAACGATTTCACCTCCGTTCCGGTTTTTTTCCTTCTTCATTCAGTCCAGTTCTTTTTCAGTCTGGCTCTTTGTCCTGCGTCACGCTAATCTCCCTCTTTCCCTTCTTTTTTTGGTTCTTGTTCATAACATGGGACAGAGACCCAGCTTTTCTTTTTTTTTGCTTTGATCTGTGTTTCTGGTGTTTTTTGACTATCAACTCTTCTTTTTTTTTCGCTTTGGAGGGTGTGATGAGTCCTCAACCAAGGACACTTTTTTTCCCTTTTCGGGTGTGCCTGGTCGTCTTTGTTCGTTTCTTCCATCAGTGCTTTTTTCTTCTTGCTCTTGTATGGGTTGGATCGTAACACTCCGGTGCTTTCAGCTTATTGGATCATTCATTTCAGCCGCAGCCTAAGCTTAGTGAAAATACTCTTCTCTTTGCCTCCCCCTTCAGTCTCTTTCTTTGTTTTTCTGCTAAGCTTTTGATTGCTTCTTTGACATCCTTGCTCAATATTCTTACCTCCCCCCCCTCGACCCCCTTCCATAGTTACCTCCTCCAGTCTCCCGCCACTCCCGTCCCTGCCCGTCTCCAACGATGGACTTCCCCCCCTCTTCTCTTCCTGTTTTTTGTTGGCTTCACGGAATTTCCCCAGCCCCCTTCTCCTCTTTACTCCCCGCACTCTACCACAACCACCCGCCATGTTCCCCCATGTACACAATGCGCCACAGCGACCTGGTCCCAGCTTTTCCTCTTAGTGCGGCCCCCCTAATGCTCATGTTCCCCATGCCCAGTTCCCTCACCCACGGTTTTCCATTTTTTGATGCCCTTGTTTTCTGGGCGTCTTGGCCCCACATTCCTGCGTCTTCCTCCTTTTTTTCCCTCTTCCTCCCAAACATTGTAAACTTTTGAGGAGCCTTTTGTTTTCGCCCCTTACTCCTGGTCATAAATATGCAATCAGGGTAATCCCCGGTGTGGCCACTTGCCGTGTCTCGCCCTCAATTCCTGTACCTCCATTTCCGCGTGTGCCTATTCTGCGCCTTCTCACCCCTAATTTCTCAGAAGTGGACGGCCCACCACCTAGCACATCCAAGCCCTTTTTGCGCCCACGGTCATCCCCCCCCCTACCTACTCTTTTTGACTTCTTCCTTTTTTCTCTTGCAGCGCCCCGATCTTGCCCGCGATCCCTCTCTTCCCGGAAGTGAATGGCATCTGCCAGACCTGGAGCAACCCCCTCGTTTCCCGTTTTCCTCCATGTATTCTCCAGGTTTTCCCGTTTCCTTCATCCTACTCTTTTTCACGTGCCCCCTTTTTGACCACGAGTCTCACCCCGCATTCACCCCGACCCCTTTCTGGCCCTTCTCGGCGTACCTTTTTACAGCACTCTCTTCCCATCCGTGGCATTGTACTCGGCATTTGTCCCCGTCTCTAATCTTCCCTCCTGAGTTCTTCTATATTGCATGATGATGATTTTCTTTCTCCTTCTCCCCGATCTTCAATTCATTGAGGCTGAACCTTTTGGTTCTCCTCTGCTTTTCTTTTGATTCTCACATTCTTACGCCCTCCTTTTTTCTTTTCCAGCATCTCTTCCGATTTTTTTTTTTTTCTTTTCCTGACTAACGATCAGGCTCTCCCCCCGGCTCATCTCGCGATCTTGTACATTCCCCCAGTGAACAGCAGCTTCCTTCGACTCTTCCCTCATCGCGCCGCCTACCAGTTTTCTCTTTCCATGCTTCCTGCGTCCTTTTTGCGAGCTTTTTTGGTTGGCTCTCCTTTAATCTTTCCCCCACTCCTTTGCATGTCCTCCCGGCTTTTTCCTTCCGAAGTTTCTCTCCCGTAGGATCAACTGGCCACCCTTCTCACCCACTTTTTTCGCTTTCCTTCCTTCTGAACTACACCCGTACTTGCATTTCTTTAAATATCGAATGCTGAAACCCCTTGATCCCCTGGCCAGTCTCCCTAATTTGTGCGACTCCACAATTTGTCACGTGATTATCAGTACCACACAGTCCCCTCCCTTTCCTCTTTCAAGAACGAAACCCCGCGTCCCATCCTTAAAGTTTAATACGCCCCATCGCGTCGAGGAGTCTTTCCCACTCTCCTCCACTATCTCCATACCAAACCCCCCGTTTTTTAGACTGACGTTAACTTCTTTTTCTCCCCTTTCCCCCCTGCCCTTCCTCTCTTCTTGATGAGCTCTTCATTGCCTCCCAAGTCCTCCCCTCGACTTTGGTCCGCCAAAACACTTCCTTTTCTCTCGCCACTGATCAATAGTTTCCAGCCCACAGCTTCTTTTTCTGAAAGTCTCCCGTGCCTTTCGATGGTCGGGGTTCATTTCTGTTTTCCCTTCGTGAAGGCCGCTGCCTACTATAGCTCCCCTCGCTAGACCCCCTTCCCTCTTTAAAGATTGATTCTTTCTTTTACTCTCGTCCCATTCAAGAGTCTTTACTAATTTACTTTTTTCCCTCCATGCCCCAACAACTTTCTACTTCTCTTATATTTCCCCAAACCCCCGCACGACTTTTCGGACGCAGGGTGGAATGGGGCTTGACATTCTGGCATTATCACTCTCATCTTATCTTCTCCCTCCCCGGACCCCTTTTTCGATTAAACTTCTCTTCCCAATAACAGCGTCACCATCTTTCCTCTGTTTCGGTGTCCGGACCCTTTTTCGAGGGAGTCGCCATCCCTCAGCTCTACTTTAGATCCCGACACACTAAAAACAAATGTTTCTTCTGTCCTTTCTCCACCTACCCTCACTCAACTTGTCACATCGTTTATCTCTGGTTTGTGTCCCATCACCCTTCTTCTCCTCACCCCAATGAGTTGTCCTCAACCTTTTTTCTCTCCTCTTCTTGATCATATCTGTTTTTCCTTTTCATTATCGTTTTTATGCTTCCTCTCAATATGTTTCCCTCCTCCCTCCCTATGAGCCCCTCTCTCCTTTTCCATAATGCTACCCCCCAAGTATCTTCGCAGCCTCACAGGGGCACCCTTATTAGTCTCGGCGCGGCTGCTCAGTTACATCCGATCGAAAGCTTGCGCCTCTAAGTCCTCTGATTTTTCCTCCCCCCCCCCTTGCTCAGGTCACCCCCTGTTTTCCTTCACCGATTTAGCCTGATACCCTCGGTGATAGCCCTTATGGGTACCTCTTCTTTTCATTGAGCTGATTGAAGCAATGTCCCGA
>Ga0179593_1259588_pt1 | contig 29537 bp, 31 predicted proteins | sample CZODoug2_1_08_16_FD_185931 | JGI IMG/M metagenome (GOLD analysis project Ga0179593, IMG submission 185931) | Vadose zone soil fungal communities from Angelo Coast Range Reserve, California, USA - CZODoug2_1_08_16fungal (PacBio error correction) | ecosystem: Environmental > Terrestrial > Soil >... | reverse complement strand
ACGCCGATATTGTCTTCAAGCATGTAGGTCTTATATTCACTTGTTAGCAGTGCTACACCTATTTGAGATGACGTTCCCGGTCCGAGTCCTAAGACATGTACCATCATCAACTTTTTTTTTTCCTGTACCTTCCCCGAAATAAAGTACAGTCGGCCTCTCTCTCGTTCAGCTCCTCCGAAAGTTTTTAATTGCGGCTTGTCGCTTCTGAATGGCAATTGCGTAGTGGCGCCTCATGGGAATACTTTGCATCGGCGTTTTACGGGTGCAGATCCTTTACCTCCCCCCTTGTGAGAGAGATTTCTCTTTTTTTCTCTCACTTCAAGACAGAAGATGCGTCTTGTCTTCTGCTCCCCCCATTCCTTTGTGCCTCGCCTGCCCTTTCCCCTCAAAGTTTAATGACTTCCCCTCGTTTCATTCTACTCCCCGTCAGCGTGGCCGCTGCACTCAAGCGGCAAGTTCCCATACCTGATTGTTTCAGGTCATGAACAGTTCCCCCCATTGGTGGATGGTACTTCAATGCGGGCTTCCTCTGTTTTTCGGTAATGACAAGACCGAACTTCGATAGCAATTTCCGGCTTTCCTTCCTTCCTTACCCTCAATCTTTGCCCCAATATCTTTGGAAGGTGCGTCGCGGCCTGTCTTCCTTTCCCGGTCTGTACAAAAGGATTTCCGCTATTGCCAGCCTCCCCCACTTTATAACACTCCCCTTCATTTCTCCTAGGTTCACGGGGCACACCCCCAATGAGCTACAAGGCCCCGTTTTTATACTCGTTATCTTCTCGTGTCAGGTCAGATGAGACTGGTTCTTTTTTTTTCCCCCTCAGCCGTTAGTTATCTTTCCCCCGTTCCACCGAATTTTGAGATGGGTTCAGGCTGCAACCCAATTCCCACTTTTTTCGCCTTCCCAGTTAATTAGCAAGTCGCCGTTGGCGCGAAAGGTGCTGCCCCTCTACCCCCTCACCCCAACCTTTTTCACAAATTCGTTCGGCACAAGTGTCGGTTGATCTTCTATTTGACGACGGCCATTCCGATTTTTCCCCAATTTCCTTGCTAGCAAATTCGTTAGGCCTTGGCTTCGGGCTGACGTTTACAATCTTTCCTCCCGGACACACCATAATGGGAATCGCCTGAGAAACGGGGGTTCGAAGAGATCAGCATTATGGGGCGATGAACTCTTTCCCCCTTCGATAAAATAATGCGCCTGATCGTTCTTTTTTCCGGTCTAGCGGTAATATGTTTTTTTCACTCTCATTCTTCGATACTGGAACTGCACCGGGAGCAATGCTTCGCGCCTTTTCAAGGTTGCCGGCGCGCGATAGAGTCCGCTTTTGGTTTTTTGTGTGTTACTTTGTTCCCCCCTCACGATTGCCTTACATGGTTTCTTCTTTTACTTTATCTCTCACGCCGATGCGCGATATCCGAAGTCGACCAACCATTCAGCCTCCGCCCCTGATGTGGCTTAGATCCCATTCTCCCGAACTTATTTTTGACCTGAGGGACTTTCCTCAAAGTCGATATAGAACACACCCTTTGAGTTTCAGACTCTAAAGACGCTTTCGTGCCCTATTGCTCCTTTTCAGCAGCTTTCTTCTCTGACTAATCGGTGATGTTCCCTTGATTTCTCCACCTCTTCGTGGAGAGGGGTGGCGGACGTTCAAGAAGATCTTTCGCTTCCGCTCTGTCTTTGGCGCCCCTTTGGACAAGCAAGACAACCTGCGTTTTTCTTATCCTTTCGTTCTTTGCCTTTCCCAACTCCCTTTCCCTCACGTTGCGCCATCGGTCAACCAAGGCGGTTAAAGCTTCGCAGCGAGCCCCCGCTATCTCTCCCTGACGCCGCCAGTATGTGATCTCCGCGTAGCCTGGCTTTTCATTCGCAACTGTGTTCCCGGCATTCCAATCCCCCTCCCTTACATCGATCACCCCGCCTTTTTGCATGGATCGCGCAGCATTGGTCTTTGAGCGTCTTCCCACCGCCACGAATAGATCGCTTGCGCCTTGTCCTGATAGCTACGCGTCGCCACACTGGTCTCCCCCTATTTCTACCCCGTATTGATGGGCCGCATCCTTTTTTTCACCGGATTGACCAACGGTTACGTCGTTTACCCCCCCCATAAGTGAATCTTGAGCAAGTAATCACCCCCCCTTTGTGACAATGCGTTTCACTATCCTTCGATTCTCTTCTGTCGTCCTCCGAAAAAGTAGTCCTGAGCCCCATTCATTCCCCCTTTTGCGAGCTACGTCTTGCCATAAGTGAAGAATCGAGCCATTCCCCTCGTCCTTTCTACGCTTTTGGTCCTAGGGAAGTTTGGTGGATATTTTTTTGCGCAGGCGCGCGAGCCTATGGGGAAGCACGAATCCCCGTCGGATCGGTCTTTTGCCAATGTGTCTGCTCCTAAGGAGGCCGCAGGTGGCGTCGCTCGCTTCGCAGTTTTGGTGTTCCCCTTTTTTCCCGTGGGGAAAAAAAAAAGGCGTGCGGACTTCTCTTTGAAGTTAAGCCCAAATGCGAGTTCTCACTCCCCTCCCAGGCGCGCATTAAGGTAAAAACTCGATTCCTATGCGCAGCCTTTACGTTCGGTGCTGGGAATCGCCTTTCCTTTTCTCAAGCATGGCCGCCGTGGATGCCTTAGAAAGCGTGAGGACGGCGTTCTATGCCTCGATCTTTTGAGGCCTTCGTCTTCCCCCGGCCGCTGACTTGTTTTCTCTTCCTAAACTGATTTCTGGACGACGACAGGACATCCATTGGACGCTACCTTAGTTTCCGTTCTTTGTGCCTGACATCCTTTGCAGACCAGAAGCTGCCCCGTTTCCCCCCTTGGAGTCAAGAACGATCCCGATCGTTGAGCTCGTCCCCAACCCGTTCGCATGCTCGACGGCTCCGCTTTGGAACATCCTTTTTCGGTCCGAATGCAGTGGTCTTTCCGGAGATCGTTTTCCTAATTTGGTCTCGAATTCTTTGAGGTTGGGTTCTTTACTTGTAGGCCGGCTGCTTCAGTGCGCACTCATGTCTCAGGTCATAGCGAGGGAGTCAACTCTTCGTTGGGACGCTCGCCATTTCGAGCTGTTTTAGTCTATCTCTCCCTTCGCGATATATTGTTCGCACGAAACATTCCGAGGTATATTCCGCTTTCTTTGCAGTCTGCTTTTGATCCCCCCTCGCACTCCTTTTTTTTTCTCTCCGCCACCTATGCATTCTGCCTTCTTCATCCTTTCGATCCCATGCAGTTCCCGGGAATACTAGACTGCACTCCTTCCGCTCCCGGTCTACCTACCTCTTGGCTCCGCAGATGTAGGTGACTCTCATGCGATTTCGCCCTCCTTGGCTGGTGGCTGGGCTCTCTCTCCTTCTCTTCCCGTGGTCTTGGCATTGACAACCAATATTGGTTGACCTCCCCTGCCTATGTGTTCCCCTGAGAAGGACGGTCCTGGCCATCGCTTTGTCTTTCGGTCAACAATATTTTCTTCCGATTGGCAGACGAATCTGTTGTGTTCGTGTGGCTATGTCGGCTTTCAATTTCTGCTTTTCCCCCGGAGGAGATACTCACCAAGTCTTATACTTCTCCTACTGCTTTCCATGCTGTTTCCTTTCACATTACCCTTCCGGAAACCACAGGGTCCATAATTTTAAGGGCTCACCGCCTTCTAGCATGCTTCCACTCCCTTGTGTTGCCAGTCTTCCTTGCCATCATTCTTTGACCTTGTAACAAGCACGGATGCCAATGTCGCTTCAGCACAAAGGTCTGTTATCATTGAAGTGGAACCGCAATGATGGATTTTGTTTCTTGAATAATTGTGGGTCTCCCCCCCCTTGTTGAAATTCAGATGATAAAGGTTGGACCAAGTTCTGCTTTCCCCACCCGAGTCGGCTCTTGTCAGTTTGCTAAGTCGGCCTGAGATCTACGGTTCTCAGACTTTTTCATTCCCTATATTCCTCATTTAGAGGGCGAGAGCCTTTGCCATACCAAAAGGTGGGTTGACACCCCCCCTCCTCCTTCCCTTTGTAGAGTTCCTTCTCTCCTCTAAGGGGTGATCTGCCGAGGCTTTCCTTCTTACCATTTTTTGTCTGCCGGTCGCCCTTCCTGCTAGAGGGAGTGGGGCTCCTCTTTGAGAACGCTCTCTTTTTACTGAGGGGCTCAGAAACTCTCGAGCCATCTTTTCTCCTCCCCTTTTTGTTGTGGCTCTTGATCCCGTTCCTTTTCCCGTAAGCACGCGATGAGTCGCTAGTAAGACTCTCGATCGGCCCAACGCCTCGACACCCCGGCCCCTTTTCCTGGAACGCTTTCCTTTCTCCACCCCCCGCGCTTCCGAGTCTTTTGAGCGAAAGAGGCCCGGTTAGGCCTCTTTCTTCCAACCTTTCCCGACTGTCCCTTCCTTTCGCGGTCTTTTCCGATCGGACCTCCCGTCCCTACCTGACTCCCTTATCTAGCCCTTGCGCTTCAAGGCCGGGCTGTCACTTTCAGCCTTTGACCCCCTGTGCGTTTGGCGGCCCTCCCCAGGCCCCCCTTCGTCAAACGTCCTTTTGGCTCTGACAAGAGCCCCTCCCCCCCTTGCCACCCACTTTTCCACCCACCCTTCATCCTTGGATTCATTGTGTCAAGGAAAATGGAGATTCCACACGTGAGTTTCGTCTGTCTCTTCTTGATGCCCTTGTACTTTTTTCCTCAGGGAATTGATATTCGGGTTTGACCTCTGTGCAGAACCCCTTCAGCCCGCTTTGGTACCTACAGTATGCAACTGGGTGACGCAGGGAATTTTCTGCTGGCACCCTTTTCTTCGGGTATTCTTCACTTCTCTTTGCATTACAGTCGGTGCCTTTGGGCCGCTTTGGCTCTCAGGGCCGACATCGTCTCCCACAAGGACAAAACTCCTTGTCCGAACAATTCGTCTTCCCGGTCAGCATAAGACCGGCTTTCACCCTTGGAATCCGATTTGCCACATCCGGCATTCGGCATCTCGTTCGATAAGGCTGGAAGGCTCCGTTTCTGCACACCTTACTTTTTTTTGACTTTCATGCGAAAAACTTTGCATTGCTTCGCACGCTCGCCAACTTGGAGGCAACTCGCCCCTTGCGCCAGGAGTTCACCTCGTATTTCTTGCTCCCACCCCTTCCATAGTAGGGACTTGGGAGGGCCAAAACCCCCCCCACACACCCACCACCACCCAAAAAACAAAAACCAAAAAAACAACACACCACCCCCCCCCCCCCCCCAACCCCAAAAAAAAAACCATACAACCCCCCCCAACCCCCCCCAAAAAAACCCCCACCAAACCCCCCCAACACACAAAAATCCCAAAAACCCCCCACCAAACAAAAACACACCCCCCCCCAAACAAAACAAACACCACCCACCCCAAACACCCCCCCCCACCCACCCCAACCCCACCCCCAACCCCCCCCAAACAACAAACCCCCCCATCACCCCAACAAAAATCCAAAAAACAACACAAAAAACCACCCCAACCCCAAAACCCACCCCCACAAAACCCCAACCCACCAAACAAACCCCCCCAACACCCCAAAAAACCACCCCCCCCAAAAAAACAACCATCACCAAACCCAGCACAACCCACAACCCGCACACCACCCCCCCACCCCCCACAAAACAAAACCCAAACAAACCATCAACAAAACTCAACACCAGAAACCCAAAACCAACCCCAAAACACCCCCCCACCAAACCCCCCCAAACCAAAACCCCCCACACACCCCCCACCAAAAACAAAACAAAACCCCCACAAACAAACCCCCACCCACCCCCACCCCAACACACACCCCCCCCCCCCCAACCCCCCCACCCCCACCAAAAAACCCCCCCCCAAAAAAACCCAACCGACGTCTTCCTGGCGGTTTTCGTTCCTTAGTCATATAGGTCACCGGGAAGAACTGCACCGTGATGATCGCCCGGCTCTGCTGCAGACTTTAATCGACATATTGCCGGTCGACTATGGCTGTTACGCTGTTGGAGATCTGACCACTTCTTTCATAAGAAGATTGCCGCATAGTTTACCGTTTTCCCATTGTTGGTTTTGCGCAATATTATCTTTCTTCGATGCTCGCAAATGCATTCTACAAATCCTTATTCCCTTGCCGCCAACTCGATGGATGGTTCTTTCCATCGCTCTTTAAGTTTTGTCAATGATTGGCGCAGACGATTTCTTTTTCCGCACTTTCTAGACCCCCCCCGGTTTCTCCCCGGTTCCTACGAATGTCTGAGGCACTGCGCGAGCAGCCTCCCTGCCACACCATTGATGACGGCCTGATATGTTCCCACGTCGTTAGAGCGCGGCGGCTTCTACTTTTTGGCTGCTCGCAAAGACGCCTTTTGTTTTAGTTCTATGTGATAAAGTTTCAGGTATTTCTCTGACCTTAAAGAAGACACCCAACTCCGCGCGAGTGTCGTCTCCGTGGTCGGTCCACCCACCTTCCATCCTCACGTTTGCGTCGGCACAAACAATCGACGCTTTCGTCCTCTTTCCGTTCTCGAAAACTTTGAAAGCCATCGTCCCCTTCCGTCACTTTTTTCCCCTGCGCTTGATTATTCTTGTCCGTCATAGCGGCAACTGCAATCCCCCTCATTGTCCACCACTGGAGAGAACCTTGTTCCTATTGGTACCTGTACCTGACCTCTCCTTGGATTTATTGTCACTACCCATCTCATTGTAAGAACTGGTAGATTTTTGATTCATCCTCGCAATACATGCTCTTACCCCTTGCGGCCCTGCTTTTCCAATGGCCCGAGTAGACTTGGAGAGCGCAGACAATGTCTCACTTTCAAGAAATTTCGTATTCCTCAATAGTGATCCCTGCTACGCCGCGAGGAAATTATACAGGAATTTTCCCGGTAGGGCAAAAGACTTTCCTTTCGTTTGTCCCCGGAGTCTGATGGGCTGACTTTAATCCCCCCTTGTGTCGGACTTCGAACATTACGCGTTCTAGCTGACTGCAGGAACTCCGAACCGGCCATCGTTTTTATTTGCCGAGGTGTTTTTCGTGTCTTGTTTCGCGCCGATTGGCGGACGACAACGATGGCCATTGTCAATTGAGTTGCAGTTGATGATTCTTCTCTCGTGAGTTACCAGTGGAGTCGCGCCGCACTTATTGAGCGCATTCTTGGATGCGTAGTGGTGTGTTTTTTACTACACTTTGCTATGGTAGTGAACACTCCCTCAAATTTTTGGCTCAGCACCCCCCTCTCCCTCATTGCCGACGAGGTGATCGATCTCTGCTTTGAACCCATTGCTTCGCAGAGTCTTGTTTTTACAAGCATTTGAGTACGGTGCTTTTCTCTGAGTTTGATTCACCTATCTTCTTTTGGGCTAGTGTCTCTGCGTTGACGTCCCTCCCGCTCTTTGGTTTTGACGATGGCAACGTGAGTGTTTGGAGGAGTATGCGCTCCATAACTCCTTGCAGTCGATGGAAGACCAATGACTTGTTCGACTCTCAACTTTCGACTATGAACTCTCGTCTGCGAGCCAAGTCCGCTTTACCCTGTTGCGCGGCAACTCCGTGTTAACTTCAGCTACCCCTCATAGTGGTTCGCTGCTTTCTCTTTGTCTTCTCCCATTTTTCCTGTCATGTTCTCTTCCTGGTCCGGTGGTTCTGCCCTCACTGAGCGGCGGCCTCCTCCCAATCCTTTCCCACGCGCCCCTTCCCTTATGTGAGAAATCGAGCAACCTCTTCGAGGCTCTCTCGGGAGTCTGTGTGTCTCTACTGCTTCTTCTGCAGCTTTCACCTGTGTCCTCCTAAAAATGACCTACGGTTATTGCCCAATCGTTGTTTCCTCCTGCGTTTTGCTCTCACTATGACTGGTTGTATAGTCTCCTGGCCCCATTATCTGCCCTGCGCGCACGCCTTTCGACCTTCCATTCATTCCGGTTTCCCCGAGATGCTCGAACCCCCTCACAAAAATTCCCACCCCACAACCCACCCTTTTTTCCACTGCCCCCCACACGATCCTGCCCGTAGTGTGAATGAGAAGACTTTGTTTTATAGACCCTGAGAGTTCTGTCTGGTTCTGCGACGAGAGGGTCACCGTGTCTGTTCCTTGCCCAAACAAACATCCTTCCCGCGCCTCCTTCCCTCCAATCCTTAGTTCGCGGCTAGTCGCAGCATTGGACATCTTCAATTTCGTTTCATGTCCCTTTTCTTTTTATTCACGGGTCCTTGATGGTAGATGCTCCCCCTTAAAGGCGCACGCGCGGCCCCACGTCTCCCTTAAACCCTTTTGCCTCTCTTTCCTCCCGTCCTTTCAGCCTGACCCGGAGCAAGGTGATAAGCCACTTTTGAAATACTCGGCACGTCTTTTTTGAGTTTTCTTTCGGCTGCCCCCTCGTTATTTTAGCCCCCCCTTCTCGGTCCGCACCCGGGGGCTGCTTCTTGAAAAAAGTGACCGATTCGATCCAACGTGTCTTGTGTGTCTGTCTATCCGGCACCTCTTTTTTTTTTCCAATTTTTTCCTTCCTGCCCCGCGTCCTGCGATATTGGCATCTTATTACCTCCTGTCCTTTTGATTTCAAGGGAGGCTACTTTTTTCTGGTCTTTTTTCTCCTGCCCTTTCTAAAGGCTGATCACGCCTCCTTTCTGTACAGACCAGGTCTGACCCTTTTCCCCTTCACCTGTTGAAAACAAGCGCCTACCCCTAGGTTTTCGTTCCACTTTTCGCCTCGCCGCTTTATTTTTTTTTTATAGTATAAACTGTGGAACATATCATCTTTTCTCTCACTCATTTCGCAAGCTTTTTGGCCACTCCGGAAGAGCGCGGGCATCGGATTTCTACCGTTGGGAAAGATCCTGAGAACTTTTCCTTTTTTCTTTCTCCTTGTTGTGTCTCGCGATCCATTATAGTTATTCTTCCCCACACTCGATTCCTCTAAGTGCTCCTTCTGCTCCCACGCAGAGAGGCCCGCAGCCTCCGCCCACTAGTTGTAATGAAACATGAATCCCTCGAGAACGCCGCGATCCAGCGACTCTGCCTTCCTTCCGTTTCCTTCGCTGAGGTTAGTCAAAAGTTCGGCCGTTGGCTTTTTCTTTTTTCCGGCGTTCTTTCGCGCAATTGCTAATTCGCCGCGTATAGTCCGTACTCCCCCCCCCTCTCCCTACCTAGCATCAGGCGGCTGCACTCAATTCCTATCGAATTTGAGTTTGTCAAAGAGAGACCACCATTTTGTCGCCCCGGTCCCTCAAACTGATTTCTCCGACTCCCCATCCCCGCCAGCCCCGTAATTGACACTTCACTCAACTCAGGAAGCGTTACGGTGGAAATACCCTTTTGAATCAAGCCCCCCTCCTTTGTCGCCGCTCTATCCCCTTTATTTCCCGGGGCTGTCTGAATTGACCAACAGCGAGAACTGGTTGCATTCTTGACAGATTAGCTCCCATCATTTTGTAGCTCCTTGACCCCTTTTATGATTGTCCGTGCCGTACTTCTCAACAAGTGACCCAAGGGAGTCCAGGGAGAAGCACCTTGTATCGAGAGAGTCTCTGCAATGCCTACATGACCACCCTTCCCGCTTCGACATTTCGTTGCCAAGGTGCTGTCAGAAGATAATGTTTGACGCCGTTCCCTTGGACGCTCTGGTCCCCGCCCATATTCCCCTTGCCTTAATGCTCGATTGTCATGCCATTGTTGTTTCAATGTACACTAACCCATCCCCTGTCAGTTTGACCTGATGAGCGCCTCACCTTTCACCAAGAGCCCGCCTCCCATTCTTGGCGATGAAACTTTCTGTCTCCTCATCGGCGTTAACTGATCCTTCTTTTTTGGCAATCCAGAGGACTTTCTTTGTGAGTACGATATCTAAGGTCACGGAAAGTATTCCCGAATCGGCGCTCCCCCCTTCTTAAATAGGTGAGGAGAGACTCCTTTGTCCACTCCCGGTCTTGCTGCTGGTTGAGCACCCCCTCTCTTCCCAAGCCGATGCGAATAAATACCTGTTCTGCTGCCCCGACCAAAATTCGAATTCCCTTCATCCCCGCGATCCTTTGGGGAGACACCACCTTGCGCTTTCGCCCCCTTTTTTCGCACCTCTTATTACCTTTCTCTCATTGTTCTCGACCTTTCGGGATAAGACATGAGGGAAACCCAACCTTTTCTCCCAGCTGTCTGACGCCCGTTTTCTTTTGGGATCGTGATGATTTCATATCAAGTCTTGCCCCCGTGTGCGTGTAGCTGCACATCCTTTGATCAGGCGGTTCGGACTCGCCTCTCGTTCGACGTTTTTTCCCTGCTTCGCCAAACGATCGGGATGTCTAGCTCTGGACTACGGTGCTCTGGGGGTATGCAGCTTGTCTGTTTTCAATCGCCCTCCAACTTGCTTTCGTGTCGCATTCCGCTCTTTTGGACCCTAACGTAAACCCTTTCTCCCTTCGGCCCAACCCAAGTTATGTGCTCGTTCAACTAGAGACGGATCTCCTCTTTTCAATCTCCCAGAATGGCCTCCGATGTCCCACGCTTCGCCTGGCTCGCGGAATTCCCCTCTCTGTCACCCTCAACTGAATTCGCCGTTAGCTAATCAGTAGTGCTTTAAATGTTGGTGTATTTCCCCCCTGTATGGCTCTGAGGTGACCCTTAAAAGGTCGGAAACTCCTTTCTACTCAGGCTTCGAATCTCCTCACCAAGTTGCGGGCGAGCCCATCTGCCGTTAGATTTTCGACCCCGGGCGCCCTCCTTTGCACTATCTGCCAAGACTTTCGGTATTTCTTTCTGTTTTTTTCGCTATGCTTTCCTCCTCCGACAGAAGAATACCTACAAGGCACTTCCTGTATCCAAAAGAGCCAGGATGTCTTGTCTTTCGACGAAAGTTTCGATGGCAAACCACAACCCCTCTTTCTCCCGTCTGTGTTGACGCTTACGCGTCTCTCCTCCTCCCTCCCTAAATCGCCGCGCAACAGGAGTATGGGAGATTGAACGGCATTGTAGTTTTCTTTCCCTTTGTCCGCCTGAGGTACGCCTGACCCTAAGTCCTTCTTTCACTTTCCCAGAGGCTTCTCTCTTCCCCTGGCGTCCTTCGAACTCGGTAGACATGGTGCCAGTAAAATTACTCTCTCTTTTTAGAGCCCCCCAGTCTCTTGTTCTTCTCCCCCAATTATATGGGTCGTCACAGACCGTATCTCTTTTTCCTCGGTGAACCAACGTAATTGACCTCAGCTGGAAGAATTATCCCGCGGCATGCATTTGCATTTGCCTAGGCAGCCTGGCATCGCCTTAGGTCGACGCGTCGGCCTCACTGAGTCATAACGATCTCGTGGGTCGTCTTTTCGTGCCGCACTTCCGACTTGGGTATTGGCCGCAAAGCGTATGATTCTTGGGCCGGCAGAATCATTTTCCTTTCCACTTCAGGTGCATCATATTCGTCCCCCCCCCCTACTTGCGACGGCCCCCCCCCACCCCCCCCACCACAACATACCCCAATTGTCGATAGCTTCAGATATGTCTCTCTTGCCACCCGTAATTGCCCGTGCGAGGTCGTTGGGGGTACATCTTTTCTTTCGTCAAGCCCCGTTGTCCAAGTGGGATTTCTCTTTTTTTTCGCCCTTCCCCCCTGAGGCTTGTTCAGTCTTCACGGACCGGTTTTTTATGCCCTCACTTGATTCTGACCGTCCTCCCTGTTTCTCGCCCCCTAATTCGCGATTTTCTGACCCAGCAACCATATCGACTTTTTTTCCTCCTTTGAGGCCCCCTTTGAATACTCCTCCTCTCCTCGTGTAAATATTGGCGGCACAGAAAGAAAATGTACCGCTATCGCATCTTGGTCATTTCGACGTCGTTGAATATGCCTACCGCCACCTCACCCGTTGTCCCCTTCTTCTCCACCTCGATTTTGTCTCGACGGGTGATATACAGAGAGTTACCTTTTAAACCCGAGATGCTAGACCCTCGCAAGGCTTCGGTTTACCTTGCCAGACGATCTGCTCTCTGAGTTATCTCAGCTCAGACTCGTGTCACGCCCTTCGGAGACGGCTGCTTTCTACGGGCAGAGCGCATGCGCTGTCAGTGGAGGGGTTTGTTGTCCATCCCAAAACGTATCGATCCCTTCTCCCCGTTCGAGCGAATGGGGTCGGGCCGGAATTTGTCCCTCTCGTCCAATTTTCCCCTGATCTGTCCCTTGTCATATTCGCCAGCTTAAGTTATGGTATTCGTCGTGAAGCGGCACGGCCCCGTTCTCTATCCCCTCTGGCCCGGTGACGAACGGCCTGGTTCCCCTCTTACTTCTCAAACCAGGGCCCCTCTTTCCCCCGTAGTACCAAAGCGCTCTACCTGCACGAAGTCCCGGGATACACTGACTCGTTTGCAGCCCTGCATCAGTAACGCGTCTTCCCGCGGCTCCCGGGGCTTCCTCAATTTCTCTTCCCACCAGGCCCGGACTCCTTATGTTCTTGTTGTTTAGTGCTCAATTGCGTTTGATCTGTTCTCCGGAAATCCCGCTTTTTTTTTGTCTCAAAAACTGGTCGTTCTTTCTGTTCCTCCCCCCCTTTCCTGATATGTCCCTTCCCCTATTCGTGCAGCCGCGGTTTGATGAGTCCGTGTGCCCTTGCTATCGAATTCTTTCTGTTCTTCCCTTCCCCTCTAAAGTCCGTTAAGCCCGCCGACCTCCTCCCCCTCAATAACCCTTCGAATTATGCCCCTTTCCAAACAGGAAGGCCCCGTTTCTCCTCTCCTAGGATCCCCCTCTGATTTCCTTGTGATCGACTTTGAAGGAGGGTCCGTTCCCCTTTTCTTGTCTTCAATGTCCCGCTTCCCTCTTCGTTGGCGCAGCCATGACGAGACCCATTGATCGGCTTGGGTGAGTGCCCGACACAAGCTGATTGATCTCTTTCCCCTCCTAATTTGTCTTCGAGAAGTTCCTTCTTTTTTCTTACCCCCCGGTAAGACTTACGTGCTTTGAGCCCCTTACAGAGTCCCTGCCCCTGCCGCTATCATTCATCTTCCCGGGTCCTTCCCCTTACAATTTTGTATGAATAACCGCTTCCTTGTAAAACAGTTTTCGGCCCCCTCTCTAAATTTAAGGTCATGACGATTTCCCCCTCGGGGGAACCTTTTCGCATGGTGGATTGCGTAATTGAAGTCCTTTCTTTATTCTCGTGAGACCTCCCCTTTCCTAGACTTCCGACCTCTCCCCTCTAGACGATTCCCTTTCTCTCATCATCCGCCTTTGGACGGTCACGCAATCGCTTCCCCTCTTAGGGAAGCGGTTTGGTGTTCTCGAAAGATTTCAGTTTCTCCCCCCCCTTTCTGCAAAAAGTTCTACGATTTTCCCCTCCCGCCTTGCCCCCCTAATGCATAACTGAACAAAACACCAAAAACCCCCCCCCTTAATTTTTCCGCATCACATGGAGATCAACCTTGTTTGCGTTCTGACTTGGCTATGCTCTCCCGTTTCTGCCTCTTTCAGGAAACCGGATTTTTTGGAAGAGGGGATTCTATCGTTTTGGGTCTTCCCTTGTTTCACACATTATTTCAGCCTTGTTCAGGATGTCACCCGGACAGTTCCAGATGGCCCCATCTTCTAAGTGAGCCATATCTCAGTACCTATTTCAGAGAGTGATAACTGTCCAGGCGACCCATCACTACCCAATCAAATCGTTACTCCAGTTCGGCATACTGGAAGAGCATGGAACGGCCCCCACCTGCTTCTCCATACTCCGCAACTTGCCAGGGGCTGTTCTGCTCTCCTATTTTTTTACTGGCTTTCCCCCCTTCCCAGAACAATACCGGGGAACGCTGGTCTCCCCCCGGCGGAAACGCACGCGCGCAAGTCCAAGGATGTTCCCCTGATTCCCCTGTTCTTTCCCCTCATTTCTCTCCGCTGGATGCGTGGCACGGTAACGAGAGATTGGAGGTGGGTCCGAGCATTCTCGTATCGGGATGCCTTCTCCCTCCGGCTTCGCTCAGAATGCGCCCTCCCTATTTTAGGTTTTTCTTTTGATTCAAAGAGTCCTTGTCTTCATTAGTCGGCAAACCGCCGTCTAACGAAAGATTGAAAGTCCTGTCTTACATTTTTCAGCCAATACTTCACTCGGCGCTATGCGCTCTTTTTCTGTCGAACACAATACGCCCTCCCCGGTCCGCCCAACGTCTTGGTTTGATTTTTTATCCAAATCCTTTCTCAAGTCGGTGCGACCGATTGGACTGGCCGACCCGCCCCTCACTTTTGCAAGAACCCCCCCCTTTCTCCCCGAATCCCTACTCCTTCTTCGTTTCGACTTTCTTCCGCGATCGAGAGCAGCAAACGCACGTTTGGTCTTGTTTTCTCCCCCTGCCCATACACGGCTGTCGAGCCGTACCTTTTTGAGAATTTTGTTGGCGACGCTCGCCCCCAAAGCGATCACCGTTCATTCTTTGAGCGAGCCGGTTTTGGCAGTATGGTGCCCACCCTGAGATGGGCCAAGACGACAATCTGCGGCTTTCTTTTCCATGACTTTGACACGCCCTTAGCCCACGTTTGACCCTTTCCCCCAAACCTTGCGAGTGAACCAGTCCCTTTTCGCGGACTCATGAAGCACTTGCCTGACTCCTTTAAGTATTTCCCTTTCCCCACGAGCGGCCATGTGTCACAGCTAGTGCACTCCTTATTTCCGCCTTATATCACGATCTCGTTCCATTTCTGTCTCTGGTTCTCTTGGCCTATGGTTCCCCTCCATCTCCCCTTTTCGGAAACTGCACTTTCTTTCGACTTCTTCTGCCCCTCAGAGCGATGAATAAGTTGCTTAGAAGAAAATGCACGAGGGCGTATTTTCTCTGTGCAAACATCTTTTGCAATCCTTTCCTAAGTTGCGTTTTCTAGGATCCTTTTCGCGACCTCTAGAAGACTCCCTAGGAAGGAAAGCTCTTTTTTTTCCTCGCTATGTGCTGCGTTTCGTGCGTACGCTAAGACACCCTTTGAAATGATTTGCCCGACCCCTTACTTACGTTCCTGTGTTTTAATATCCATATTCCCCCATCAAGTAAGTTCTATCGACCGGAAATTCTGTAAGGAAAACGGATCTGCGCAGTCGTGGCTTCTATTTTTCTTTCTCTCTTTTTTCGCGCGGACGATGGACCGTCCCAAAACGACCTTCCCTTGCTTTCCCTTTGAAAGTCTATTCCATATGCTTCTTGACTCTCCCAGTGTCGTCGCGCCGCCCAGATAGCATAGAAGGGTCCTCCTGGTTCAGTTTCTCCAACATCGCTTGTTTTGTGAGAAAGCCAATTTGAGTCGTCCTTACGGACCCCACCGATACCTTTAGCTTCTTTTTCATGCGGGCGGGAATCATTTAAAGGGATAGTATGTCGTTCGCGCATGCGTTCGAACCCGATGAGGGCTGCTTCATCCTTGATGAAAAAGATCTCGGGGGGACTCTCTATCGCTCGTCGTCTCCACTCTGCTGACCCCCGTTTTTTTTATTCTTGTCTTCTACCTCGTTGGGCCGTCCCAGGAATCAATCTTATCACGTCTCATTGGTGGCCCGGTCGCACCCCATTTGCAGACAGTCTGCTTCGTTCTCTCCCCCTTTGTAGAACGATCGAGTCTTGCGCGCGCCTCCCCCCCCCCCCAGCCCTTCGTCCTTCCTCCCCTCCCTTTGGTGGGAACATCACCTTCGAGCACCTCCATGGAGGCAATCTTGCTGCTTTTTCTCCGCCCCCCTCCCCAAGCTGAGCCTGTTCCTTCTATTTTTTGGTGACTTTCTTGTTTTTGCCCATGAGGCGTCGTCCCGTTCCACAGGTCCGACGAAATCACCTTTGCGTAGGGAGAAACGTAACATCTTCTTTGCTATCCTTGGGGCGGCATATGGTTCAGACTGCCTCACTTTCCTCCTATTTTCCTTCGGCAGCAGCACCAACATTACACTCTTCCTCATTGTTGTAAGATACGGAGGTTCTCCCCACGACCCGCTGGATCATATCCTAGCGCGCACCTCGTCGACTTCTCTTTTCGGCTCGAGCCGGTTCTCCCGGGTATTTCCCCTCTCTTCTACCAGTTGTACCGCCCAAGGCTCCGTAGGACAGTGAAATTGTCCCCTGCGACGATGAGAGATTTGATCGACTCTATCTCGCCCCCCCTTTCGGAGAGGCGGGGTCCGCCCTGTACTCGCTCCCCTCCTCGATGCTTCTTTGAAGAACCCCCCCTTCTTGTCAGACGTTCGCTCCTTAGCCCATCATTCGGAAATTTCTATGTCTCAGGCGGCCTTTTCCTTCCAATGTCTGCCCCGGAACTTTTATCTTCCTCCTTTTTATGTTTACTAATTTTCCCTTTTTCCGTGTGTTCGCTGTCTCCTGCCCAACGGAAGCCCGCATCGGACGACTGCGAAGCTCCCCAATGTCTATCTTAGACCGTGACTAACTGCTTTTGCCTGAACCAGTCGGAGAACCTCACTTTTTAAACACTTGTAAGGCTTATCCCCCCTCCGGCCTCCCTTGCTGCCCCAACCTTTACCGCCGGAAGCTAGCGTTTCTGGTCCCTTTCAGCCAGCCCCCCCTTGACCCAGGAACATCTTCCTCCAAGGCTCGGCACGCACACGTGATGGTCTTAAATTTTCCCTGATTTCCCCCTGAATTGAGAGGTGTCACCTGCTTCAAATTAGATGGCTTTTTTGTCACCACCCTTCATTTGCACGTTTCCCCCCTGGTGCGCGCTTCTTATATCATGAGATTGTCAGGCCGATTCGTACCGCGCTGTCTTTCAGTTCTCCTGCTCTTGCGTCTGTCCGTTACTGCCGCATCTCCCTGGTCCTCCTTCCCTACATTCGATAAAGACCTCCCAAGGTCTTTTGAACGTTAATGAAATACACCAGCGAAGGCCCTCGAGTGTGGACCTACTTTTTTCGTTTTCCCCCCCTTTTCGTCTTCCGTGGGATAGATGCACGTCTTTCATTATTCATTTTTTCAGGCCTTTTCTCCTCGCAGCGGAGTTGGTCGCTCTTAAGTTCGAGATACAGTTGTTGCTGTGTTCCTCCACCCCTATCCTGACTACCTCAAGAAGTTTGTTGTTGATCGATCTTCCATTATTTTTCGTCGGTAAGCCCCTCCCCTTTCCTTATGCTTAGCGCCGCGCGCACACTCCGCCGGACCCGTGCCTCAGCTACACCAGTTTTAACTGACCCTCCGTTCATCGACACCATTCAGCTCCCCCCTTCGCTTGCCTTTATTTCAGTTTCCCTCTTCACATGCTGTTTCAGGCAGGACCTCCGACCTTGGAGTCTTACAGGTATTTTCTTTTTGCCCCTTTTAGATGCGGCCATACGCCCCCCCCTCCTGCCCCAGTCCCCTCACTATCCCTATCCCCTCTTTTATCTAGTCCGCACGGCTGTCCGAAATGCTTGTACGCCTCTGGTTCGTGACCGAGCGACGCCCAGTTTTCGCACACGGTTCTCACCCAGAGGTCCTTTCCTATTAAAAGAACAGCCCCCTCCCTTTTTTCCGCTTCAAGGAACCCCCCAATTTAGAGAACGTGTTGCATCGAAAATGGAGACTCCCTGGTCCTTACGCTCCTTGCGCTATCTGTGATCCCTGGGCTTGCTTGAACTGTCCCCTTAACTCCTCTCTTCTTGATGGTTTTACCGCTCGTTTGCTCAATACTCCTTTTTTTTAGTATTCCTGACAAGTAGTTACCCTTTGCTTTTTGCCGCTTCGTTTGCAAACTTCCCTGCCACCTTCCTTTTTTAGAAAGTTAAGCGCAGTCTATGGAGAGGTTCTGCGGTGCTCCCCTCCTCCCCCCTCACTCACCCTGATTTCACTTCTCAGACTACATTTTTTCACGGGAAGTGTTACCTCCCCTCTTGCCCCCAATTCCGGCCTCTGATAGCCCATTTTGATTCCGGAATTGGCGGTGTCTGACGCTTTCATACGTGTTTAATGCCAAGGTAACCCCAACCACGTTCATTCTATTTCGCTTTCCAACTTTGGCCCCTTGCCGCCTGAGAGTGAGAGACATCTGGTATTCCCCTTTCACCTCTCTTGGAGAGCAGATGGATCGTTTCGGTCCCTCTCCTCACTGGATTGTTTCGTTCCTTTTTATTTAAAGTTCCCTTCCCCTTTCTCATCGCCCGGTTCGCTCTCCTCCGATCTCGACTATTTGGGCGTGCCTTCTCGAAGGACAGCTTGTGGAGTATTTTTTTTTCGCCCCACAGTGACAACTTCCAAGTTGCGACTTACTCGGTTTCGGATGACCTTCCACTTTGCTCGACGCCCGATGGCGATCCTCCTTCGACACAAATCCGACTGACGCGCCCTTCTTCGTTCCCTCCCACCTCTATCAAAGGGTTCGCAACTTTGCTGACTGTCGGTTACGCCTCCCTTAGCCTGAACAACCCCCCTTCTCCCCAGGTCACGATCCCAATGCGCGGCTTGAGGCCGGGCCTCTCCTCTCTTTCTTTCCCCCTCCCCACCACCGTGGGTTACTTTCGTAGATTCCTAAGCCCCTTGTCGTAGGATCCTTGCACCCCAGGCGGCTGGCGACGTGGTTTTCCTCGAAACAGCGGGTTCTTATAAGTTGGACGGACTGGCTTCAGTTGGTCTCACGATCTGTTCGGGTCGCAAGTCTCCCTTCGAGTGCCCTCTTTTGTCTGGGCCGGCCCTGGAAAGTCCCCCCTTCTGGACCTCTGCCCCAAACGGCGATCTTTCCCCTCCCTCTCTCCTCAGGCCCCTCATCGTTTGTCTCTCCCTCATGCTGCACTCCGATCAAGCGTTCTCCTGCTTCATTGCCACGAGGCCACCTATGCGTCCTGTGCCCCTTACTTTTGGAAAGCCGTCTAGATCGTCTTGAGCAATTAGGATCGATTTTTTCCCCCTTCTGCGTTTTCTGATGTACCTCCCCCCCCACCCCCAAATTTTAGGTCTTTCCAACTTGGGTGATAGCCTCTGGCGACCGAATACTTTGTTCCTGTCGACTCAGTAGTCGATCAGGCTCCCCTCAACTTCGAAATTTTCCTTCCTTTTCGGCCTCAATATGATCGGCTCCCTGACAGGCTATCCCAGATCCCATAGGACGGACATTTTTCCCTCTTCGGACCCAGAGCCGTCGACTTCGATTTTCTCTGACTCCCCCTTCGCTGTTTGCCCTTCTTTTCTCCCTTTTTGCTTTTTGTTTGGCTGAGATTAAAGGTCGTGCCAAGCAGCTTGCGTGAGAGGAAGCAAGAACTCTGAATCATACGGCTCTGGCCTCCGTTGAAGCTTCTTTTTATTAGGTTGTTGGCGCTCAGAGACGAGCTGCTCTCAATTCGCTCTCCCACGTAGAAATTTTTTCCATATGAGTTTGAAAGATCTTTCCTTCTGGCCCTGGAGTAATATGTTGACACAGTTGCACTTCAGGCGCTCCCTCTCTCTTCGGCCTATGTCGATGCCGGACGTTTCCCGACCCCCCCTTTTGTTTTTCCTTGAATCCTACCCTCCCCGGCGCTTACGGTACCCCAATCGATAATAGCTTTGAGAGAGGTGATCCGAGCCTTTCTTGCCCTTCATGTTCAGCTCCTCTGAACATCCCTAGTGCCCTCTCTCTTTCTCACTCCTGGTTTGTCAAAGTATCCCCCTCTCGTGGTTGCCCGCGTAGCTGCGTTGGACGCCGCGCTCTCCGATTTTGCCGATGGCCGGCCCCCGTCTGACTGTCTTTTTTTTTTTGACCATCGTAAGCGAGCATGCAGGTCTGGTGCTGCAGCCCGACCTTTTCTGCGACCAGCTTCACGTCTCCTTTCCCCCCAACGGGATACTAGTCTAACGATCCTATCGTCTTTTGCTCAGCCAACACATTCCAGCGGCTCTACATTACCGGCTTCGGTCCGCTACTCCTCCATTTTTTTCAACTTTTTTCCTTTCTCTGCCTCCTGAGCTCTATCCCTGTGCTAAAGCTCTTGTTCGATCGTGACCTTGACTGGTGCTTCGCCCCCGGGAAAGGCCGGTCGCCCCCCCTTTTTCATTTGCGCCTTCTCCTCCTCGAGTTTTTTTTTTCCTCCTCCCAATGCAAACCTCATTCCCTTCTTTTCGCGATTGTGATTCGGTTTCATTGTTTATCCTGCACAGCTATATCGCGTCATATTTCCCCTTCTCCCCCCCCCCCCCTCCGACTTTCTACGTAGCACATCTTTCCTCCTTTTATATACACTACATCCTTTGCATCCTATCTTCGCGCCGTCCAACTCAGGAGAGGCGGCGAAGCGTGTATCAGTGCAGCGTGAACACGGTTTTGTTTACCACCCCCTCCCTGACTCCCCAGGTAAAGCTGCCCAATCTGCTCGACTGCCGATCTTTTCTAAGAGAAGCCTTTTTTCATCGAAATAATTTGGCTTTTTCTAGTGCCTTGTTAGAGAGCAGATGTGATCAGTGATTGTTTCCGGCCTTCCCCCCAACCTCTGCATGACCGTCCAGCCTCCCAGGTAATGAGCGAAATTGTCCCTTTCCTACGTCGGAATGTTTTCCTATTCCCCTTTTCCTTTCGGCAACTAGATAATTGGAAGACAGCCTTTTCTTCCCAGCGGCCGTGTTCTTTCCTCTTCTGTCCACGTAATCACAAGTCTTCGCTGCGCCCCTTCCACTGCGAATCACTTTTTTCTCCCCTTCCCTTGTTTCTCTGACCCGGACAGCGGCACACAAATCAGATGTCCCGTTTAACTCCCCCGCCTTTTCTATCCCGAGGTCAACCATCTTCTCCTCATGTTTACAGCGCAATTGATCCCTCCCCTCGATGCAGCAAAGGACTCTTCGACCAAGTTGGTTCCTTGTATTCTTCCCATTTCCTCCCCTCGATCGTTTTCAAGTGCCTTAAATTGCTGTTTCCCCCCTGCTTCCGTTGATCCCTTAGACCGGGCTTCAAAAATGTTTTCTTCGGTCCAAGTTGCTTCCCTCCTTATGCCCGATTAGGACGCGGCGGTCTTGAGATTTTCTCAGGCTTACGATGATTTGCTTTCGTTCTTATCCATGGTCCGACAAGCCCGCCCTGCATACTAAGCACCTCAGCCCCACTTCTCAATTCTCCCCCAATGCAACCCAGATTTCCTCGGTCTTGATTGACGATTTCGCTTTTCCAGCGTGATGGGTGATCTCTTAAACGCGGGAATAATAATTGTATTTGGCGCGGCTTTCTCATGGCCCTGAGGCGTTCTCGAGTTCCGCATTGAATAGGCGAATCGGGCTGTTTCCCCTCAAACGATTTTCTTGAGAACTTTCCTCTCAAGGTTGTGTTGAGAGAGATTCCATGGACTTCGGAGAACCCCCCCTATCACGATTCCCGTGACGCTTCGCCACGCTTCTCTGTGCCCGTTGAGCCACTACCCAGTTGTAATTGTACTTCCGTTCGAGCCCCCCCTTTCTCAGTTCGGGATAGAGAACAAGATGTCAACTTCTTCCTTTTTTCCCCAGTTCACCAGTAGATTGTTTTCTTTTCTTTACCGTTAGGTTTCTCGAAATGAATTTCTTCTACGCAGACAGAGCAAATCTCATTTAGACACTGCCTTTTCATTCCGAGGACCGGACCCCCGAATCTTTCATGACCACAGTAACCAAAGACGGGGTTCTGCCCCTCACTTGCCGTTTTCTCCCCCTTTCTGTGTCCCCCAAGAGGACATATAATGACAGTCCCTCACCTTTGCAATTGAACTCTACCCCCCTCCTCCTTCGCGTCATGGTGGCATCGCCCATGAGGATGATCCGCCTTGTGAGGGCGCACGCCTTGGCATTCACTCTTTATCGAACTTTGCTTCTTTTGCCCCAGGACCTCTTCAGACTTCCGCGTGATCTTGTTAGTAGCTTGTTTTCTCTGCTTCTTGCGTAGACACCTGTGTTGCGCCTGGCTTTTTTCCGTTTTGCCCCTTTTACGGTGTCTTCCTTTTCTCAAGCAGACTCTTCATGTCCTAAGACTTCGGCAGTTTGTTTTCTGCCCAGGGCCTACAGCTGGACCATACGGCAGACTGTCTAACAACTCGTTTTTTCCTTCTTTCCCTCTCCTTTGCATTTTCCCATGTGAAAGCTGGCCACATATGCTCTTCCCTTCGCGGCTTGGTCCTTTTGGCCTATTTCTTCAATCCGGTTTGAGTTATGCAATGAAAACCATCCGTCATCCTGTTGCTTTTCCCTGCTTTCCACACTCCCCTCCTCGCACAGGAGGTAGATGAAATAGTATGTTATCCGCTCCTCTCGCTAAGGATCGTCTTGTTCACGCCTACACTTGCATCTTTATTTCCCCAGATACATCTCTTCTCTATTTCCATCTTAGATCGGCTTTTCCTTTCTCGACTTGCGAAGCCTAGGTTCTGCGACGAGGATTTTAAAGGGTCTTGGTTTGTACTGCCCCACCCTTACACTGAAAGATCTTTCTAATAACCGTAGGAGTTTCTTTTTATTCATGCCAATATTATCTCTCCCCCGCGATGCGACTGAAGGAGGAACCCCCAGCCCTTCCTGCTCTTCCTCCCCCAACGTTGATGCAGTTTTAGAATCTGCCTTTTTCATGGCGACCTCTTGAACCTGGCTTCTCCCTTCTTTCATTTAGTAACCGATTTTCCCTTTGATCGAACCTTGCGGCTCTCTCCCCCTGTGGGCGAGATTCGAGACAAGATACATTTCACTTACCTCCAACACGTTGCTTTCTGCCGTCATCCTGTTCCCACCTTCTTGTCGAGCAGCGACCGAGTAGGAGCTACTTTTTTTTTTTTTTTGAGCCCCCCTTCATTCTTTCCTTGGTTTTTTTCTGCCGCGACGGTCTTGAAGTATGGTTTTGCAACGAGAGTCAAGTCCCCCCCCCTCCTCCGAGTCTAGCATCCGGATTGATTCTGGGCCGTCCCCCCCCAACCCCCCCAGTCATCCCCCATTGCATCGTTCCCAACCAAGTCGGGCGAGTAAAGCATGTTGGCTACCACGAAGTTTTCACTTCCCTTCCATAGAAGAAGCTGTCACACTCTTTTCGTCCCTTCTTAGCCTCCTCCTCCATGGATTCTCTCTCCTTTCCTTGCCATTTCCCCGCCGTATAATCCGCACTGTCGCTCAGGAGATTTTCTCTCCCATGCTGCACTAGTTTTCTGTTTTCCCCTACCTTCTTTCCCCCTTTTTCTAAAGAATGGGCTCCTTTCCTTGCTTCGCGCCGCCTAGATGCGTGATAAACAAGTTTTCCACCCACTCCGCCAATTTCCCCTGAGTAGCCGTAGAGAGGCAGTCCGCCTCAAACTTCAGTCTTAAGAAATGTTCAAGGTTCCTGGTGCCGCCAATATGATTCGCTCTCCTCTCCCTTCTCCCGCATTCCACCCCGACAGTCCGACCTGGTCTCGGGCCCCCTCTCCCTGGGTTTTGGTCTCTACTAACACTTTTTATATGGCCACCTTCATCTATCTTCAGTGTTGAGAATTCCTTGTTTTCCATCATATGTAGCGACGCAGAAACTACACCGTCCCTCCTCTTGTTCGCCGGGAATTTCGTTTGTGTGGTTTTCTTTCTTTGCGCGTCTCGCGGCCTATATCTGAGCGAAAGTCCCAACGGAAGATGCCTCTCTTTTTCCCTTCTACTTATGGTAGACCATTGGTCGCTCCGCACTTCTTCCCGCATTTTTTTTTTATTAGACCAGTGCTTTCCCCCCCATGTCGTTTCGTTGTAAAACTCCACAGCCAGGTTGCCTTCTGGTACCCCAACGCTCTACCTCTTTCTGACTCTATTCATTGCCGGCTTTTGATCGGCCTATTTCCTCCCCTTTTGCGGCCATGCGCCTTCCTGGGACCCCTCCTTGCGTTCCGGCGCTCATGTTTTCTATAAAAAAAATATAGTCGTGGTCCCATTTATCTTTAGTTGAATGCTACTGGTTTTTTTTTCCTATCCTCCCACGTTGCTTTCCTGGTAAGTTCGTTTTAGGCCAATGACATACCCGAGACTTCACTTTCCCTTCTGTTTCGTCTTGCAGCCCGACTCCGGAAGACAGACTCGGTGTCCAAAATGAGATATCCCTTCCCTGAGTTAGCCAACCCAGTTCAGTCCTCCCCGTCCTTTTTCCAAGGTGTGTTCCCCATCCCATTCTCTTCAGCATGCAAAGGATGAGGCTGTGCTCGATCGCGCCTTCCCACAGATGGATGTAGGCTTGATAGGTTTCTATCCCTTTCTTTTTTTCCCCCGTCTCCGGTTTAGCAGCCACATCATCTTTTCGAGTTAATAGGTAACCAGGAGCAACCATACTTTGGTCGAGCCGGTTCTTCTCCCCTATTGTGTTATGAATGTTTTAATGATTCTCTCATCTCGCGTTTATAATATTTTTTTTCCGACCCACCCCTCCGACTATTCTTTCGCCAAAAAATTCTCTTGGAAGCGTTTGGCACTCCTATCATCGTGTCTATTCGAGGCCCTTATTTCTCCGCTCGCCTTGCGCGACTTTTTTTTTTAGATCTCATCCCCTTCCTTTCCCCCTAGCATTTTTAACCTCAATGTACGCCAAGGTGGATTAAGTGAACCCCCAGAGACTCATTCTTATCTTTTGTCCTCTCTCCTCCGATTTTCTCGGCACATACTAGGAGGGAGGTCCTCCGGTGGGTCTATCTCTCCCCCTTTTTTCTGAGTGATTTTTTTCTCCCTTGAAACTCCAAACTTATTTCGAGCGTACGTTCTAATGCATGAAGAATTATTGGTTAATTTCACTTTTCCCATTATGGGCCGGCAACTATGATCTTTCCTTTTTTTTTGCTCGAATTGTTCTCTTTTTTTGTCCTGTCTGGTTCTGATTTCGGCACGAAGCAGCGGACACCCCGGAATTCACCTTCCCCATCTTTCTCCCATGGAATCGAACAGGTGTGACTCAAACGGCCTTGTGCCATCTTAACCCGGAAGCGGAAACCAGGTGGACTACTGTTAACAGCTCTACTCCCAGAGCATAGAATTTTGCTCACGGATGTCAGGTGTCAAACCTTCTGCGTTCCTTTTTCCTCCCTGCTAATAACTGAGAGATATGCCAATTACCAATCTCGGGTCTTTCCCCCCTTTCTTTCTTCACCAGTGAACTTTCAGCTTGCTGCATGAGCGTTTCGTTTTTTTTATCATACCCACTCTTTTTTTCATCCCGTGTCTCCCCCCCCGGGCTCCTCCCCCGTTCGCCTCTCCTGACTATAGTGGTCATCCCAGACCTAGTGAAAGCGTCGTTTTGAGATACGTTAGGCCTCGCCCTTTCGTGTCTGTTCAGCTGAGTCCTTTCTAGGGCGAGAAGCCCGTGATGCTAATCCCCTTTTTTCCTGTCCTGCCCCTGAAAACAGCGAAGGCCTGTCAAATGGCTCTTAGCTTCTCCTTCCGCCGGTCAGGAGTGCCTCATTAAAGGAGGTTTGGACTTCATTTACCCTGTCTTTTTCAGGGGCTGTAGTCCTTCCCCCCTTAGCGGAGGTCAGCAGAAGATCTGTGCTTTTCACGTTTGATTACAGGTTTTTTTCCCTCCACTTGAGTCCCTTTTTCCTCTCCTCCTTTTTATGGTTTTTTTTCTCTCAATGTGTTGTTTCCCCCTTTCCTCACGGATGTCGCGTATGCGCTTTCTGGGCGTGCAAGCCTCCCACTAGACCGCGCTCACTTCCTTCCTTTTTTCCCGCCGACATTCCGCATTCACCCTTAGTTCCTAGCAGCGAAAGCGGCAAGGTTTTAGACCGATTTTCTTCTCTGTTTTAGGTTCTCTTCACCGTTAGATTGTTGGATCTTTTTTCGGGCTAATGAGCCTCTTCCTTTCTTTTGACCACCTGGCCCAATTCTCTATGCAATTCTCCTCTCCGTTTTCTTCGACATCCTTCATCCATCGTGGCCTGGCCCATATCTCAGACGTTTGGTTCCCTCACAAGAGTTCTCCCTTCTTCCCAAACTTCCATTTTTATGACCTTTCCCTCAGCTCGGCAATGACCATCCCTTCGTTGACCCCCCCGACGCCGGTTCCTTTTTAAAATGGTCCCCCCCCTGTGTGCGGTCCGCTCTTGCCTCCTTTCCCTTCAATGCTTTCTCCATCACCATACAGAGAGAGGGTTGCGGGGACCGCTTCTTGTCATCGAGCCGTGGTAGTACTCTTTTTCCCCCCCGTTTGCCGACTGTAGGTTCAGCTTCACCAAGGCTTCACTTCCTGCATTTAGAAAGCCCAGTACGATTTAGTCGAGTGTGGCGCGAGGCCTTTCGGTTTGACCCTTACCTATGACAAACGTGTGGACAACATTGCTGCCCAGTAGGTCGTCTTTCCGAACTTCCTTGAAACCCATGGCCAATCGTCCTCTACATAGAATCTTTCTTTCCTCTCCTGCGCGGTTCTCGGTTTTCCCCTCGGTTTTGGTGTCAACGAAACCAATCCCCTGTCCATCGCCTGTTCCTCTGCCCCCCCCCCCTTACGGCCCCGCGCCGCCAATTGGGGCCATAGGATTTTCGATACCTATCGTTTTCGTCAGTCCTTCTTTCTTTGCCCCTTGTACTTTGTAACGCCTAGTTCTTTATTTCCACGCGCCTCTGTTTCGGTAAATGCTTGTAGACTCCCGGCCTTTCCTCCCGCTCAGAATGCTATCGAAATGTGGTTCCCGTATTTTTCCCCCCTCTTTCTTGTTTGAAGTCTTTTTTTTTGCAACCAAAGCGTCTTTTTTTTTCCCCAAAAGAATCTTTGACCCTCCTCTTACATTTTTTTTTCCCCAAATGTCCTGCGCTATGCTCTCGAGGCAGTATCCCCCCCTCCCCTCGCTCGTCCTCCTGATCTTCTTTCTGAATGAAAGTTTTAGTTAAATGATTGCTCGACTTAGTGTTCCCGGTCCTCAACTTAGTGCATAACCCCCTCACAGGAACTAGCGAAATGGGATCTCGTGGAGCCGATATAACTCCCCTCCCATTTGCCCCCCTTTGGCTATTGCCGTCTTGTTCTTCCTTTTGTCGATCGGTCCAAAACCCTAAGGATTGAAGGTTTGTTGAGTTTGCCAAGGGATCGTGACTTCTTCTCGTGGAGCGCGACCTTGCGCAGTCTTGTCGCCCCTACGCTCTTTCCCTTGCCGAAACACCTTTTTTTCTCGTTCTAGCATAAATTTATTTCTGAATCCACTCACGTCATTTCGGGCTCTTTCCCCCCAACCACTTTTCGGCGATTGAAACAGAGACTCTCTTTTGCCCCCCCCCTTCTTTTTAAACCTCCTTTGCGACGACGATCTATTCAGAGGTAGTATGTCTGCTTCTCTCACGCGTTGATGCCTTTGTCCTTTATCATCCCCCCTGCCTGTATTCAGATCACGGGAGTTCTCAATAGGATCTGTTTTACCGGTAAACACTTCTTCCTCCTTTCACGCCCCAATCTCAAATTGTGGTCCACCCTCTTCTCGACCCGCGCCTCTCGGCTCTCCCCTTTCTCGCTATCACGAGTAGAGGAGAGTTCAGGCCGCCATCTCGTGCACACTCTTCTCCCCTTCCCTTCCCTGAACGTTTTGCTTCGGGCTTTCTCCAACTGATCTTCGCGCTACTCCTCGCCTAATCAAATTTGGACCAAGGGCGCTGCTCGTCCCCCCCCTCTCCTTTTCTTTTTGTTTTCCCCTTTATGAGTGCTACGAAAGGTACTAACCTACTCTTTATTCTCCCCTTTGTTTTCTCTCTCAATTGTCGTGCCCCAGCTCTTTTTCTTTTTAGCGATTAAATAGGACGGTCATCGACGTCTCTGGGCCGGGGCTTCCTTTATTTTTTGTGATTCGCCGTACGATCTATCTATTCTGACTCTCATCTTGATTCTTCTTGAAAGCGTTTTTCCTCTATTTCCTGCTCTAATGATCTCTCCGTAAGAGTGGGCGTAGCTTCGCCCACTATCCGCGTTGGCTCTAAATGTTCCTTTCCCTGTACCGGTAGGACAACTTCCCAGCATTCTGTCTTTGCCACGGTACCCCCCCCCCAATCGACATTTTCTTATCTTAGAGTGTCCTTTTTCTTTTCCTGCCGGCGCCATTGCATCTTTTTGAAGCAAGAAGGGCGAACCCTGTTCTTGCATCGGTGCCATGCCCTCCCCTCCTTTTAGGCTCGCGTTGGGACGCCCCTCGTCTCCGACTCTTTTTTTTCTTTTCCCCCTACAAAGGGGATTGCTTCTGTTGGGCCTTCCCAGACATCAGGACGAGGAACTTATATAGTGCTAGTGTACCCTCTTCCGACTCCGCGCCCCGGGCTACCTACCTATACGATTTTTCTTTTCCGACAAAGCCCTTTCTTTCTCGCCGCCGGTTTAAATCACCGGATCGACAATTTCGCGGTTTATCTTCTTCTCTCGCCCAAGGCCTAAGCGAGCCTTGTGCTCTCGTTACCTTTGGATCCGGTTTTTTTTTGCCTTTCCCCTCTTTTTCCGGTAAAATTTTCCCCCATTGATCCAGTCATATCTTGATCAATAGAAACTTTTTGGGAAGGTGTTCGGAGAAGTTGCCGTAGTTTTTCCTTTGATTTGTATGCGCATCGAGATTCTAAATTATTGGCCTTCCAGTTCTTTTTCCACTCGCTTTTTCCCTCTCAATCTTCCTGCAGTAGACTGGCTCAACAAACGCTTGGTTGACCTCTCGTCGCGCCGCCCCTTCGACACTTTGCCGCCTTCTCTCCTCGTTTTTCCCCTTGTGCAGGTGAAATACGAGATCTTTCTTGACCCACGCCCCGTATTACAGTTTCGTCCGCTTTCCTGTGAGGATGATTATAGAGGACCTTTGAGTTAATCTCTCTCCTTTTCCTTGATTGCGGCTGGTTGCCTCTCTACTCCTCATTCTATTCTTCTGGGTTTTGACATTGAAACGCCAAACGGTCTCAGTTGTTCACGCGTCGCCCCCTCAAAGGCCTCAGTGCACATTGTCTACTTGTCTAACCGGACTCGCGTCGGTGCCCCCAGACTTTCTACTTTGTCCATCGACCAGTTGTGTAGGATTCTCGCGCCATTGTTTCCCTTTCCTCCCTCGGCCACCTTCTTGATACTCTGACACCATCGTCTTCACAACTGGCGAAGGTCCAGAACGACATTTTTGCCCTCTGACCTGGCAGGCGAACCCTCAGGTGTCCCCTTTCCGTCTCTACTTACCCTCGGCTCGAATTGCTTTCATGATCTCCCCGCTTCAACCTTTTCTCCCAGCCCTGCATCCAAGTAACAAAAAGTCTGCTGTGGCACAACCCAGGTGTCTTTCTCCCATTTTATTGATGCACAGTGAGCACTCCCTATGAGGTGTTTGTCACTTTCCCATTTCTGTCTGGCGGTCTCCTCCCGAAAAACTTCCGCTTTCGAAAGGTGCTGACAACTCGCACCTCCCCCTCTTTCCCTCGACTTTTTCCTTTGCACTTATTGCCCTCCGGCGGCCGCTGAGCTAGGTATACCCTTGCCTTCCCTGGCGTCTGTTCTGGCGTCCTTACGGAAGCTATCAATGGAGAACCCCTTCCCGAATTTTTTTGACATTCCTGTACATTCCCCCATTTTTCTAACTGCTGACCTGCCAACAGGAATTACCTACGTTCGAAGAAGATCTTTGCTCGTGCCCTGAATTTTTTTCCGCCTGACCCGCGGCATTAATACACTTGTCGTGTTCGCCTGTGAATGGGATAGCTTAGGGGCGCATTAGGAACTCTCTCCAATTTATTCGCTCTGGTCTTACCGGGGGCCGCTGCCCA
>Ga0179593_1480466_pt1 | contig 29545 bp, 37 predicted proteins | sample CZODoug2_1_08_16_FD_185931 | JGI IMG/M metagenome (GOLD analysis project Ga0179593, IMG submission 185931) | Vadose zone soil fungal communities from Angelo Coast Range Reserve, California, USA - CZODoug2_1_08_16fungal (PacBio error correction) | ecosystem: Environmental > Terrestrial > Soil >... | reverse complement strand
TAGTTCCGATCCCCCTTTCTCTAGGCCCCCTCGCGACTAGAGGAATGGAATAGTGGTGGAATGGCTGACCAGGAACGTCAGGCGGCGGATTCCCTTCGACCCATCCTTCTTTCGATCTCCCCTAGCGAGGAGGAAGACTTTTTTTTCCACCGGAGTTCCTTCTCTTAAACCACGGCAGCTCGGCTGATTTTGGTGGGGCCCCCTCTTGACCGGGGTCGTCTTACTCTTTAGATTCTGAGGGGGACCCCGTAAAACTTGTTCAACTTTTCTCCTTCTGCGCCTTTATGCGGTGTGTTCACCGGACCTTTTGAGTTCGGACTTGGGGGGTCCCAACGACCTGCTTCCTTTCCTTTTGTGCGCTCGTATGAAGACCGTTCTTCCAGGTACTTTTTAACCCCTGACGTCGTACGGTTATGCAGTAGGGGTTAGTGCCGTTTCCCCGTAACTCTTCTTTGACTCACAATGGACTTTTTCTTCGGGGAAGGATGGTGGACGGTCTGTCCACTTTTATCCGGTGGCCCTTTATAGGACGAACGATCCTTATGGTCGGTTCTCCCCCTTACATCGGGGAGAATTCGCACGGCCCTGTCTGTCTCGCCACGGTACGCCTAATAAGCCGGGTCCTCAAGCTAGTTCGTCGCTTTTAGCTTTTCCTCCAGCAGTGACGAATACTCCTGGAGCCAGGATTTTTCCCCCTTTTTTTGCCGTCGACATCCCGGTAACCCTTACGCGGTAAGTGGAAAAGGCACGGTTATGCGCCGGCCTCCCCTCCCATACTCCGCGCTCGACCCCGCTGTGGGATGGCAACCCCTGCTTTGCTCCAGCCCGAAACTAGTAGAAGAAAAATTTTTTCCCCCCCCTTTTTCCTTCTCCTTTACCCTCCTCCCCCTGAAATAGACAAAACGCCCCCCTGGGATTAGCTCAATGGCCTGAAAACTTTCTCTGGTAAGGAAGGAGATTTTACCCACACAAGAGCTTCCCTGCCCTGCTGGTGGAAAGAAGCGGCCCCAAACTCAGCGACGATTCATAAGGGATCCCCCCCCCTTCTCGGCGGCACTGTGAAAGTCCAACGCCCCTTTCCTTTCGGATCGTCCTCCTTTCAGGAAAGTGCCCCTCTCGTTCACTCCCTTCCGCGGAAACAGGATTTCAGCGGTAATTTCCACTCCCCCTTCCTCGATGCAGGGACCAGTATACTACGCCAACTCCCCTCCCCTTCTTCGAAGTTCCTTTTCTATCTCTAATATAGTTTCTCACTGAGTTAGAAGAAGTGACTCCTTCTGTCTCCCCTTCTGTTCACAAACTCGGACGATACCTGCCCACCTCCGTCGACCCCTCCGATTCCGGCGTTCGGTTAATTCGTGCCCCAGCTCTGCCCCCCTGTTTTCTTGATCTTCATCTTCCTACTGTGGTTAGATCTATCCCCCCCATGTTTTCACTATTCCTGCGCCCTAGTGTAGAGACCTGTTACGACCATGATAGAGACTTCTTTTTGACTCCGGGGCGACTGATTTCCTCCCGGGCATTAGTCGAGGTAAGGTATTTTTTCCCCCTCTTCGATCGATCAGAGTTTTTCTACCCCTCTTTCTTCCCAGTTGCCCTCGGCGTTATAGGGATGACCTTCTTCTCTGATTGAGTTGAAATTTTAGGGAGACCTTGCCCGGCGCTTCGTTTTACCGAGTGGTTGCAACTTTCCCTGCCGAGTCCCGCCTTGGTAGCCTTTTTCGTTCTTTACCTGAAGAAGATCGTTTGTCGGACGTTTTCCCTTGATCAGCGTAGATGTTTGTATATTGTAACCACCTTTAAGATCCTTGGTTGATCGGGTCTCTTCCCTTTCTTTCCGTCCCACTGAAGTTGTTGGAAAGATCCGCCGTACTGCGTCGGTAATTACGTACATTGGGGCGAGGGTTGACCTCGGATCGAGACTTAGGTTCTTTGATTTAACCCCAAGGTCCTTTTGCCTGTGCTTTGCCTTTTCCAATGAAGTTTTCTATAGAGACTTTGTCCGCTGCAGATCGTCCATTTCAGGTTTCAGGAGAAGAATGCAGTAACGTCCGTTTATGCTATCGTTTTTTAATTGGACCCTCTTCCCCTGAAACTATCCAGGAGAACCACTCTTGAGCCTGTCTTTTAGCTGCTGGGGTCCGATTGCTCCAACGTCTCCGCCTCCCATGATGGCAAGGCGAGGAGTTAGAGAGTCGAGTCTCTCCCGGCTGCTGTTTTGCTCAGGTAGAATCTCGGTCCTGCCCCCCTGACCCTTCGCAGAGAGAGGACCCATTTTAAGTCCCCCCACGTGGCCCCCACGTTTTCTTTCAGACTCCCCCACGACGTTAATTAACCCGCCGCCACGACTTTTCAGCACACTTGTTCTGAAACCTTTCGCCCAGGATTTTTCCAAGTGTTCCCCTTCCTTCTCGTTTCAACAGTCCATGGCAGAGTACGAGGCAGATCTTCTTTTGCTCCTTGCTCCCCTCCTTCTCCATTCGCGATGTAGTCCCAACCCCTTCCCCACTAGTCTTGGTGAATCCCCCCACCCCAACCTAAAGAGTCGCATCCCTTTGACCCCTCTTTAACGGTCCAATAAATTCCCTCCCCTCTCCTCTTCCATCGCCCGTAAGAGGTGATTCCCACCCCACACAAGAGAAGTCGCTGTTTTGTTCCTCGTTGCATTTCTTTTGCTGCTCTGAAGGCTTTTGGCCGAGTCCCCGGCCCCTCTCCCTGGGCTGGGATGAACTCAGGATCCTTCCTTCGTGTCCATTGGCACCAATGCCAACGATGTGAAATCTGATTGAGAGATTGGCTCACCTGGACGATTGTGGCAGGAACTATTTTAGAACTCGGTGAGCTCCGTTGCTTGGGTAGACTTGAACCTGCGATGGTGCGTCTCCCTGCTGGTCCTCTTTTCTTAGTCGTTAACTCAATGCAATTTGTCTAGTAAACAACTAAGCCGCCTGTTTTTCCCCCCCCTTCCTCACTCCACCCCCGTCTCCCGTCTACCGTGTCCCCGGTCCCTGCCAGTAGCATAGAATATCGTGACATCTTCTGTGAAAGTTCTCGTTTGTTTCCGCCTGGCTTTCCTTTCGAGAACGCTTTCTTCCCCCACTCCGACCGTTTGGAACGAGTACCAGGGATGTCTACCTTGGTGCCTAACCCCGATGGTCCAGTTTCTTTGATTAAAGAATTGTTTTCTCCCTTTCCATTTTCTTCAATCGGGGGATGATAAATTTTACTTTTAGATTTCTTCCGGACTCGTATTTATACAAGCATGTCTTTTTCAGTGGCCCCCCTCTCCCCCTGGCACCTCCATAGAGAGGATCACTCCATTTCCCAGCTTCCCTCTTCTTCTCTCCCTCTCCTTTCTACACTGTTGTTTTAGAGATTCCTAGTCACTCTGAATTGACCTGATAGCTCCGTCTAATCCGGGAGTGATTTTTTCCCCCCTACACTCTTTCTAGCTGGAGAACTCGTACGGACCTCGTACCCATTTCCCCGAACCCAGAGTACGACACATAGAAGTTTGTAGGACGCCGATGCTGGAACCATGCTGAAATCTTGTTTTCTCCTTTTCCAAATCTCCTGCAGAGAGTTTGTCCACTATTTCTATTCTGTCCGGAAGAGCCCGTATTATGCGAACTCCGGCCAGAATGCGAAAGCGGCTATCCCCCTAGGCTTCCTTAGGCCGTGTCCTTAGACCCCCGTCGTTCACGCGATGTAGTTTTTCGGACGAGTTTCGGCACGCTGTTCCGTCATCGGTCCAGGTGAATTTTTCCGACCTCAACACCCGGCTGCACTAAGCTTAAAGATGTCCCTTTCTCTCCCAGTCAGCTCCAACCCTTCCTCCATCGTTCAGAGAAACCCACAGGCTTCCCCTCCCTCCTCTCGAAAGCTTTAGGGTTCCCTTTTTCCCTCCCCGACGTATCAGGTCTTATAGTCTTTAGAAAAGAAGCTGATTTTCTTCTCTTCCTTCTCGTCGCCGCCTACGGCGACTCTCCATAGCATCTGCCCTGATCGTACACCAAAACAATTGCCTAGTCGCTTCGGTGGGATAAAATGTTTCCAGGGGCGCTGATACTTACGTGTCGGTGTCCGTTTCAAGACACGTGATAACGTGGGATGACGGTTTTTTCTCTTTTTATTTCCCTGGTGGCCTAACTGAATGGTGGTCCTAATACGGGTTGCGGACACCTCTAGAAGTTTGATCGCCTGGGCGGAGTGCGCTCGAGTGTCGAAATTTGCCAGGAGCGTGGCCCGAATAGCGTCGGTGATGTCAAGGGGAGTCTGCTTGCCTGTTCCCTGAACCTCCGGCGGTCTAAAAAATTTTTCTTCGTGCTTTGACGGGAAGGTATTTGGGGCCGAGTAGTCAATCCGCCAGACATTCCCCCCGGCGCCCCCGTGACTCCTTTTAGCTCGTTTCGGTTTCGACCCTCTACTCGGGTCCCTAGCCTGCGGGATCTCAACAGGCGGATTACATAATAGTTGGACTTCCTAGCTTCTCTTTTAGGCCGGGTAAGAAGAGGTTACCCCCATCTTTGCTCCCCTGATCGCTCTTGGCTCCCCGAAAAGCCCGTTAACCCCTCCCTTCCTCCTTCGGGACTCTAATGAACCCCTCTTTCTTTGCCCGGCGTAAGACACCATCTCTAGATATAACAGGCACGTTGTCTTCCCTTTTCCCCCTTGGTTACCGGCATGGAGCAGCAGTCAACTTTTTTGACTACTTCTTAAGACTAATGCAACCCCCCCTGTACTCTGGGCCATAGACGACCCCGTTAAATTCCTTATGATAAGGAGCACTTACATTTTTTTCCTTCCTAAACATGAGATACAATATAGCACCAAATATATCTCCTGTTCTTAAACATAGACCAACCAACCCTACACTTTCAGCGTAAGGTTACCCTTACTTAGGCGTTCAATAACGAACAACGGAGAAAAGCCCAACCTGCCGGCCTACCTTCTCAATTTAAAGGGGTGCCCCGCGACGTAGAGGACTACGTCCCACGGAAACTCGTCCTTTTCAAGCATCAGCGACGCAGGTGACCAAAGCTCTACCCGTGGTGACTTCTCCTTTCGAGTTTCCGGACCCCGCTCCCCCGCGCCGTATCCTCCGAGGGAAGTCCTCTCGACCTCGTTGACCTTTTACCAGAAGTCCCTTCTCCCCCTTCCCGGTCCCACACTACACAGGCCGATATTTGCCCGGACCAGTTGAGGACCCCCATCTCGTCCGGCCGCTTCATATGAACCGTCTGCGGTTTCCGGATTTCATCTCTAGATTTTGAAGATCAGTTGCGTTTTTTGATATATCCTGCGTGAAACTTTGCATAGCGGTTAACTCGGCCCGAGACCGAGACTTGTTTTCTTGTTTTTTTTTTCTCCGGTTCCTTTAAGCGCCCATGATCGATCGTGGACCTCTTCCTTTTCCTCCCGTTCACGCCGGGGAAGGCCCCTCCTAACTGGAGTCTATTCCCATAGGGAGGAGCTTGACGGGATACATCGAGTAGGTTCGTTTAGCCTCCCGAGCTGATAATTTGAAATCCAGGACGTCGAGCTGGACAATTGGTGCATCTTTATTTTACCGTCTTTATTTCGCACGTTGTAAGGACAGCGTAACTGCGCGCGGGCCCCTTTTCCGGCGAAGCTGGAGATCTTGAGGATCGGCTTTATCTGGCTCTTCTTACCTATTCCGCAAGAAACTGTGGTAATCCTTGCCTCCGTGTCGCGTGAGGTGGTCGATTTTCATTTTTCACCATCCGTTTTCTTCGTTTTGGAAGGGGCGACCATTTTCTTTTCCTCCCTGGTTGAGTCCTTTCTTCTTCCCCTGAGAGAAGATCCCTCCCTGAGTCGAGCGAGGCCACCCCGTGATTGTTTGACTTTTGTATACTGCTTATTACGTTCCCCTTGTAATGACAAATTCTGTTGCCTGCTTCCACATTGGACTGCGTTTTCCGGATATGTGGTAGGAGACGGCCTACTTCCCTTCATGTCATTAATGCCCTTGCCGCTGAGGGTTCCTTGTCCATGACAAGTATAGATCAAGGAGATCTCGGATTGTTTTCGTACACGAATTGTTTGATCCGCTCAACGAGCCGCCTCTTAAGGCTGGCAATGAGAGGCGCTGTAGTCTTCATTTGCGATCCCCGACTCATTCTCACCCAGACAGTCCCTCTTTTTCCGTAACCTTCACCCTCCTCGATAGAGGCGGTTTCTCCGCAAACGGGCCAACGGAAAGACCTTCCCCCCGCCTTCCCTTCCCCATAATCCCCCCTAAGTCAGGCCCTTAACCGCCGGATTTCGTGAACAGGAAGAAAGTCATCCCTTCCCTCCTTGACGATGTAGTAGCGTTCACGACTTATTCCGCTTCTGCCACCGAGCGACCACTAAAGGGATATTTACGCTCCCCACTTCCGCCCGCTTTTAGTTCGCCCCGTCTCCCACCCGCCGCCTGGCAGTGAACAAGAACAGAACCGCGCATGCGCATCATTTTAACTCCTCCACACCCCAGCCTGCACTTCGTGAAGAGGAAATTTCCCTACGTGATCACACCCCACCGTGCCTGCTTAAGTGTGGCTTCCGCCTTCTTGGCGCGCTCGTTCAGTCTTCGTTCTCGGCATCGACCGCTCCGCTTTGGCTAACCTATCCCTGCCCCCGACGTCGTCCACCGGCCACAGGCCCAACTACTCTCTGGCGCGATGCGAGGTCCGAGTGTCTACACGACTCTTTTTTTTTTCCATGAAGGTGAGCATCCGGGGGACTGACGACCAACATTCCCGGCGAATGTTAGTTCCCCTCGGCGTGTTTCTTGGTGGAGTCGGTAACTCTCAGACCATGGCGCCTGGAAGATCTAAGTTTCCTATCGGTCCCCTTCTGACGGCCCTTAGACCTTTCTGATCCTTTTTGAATAACCACGGCGCGACCTCCCCATTCTCCCTTTGGTGCTAGCTCTTTCATGACAGTTCTCTTTTTTTCCCCTCTTTCGTCCAGTCAGAAAGGTCGAGGTTCCCTCACTCCTCGTTGACCTCTCAGGGCTTTCCTCCCTTGCGACCCACGATGCAAGAAGGGGGTCCAGACCAAGAGTCTAAACTCTCCTAATTTGTTACTCGTGGTTCGTGAAATGGGATGCTCTTCCGGTATGGCCGGTCGTTCTCCAGTAACAGAGCTGTTGAAACATCAGGCACCCTCATTCGAGCTGGTCCCTTCAACCCTCTTGAACTCGTGAGCTCGATATTTTCCTCATCCTCCGCTTGGGGTGTCTACTATCCCGCTGCACTCGTTGTCCCTTTGCCTGATAGCGCCCGCTCCTCATTGAGGGTGCCGGTGATGTGGGACTTCCAAATGCTCATCGGTGCTGTAGAACAATTCGGTGGTCCGCGCCTCCTCCCGTTCCCCTACCACGTAAGCAAAAGAGTTTTCTAAGACCAGCATTCGACCACACTGCGGGACAAGGATGAGAACTTGGTTCCCCCGATCCCTAACGGTACGATAGGTTTGTACTCTTTCCGCATTGCTGGCCTTCTCCCGCTCAGGTATGGTGTCCTCCCCTGCTTCACGCGCTTTCATCACTCGGCGCTCCCAGAGGTCTGTTTCAGCCCGTGTTCCAAGGCTCTTCTCTAAGGATGGCCTCTGTCGACCGATGAGGAACAGATGGTCGGTCTCCCGCCATTTGGTGGATAGCTAATACCAGGGAAAAAAGAAGAGCTACCTCCCTTTCCGAGGGTTTATAAAACGTCCTCGCTCCCTTCATTCTGTTGCACCGATCACCTTCATCTATCCCCTAAGAGATCAGGGACATGTTTTGTCCTTTTGTGCCCTTTTAAACATACGTTTTGGGGAATGCCTGATATTCTTTTAAGGCCAAAGTTTTTTGATAGTTACTTCTAGTATCCTCACCGGACGGCTCTTCTGCTGCTTGGCTAGTACCCCGGAATAGAGGCGCACTGGTGGATCACAGGGGAAGGGAAGAAGAAGTGGTGCGGCTATGTATTTTGGACGTAAAAGTTTTACAACTGTTTCGCTGGGCTGACTACGTACTTTTCTGTGGTTTTCCATGACGCCGTTTTCGGGTAAGACCTTCGTACTACATGCGAATGGAGCATTTCTCCCTGGAGTGGATCGGTGAATGACAGGTCTTGCGCTTTTTCACCGCGATCGCCGGCAGGTAGACATTGTCTTTTTGTGGCTTCATTTAAGACATTCCGTTTTACGCCAAAAAACCTCGTTTCGTTTTGGTCGGAAGCATTGGTGGCCGGCGAAAGCCATTTGTCACGTTTCTTATAAACTCCTCTCTCCCTCCCGCCATTTTCGGTTAGACTACCTTTTTCTACTTGCAAACGGCCGATCGATTATTCCACTCTACACTAAAATCCTCTTTGCACTAATGACGCTCGTTCTTCTCCTTTCAGTCCCAGCGATCTTCCCGAAATCAGTCTGCCGCGCCTCTATGTCCGTCTACGAATCTCCACCTCTCCAGCTTCTTCTGAATTCCTTAAATGACGTTGCTCTCTTAGACGAACCCCACACAGTCACCGATAGAAAACTGACTCCTTTCCCCCCCATCGGCACCTTCCAGGTTGGAGACGAGTTTCCTACTATGTTCCGCAGTCAATCTCCAAAGACCGACCGTCGTCCCGAGCCAACTCCCTTTTTGTATTCTAGTGCCACCCCAGTAGCGTATGGCCTTCCCCCTCCATTGCGACTTTTTCTTAGCCAACAAGATCTGCAACGGCCGGGCTGGTCCCCCCTCAGAGACACAAGTATATTCCATCGTCCGGCAATTATCTTGCGCTGTTCCCTCACGCCAACGCGAATTTCCCCAATGCCTACATCTCGCCCTACTCAAGCCCAACGTGTTGTTTTCTTCCTTTGTACCGCCACTTCGCCTTCCCCAGGAGCCTAAGTTTCTCGGTTCCCTCCCTCGCGCAGAAGTGGAAGCCAGCCGGCAATTCTCCGGCTGCTTTGAATACTCACGCCATATCTTTTTGGACTTCATGGTTGGAGCATATTCAACATTTTACCGGTCGTGAATCCTCTATTTAAGCGCCAACACTAAAACGTTCTCCCTATAATGCCCCCTGACCCGGGTCCTCAGAGAACCCTTCCCACAGGCGCACATTCCTAGTGAAACACCTTCTGCTGTCTCTTTGAGGATCTCTCCTAGGGGAAGAGGTGTTGGTTTTTTTCATAGGAGATCAGAAATCTTTCCCGACGATCGGTGTTTTAGTTTGAAATCTATGCATTCTGTGTAGGAGCCGGCCCTTTCACGCCAATGATCAAGAGGCGGAGTTTTTCCCTAGGCCGCAGGATTTTTACCCTTTTCTTTCTCGGCTTCGGATCATAGGATGCCGATCGCGCGCGGATTTCGAGTAAGACTGAGGCTTTTTAAGTTTGCCCCTCCGGCCGTTCGGGATTGTTTCCCTCTCATGTTGAGGTCTCGCCCCGCCTGCCCCGAGCCTGAGAAGTGGCCAGGGTCCTCCGTCTGGCCAACGTCCCCTTTTTTTTGCTCCTTCGGATCAGTCTTCGTTGTCGGGTATGCCCGTGGCGATGGAAGAGCGCTTTTTCATAGATTTTGCCCCTTCTCTTTCTTTAGAGTCGTGGTTTTGTAGCTGCTGGGGTCCCCCAAGCCTTTCTTGCGGATCCTTGGTGAGTCTGCGCCCCCATTTTTTCCGAAAAAGGATGAGACTTTCGGCTTGCTGAGCAGTCTTCCACTTATATTTCCTGGCCGTGCTTCCCAGAGGAAAGGGTTCTATTGTTGCTTCTGGTTCTTGCAGGCTGCTCCCCAAGGAGTTTAGCCCTTTCCTTGCTCGGGACCCCTCAACTTTTGTATGTTGAGAAGATTATATGTTTTCGTCTCCTTCCCCTCGTATATGGAAAGGTTTTTTCAGTTCGCCCGCTTACCGCGCCCTACCCGCCCGAAGGGTTAACTTATTGTCCCTCTCTGCCTAGCCAGCACTGAGAATACTGGTCCCTGCTTTCTAGGACCCCCTTCTCCCACACACCTTCTCTCTATCCTCTTCCTAAGGCTAATCTCTTCGTTAGTCGGATTTCTATTTACACGACGCCCATTCCCGACTCTACCTACACCCCGCACCCTGACTGGAGCAGACTTGTGTCGTCACGAACCCTCCTTTAGAGACCCTGATCCCCCCCCCCCGCGAATCTCACTTCCTCCTTCCCACGACACGCCACACCTTTCACGGTGAGACGAGAAAACGTTTTTTTCCCCACGCGGCTATTTGACCTGGACCCATCCACTCACTTCCGCTTGATCTTCGAAACGTCCTCCCTTCGACGTCAGGGCCCCCTGAGTCGTCCCAACCGCCTTTTCCTCCCCACTCCCTCGTTGTTCTTTAACCATAGCGGCCCCAAGCACTTACGCAACCCGCGAATACGCCCCTTATTTCTGCACCGATTCGGCTCCACACGTTACATGGAGCCCTTCAGATCTCCCAGGCCTTATCCCGCAAGCCAGTTAGAACCATCCCCCGGTCCCGTTTCCTCACCTCAGAGACCACACTTACAGCGATGGAGGATTTCAACCAGGAGGACTTGCGCCGGTTATGAACCCACCCTCCATCCACCTCCCCCCTTCTTCCACCCACAGCACCCCAGTGAGCCACCCCCACGCCACTACTCCCCTCCTTATCAAAGTTTTACCACTTTTAAAATAATACGCCCACAGCCCCCTGCCAACACCTCTCCCGAGACTCCCCCCCCCCCCCCCGGCTACCACCCCCCCCCCGAGTTTTTTATCTTCCACAAACCAGGACACTGAAATGAGCTCCCGTCTCCGTGTATCCCGAACTGCCTCTCCTGTTTAGAGGAATTGGGAACGCACTTCGCGCCTGAGGCCGATGATTAAAGGTTCTGCACCCCTCCAAGAAGAATCCGCCCCTGACCAGGAATTGCGTTCAAGGCGAAACAAGCCCCTTCACCGTCTTCACAATCTATTTCTTAGGTGCCCTCACTAGATCCTGTACCGCTCCCGCCCCCCTCCGGCCATCGCCTTTCACCCTCTTCGCACACCATGCACCGGCAGCATCCGCCCTTTTTTTTCCGAACTTTCGGCGATGTTTTTTTTTCCTTCCAGTAGCTGCTTTTTGGTGAGTCCCTTCACTCTCACCCAGCCTGCCAGGAGCCCATCGTCGATGTGCCATTGTTCGCTCTTTTATCCCCGGCCCACCCCCGCCACGTCAGCCCTTTATTCTTTGTTCACCCCGGGCCGTGCCTCACAACAGCTCCCTGTGGCTGTCTCCGTTCGTCCCCGTCGCTTCCCCTCGGGCCTTCCCAGTGCCCAACCTTATGAGTACCCCCGGTCCCTCCCCCTCCCGCCAGTACCATTTTCAACAGTATCCCCCTGCGCCCGTCACCCTCTGTTCCCCTCACCTTTTTCTCTTCCAACTAGTCGTCAGACAAAGCTCACGCATTTTTTTACTCCTGTTTTTGGCGACATTCGCGACTCTTCTTCCCCCCTTGCCCCCTCCCCCCCCTTCCGCCGTCCTTATCAGACCGTTTGTACATTTGCTCCCCCTCACCGGGCACACCCTACATTGAGGGGATGATATCCACCCCCCTTTTTTCCCACCGCTTTGCACCCTCTCTTCCTCCCCCCAAGTGCCTCATAGATCTCCCCTACCTTCAAGGGCACCTTTGCCCCACTGATAGCTCCCCCACATGTGTCTTTTCTTGTCCGTGCGCACTCCCTTCCCCATGACAACTTCTTTTCCCTCCTTTTTTAGCAACGCAACACCCTTTTCCCACGCGGAAGATCTCCCTCCCACGGTACCCCCCTCCCTCTACGCACCCTTTCCCCCCAGTGGTCAGACACTACCTTGACCCTCCCGTTCCCTCGTGTTCGAGGCTCCCTGCAGCTTTCCCTAGCGTTTTTCCACGCTTCGATTCTTTTGACTTTGATAGTGCCACGGCCCCCACTCCCTTCTTTACCCAAAGCGACACTCTTAAGCAGAAGGCCCTTTCCCCCACCTTTCCTATTGCACCGTCCTTCCCTTCTTCCTGCAACCAGCCATCCACCTATTCCGCGTACTTCCTTCGATGAACAGACCTCGGCCACCCACCTACCTACTTCCTTATTCTACACATTGTCTTTTTCCTGGAGTCCACATAACCCACGTCTAGCCCCGCAGACGACAACTATGAAGTCCTTTTCTCTATCCCCTCCCCTTCTCACCCTCCCTCGACCGAACCATCGTGCACTCTCAACACTTCAGACGATCCAATCCGCCCTAAGTCACCTGGTCCTTTGTCGGCTTTTGGCTCAATTGCGCCCACGAAGTTCATTCCTGATCCCTTCCATTTTGCCAACGCACCACGTGCTCTCGTCTCTCCTTCCTCGGAGACCCCCGACTTTCTTCCACCCCCCCCCCTTGCCTACGCACTCCCAACGGCACTGCCACCCAAAATGCGTTATACCCCGCGCGCAGCTGTTTCGTTGCGGAGGCCCCCTGCGGCACCCCCCGTGGACTGAACGAGTCTGATGAGGACAGTACAACTTTATTCAACCCCGTTCTGAGGCTTACGATCATATGTAGGTGGTTTTCTGCAACTTAAGTTCCGTCGTGATAGCCCTCGCGCCACGGACACTCCCCCCCACCATCGCCCTCACCCTCTGGTTTCAGCTCGCAGGCCCACGACCTGACCGTTCCGCATCACGGCCGGCAATAGCCCCCCTGGCTCTACTTATGGTGCTACCAGCACTACCTGCTTCCCGTCCCTGATTTCCTAGGCAGCCGCCGCATTCAAGAATCCTTCTTTTTTCCGCCACCCACTTGTCTCACCTTGGCCGTTTCTCTTTGTCCTGCGATGGTGGGTGAGCCCGCTTTAGAGCACCCCGTTTCCACGCTGCCGTCTCCTGCCCTCCTTTGAATCTCCTCCTCTTTTTCGTCATTTCGACAACATGGTATCCACATGTCTTTGCGATTACCCGCCAACAACCCCCCCCCCCCAGTCGGCTGTTTGATAGCACCCGTTTCGCAATACCCTCCTCCGCTCGCCAGCCCTGTATTGACTGTGCGTAGATATTTTTTCTCGTTTTCCTCCCTCTCCTACCCCCTAATTCCTCTCCCTTCTCCCCCTCTGGCCCCAGTCTCCCAACGAAACGTTAAAAATACACATCGCTTTGACTTCCCCCTAACCACCTGGAAGGCGATTCTTACCCCCCCTAAAACATAGCCTCTTTCCATTCATTTGAGGCCCCCCCTCCGGCATATGTAATTATTTGGCAGGTATCACAAGTTGTTGTCTATGTCACAGCATCGGTTAGCGTAAAATACGATGCTTTTAAAAATTAAAAGAAAATAAGCCGTACGCCAAATCATAGAAATATGGTGAATATATCCCATAACATAGGTCTGAAGCGCAGGCACTAAACGAAGTCACTCACAATAAACAGTGAAGGGGTAAGCCTGTCGTTGCGTGGCTTCACAATATAAGGCTTTTACAAGCTATATCGCAAATGACCGACGCGGCAGACCGACATCCTAACGGTTCCCTTTCCCCCCCCCCTTTCCCCCCCCCCCCCCCTTTCCCCCCCTCTCCCCCCCCTCCCCCTCCCCCCCCCCCCCCCCCCCCCCCCCCCCCCCCCCCCCCCCCCCTCTCCATATAGCGGCTCGGCTGCGACACAAGTCGCGCCGTGTTCCCGAGCTCAACTACACCCCTGTTGCACGCTCCAAGTCGGATCCCCCCCCCAAAGGCCCTTTTTTCCAACCCGTCTGTTCCCCTCCTCCCCCCCCCACTCAGCGACACCTACTTTTCCCCTTCTCCCCAAATATCGTAGGCGTTTCAGTCACTCTACCCTTTTTCCCTTCCACCCACCCGGATCCCTCCCTCAACTTGACTCTGACTCACCTCTTTCAGCAAGTTAAAGGGCGGCCCCTGAGGTTTTAAGCCGTTTTTTCACTTACCCCTCTTCTCATTGCACGGTAACACCCCGACCCTGCACGACTCAGGGTGCGCCCGCCTACCTTACCGCGCACCCCCCCAGCACTCTTCTAGTAACCCTTCGCCGCCGCCCAGACCTTGCATCCTACCGGGTCTCAGCATCCTTTCGCTAGCAGCCCCCCCCCACAGGTACACGCCGCTTTCCTTTGATACCCCTTCCCCGGATTCTCCCCCCCAAACCGCACAAGTGTGATCCTTTCCTCCCGGAACAGGGCCTCACTGACTTTTCCCCCCTACCACGATTCTTCCGCCGCCCCTTCACCTCGCCGCCCCTAATCCTGCCCGGATACGCCGCAGTTGCCTCCCCCCCTCTATTTTTCTTCTCTCAAATAAGCCGCGCGCTTGTCGCACGCCCAGATCGACTCCCCCCCGAACACCGCCCAAGACGTCTCCCTCTTACGCCCCTTCATTTCCGGCTCCCGCCCCTTTCCTTTTCCGAGTCGTGGGTTTGCACACTTTCTTATGTTTCCTCGCTACCTGTATCGAGGCTCTCGAGGACCTGCTGGCCCATGGCCGTTGCAGCCCTCAAGCCTCCTGTAACACTGGTTTTCCTTTGCGTCCGTTACGCACGCCTTCCTCCACAGACACCTTTTTGGTACGGATCCCTCGCCCCCTCCCAGCCCCTCCCCCCGAGTCCACCCAGTGACCATCCGGAGGTGAGATCCCTCAGTCCTCCCCCTCCACCCCCCTTTCCCCCTTTCTGCCTCCGCACTACCGTGAGAGATCGCTTCCAATCTATTCCCCCGCCCTATCGTCGTTCCTTCCCTTACCTTGAGTTCTTGAATTCGCGTTCCTCGCCCCCCTCCCAAGACCGACGCCGGCCACGACTTTTTTGAAGGAACGCACCCCCCCCAGACTCCCTGGACCTCTGTTTGGTTCCCATCCCCAGTCTGGAGCTCCTCGTTCCTTTTTTGAGCCCCCGTCCTAGCTTTTCCGTACCTGCAGTCCGCGGTTACCCTTGTTTTTTTCGGACTCTGTAACTCATTCGTCTCTGCACGGACCCTTTTGACTCCGTTTTCTCCATAATTTTTCTAACAACGACCGCCCCCCTCGCCCCTTCTCGTTCACTGGCTCCCCCCCCCCCACCCCCCCCCCCCCCCCCCCCCCCCCCCCACCCCCTCACTTACCCCCCACTTGCTCTCCCAGCCGCCTTCCCCCCGTCCGACCTGGGCCGCTCTACACTCCCAGTACCCTCCCCCCCCCCTCTTTTTCCCCTCCCCCCCCGGGGGACGCCGCCTGAGGTACTTTCTTCGTTTCTGAGGAACCACAACTTTTGTTTCCTCTTGGCTACAACTGGACTTTAGAGCGCCCCTCGGGTCCTTCTAAGTCTATACTCCCTGTTCTTCCTTCGACTCCAGGACCGTTCCCGGGAGGGTTTGATGTCTCTGACCCACCCCCCCCCCTAGAGAGAATTTGAGCCCTCTTTCGTGTACGTTCCTCTGCTGACAGCTCGCTCTTTCCCAGTTTGACTCCCCTGCCTCCTCCTCGGATTATTTGGACTTTTTTATCATCACTACCTCCTTACAGACGTTTCCCACCCTCTCTATGTTCTAACCAGCCCCTTTTATGAGTATATGTAACGGTTAGAACGACTCCCCCCAGTTGAAAAGGGATCTCCCCACCACGACAAGACCGAACGTCCCCTACCGAAACTTCAGTAATTTTTTCTTCAACACTCCCGCCGTTTCCCCGGAAAACACCGAATTACCGCCTTGCGTCCTTGCCATCCCATACCTGCCTGCGCCTCCCACCGTCTTCGGAACCCCTTTGCTACCTGCCACCCTGATCTCATCCAGGCGCAGACAATTTTATTTAGTCTCCCCCCGTCTCCCCCCCCGACAAGTCCTTACCACCCCACAAGACAACGAAGCTCTCATCCTTCTCCACCTCTTTGATTTTCCGTTCATAAGGAAAATAGGAGCCCGCGGGTTCTGATTTTGACCAAAACAACCCCGATGAGAACTTTTTGCGTTTTTTCCCCTCTCGCTCATTTGGTCCGGCGGCCTTCTTGTGCCCTCCCTTTTCGGAGTCATGATGCATTGGGTTCCCAATAAGTGATGTGACCCCCTTTCCACTTTAACCAAGGCAACCCTATTCATGTGCTTTTTTTTATCTTCTCCTATTTTGGCTGCAACTGAGTGAACTTTTAAGGTCTCCCCCGGAGAGCTCAGAACAGGACTTCTCCCTTTGCTTGATGGAACGCGGATTATTAAATCCACGCAACTGGCAGATTGAATCTAAGACTAGTAGCAGAGTTTTCAACCTTTGAACCCTACCCTTGGGGATCCTCGTTTTTTTAGGGGCCCCACCGGGTTACCAAAATCGATTATATTGTGGCTCTATCTCTTTATGACATTTCTCTTTTTTCCGTCATGTCTTAAAGGTAGTCAAGGACATTTCCTCTTTTCCGGAGATAGCACCTGGTCCCCCCACTTACCCCCCTTTGCTCCCTTTTCTCCCTTAACGTTTTTTGTCCCTCACTCCTCCCCGTAGACTTCTCCCGTTTCTTTTCAAACTGGTTATGGCTTTTCTCGGGCGGTTTGTGATCCAGTCCCTCTCGCTTTCCTTGACCCCCAAAAAACGGAACCACATTCTCTTTTGTATCATTCCCCTTGACCCGAGTCTTTTTCACATATATTAACCCCCTGACCCGTTTTTGGGTGCTCTCTATCACGAGGCAAGCGCTTGAATTCCTGATAGGAGCCCCTCTCTTTTGTCGGGTTTCCCTTTTGCTGACACCTGCAAGCTCATCGGGAAGACCCTCTTACAGTCCTTCCTCTTCCCCAGGCCCCGACCAAGAACCCTTTCTTGGTAGACGACCCGAGTTCGGTACCCACCTTCTCCAATAGTGAAGCTGCCGTAGCAATTTACGAGGATTAACCTGGTCGATTCCCCCTTCGGACTCGGCCCTTCTTTTTTTCCAGGCCTTTGGTGGAAACGCGAAGTCAGCACCCTGCTTAGCCCCCGGGTCTCTTTGCGTTCATGCCTTTTTATGGCAAAGGACCTCTGGTTCGACTGTTCCCCCGCTCTTAACGAGGCCACTTTCTTCTTCCTTCCCGATAGCACTGTTAGCGAGTTTCAATCCACCTGCCATGTAAAAGCCAGAGAACTACTCTCCTTTCCCCAGGTTTTTCTCTCAGGCTGCTCCTAATGTGAGAAATCGTTGCCCAATGTCCTAGTCCCCAGCAGGTCTCTCTGGGAATCCGGTTTCTTCTTGTTAATTGTACTCCACAGGGAGGATATATCCCAAAGAAGGTTTCTCTGCTTTCTCTATGTGAACGCATGCAGGCAGACGCCCACCTTTTACTGATCTTAACACAGTCCGCTCTTCTCTTCGGTTTGTGGGGTCCCCCCTAGTACCCCCTTTGAGTAACGTTGTGACGTCTTTTTATGGGCCCGTACTTCTAAACGTTTCTTCGTTGGGCGCCTTTTATTAGGGTTTTTATTTTCACGGACGCTTGGGAAGAGGTGGCTTAATAACACTCCCCCAGACTTTGGAGTCGCCGGCTCCCTGGTGCCGTCTCTTGCCCTCTCGATGAACTTCGAGTGAAGCTGATACTCCTGTATTTGCCCGGTAGATGTCTTTTGATGCTTCTTTCCGCAGCCCCGTGGTGATTCCCAATGGGCCCCCGAGTGGCCCTCGTCTGACCCACCCAATGGTCAACTTCGGTTTTGCGTGGTCTTTCTGGTTCTTCAAGTTATAGGGACCTTCACCCTCTCGCGTTGGTGGTCTGTCCCCATATACATAGTTGTTGGACGTCCACCGAGGAGGTAGTCCCCCCGGCCGAATACCCCAGATTGAAGGAATGCGGCGCCTGCTCGCCGCGTCCCCCCTCGAGACGACCTCTCGTAGCAGCTATCTGGACCCCCAGGTTCTGCTCCCGTTGGAAAAATCTATCCTTCCGTGACCCCCGATGGAAGTTTGGCGCCGACCACCCTCGCTCTAGACCCGAGTTGTCGAAGGCAACTTCCCACTGGTGGATCAGGAATCCACTTTCCCTCATTCAAAAGAGGCCCAAACGTTCCGTCCTTTTCCCGACTCCCGGTCCAATAGATTCTCGTTCTTTTTTGCCTACCGTCGCCGCCTGGGTTTCCCCCCTCAATTTGCAGGCCCTCTTCCACAAGTCCCCCCTTCCAATACGGCTGTTAACAATACGATCCCCACCCCTTACTATATCACGACTCCGACAAACATACTTCTTCGTCTTTTTTCTCACGAAAAAGGAACTGACAGAATGCCCTCTCCTTTTCCGCAAGGGCAGGGGCCTCGGTAACTGACCTTAGACGTTTCAAACGGAGAATCCTAGTTCCGGCAACCCCCCCCCCTCGAGCCTCATGTTCATGACATATAAGAAGGATGCCCCCTTCTCCATCTATTTCCGTCCCCCCGCGCCCACGAAAAGGAAGAGATATCCTTGCCAGGGCCCGATGCAGACGGCGTCCCCACAGAGAATCACGGTGGACCACTTTCGTGGAAGAATGAGGAGTCCCAGCCCGGTGCCACACCCCCACACCCGAAACAGGGAGATCGCAAGGCCAATGACACGGGACACTAACAGGAACGACCCACATATCGACTGATAGTGACAGATTTCAAATCCGAGCTTGGATTCGGAGACTTTAGTATCCAAGGACTCCACTTTGTTTTTGTGAGAGATAATTCCCGAGGTTAAAGTAATCTGATGTTCACCCTAGGCCTGCGGAGAGGGTTTTGTTTAGCTTTCTCAAATCTGGTCCTGGCCAATTGACCGCCAGTTTTCTGGGGTGAGGGCTTTGACCTTCGGACTCCTTTGACCCTTTTCAGGAGAAAGAGCCCTTTTGTCACGAGCCTTGCGAGTCTCCCTTCCTGAATTTCTGAGAATTGACGCCCTTTTTCTTAGGATATTTGAGGACCTGAAGAGCCGCGGACTGGGACCTGCTTCTGCGATGTTTTCCGCAGTTGTTCCCTCCGACGTACTTTTTTCACCCGTTGTTCAAATTAAATTGGAGAACTTCTTCTATAGTTTCGTATTTTCGTTTTTTTCTCCCGTTTTCCTCCACTGCGCCTCCCGACTTCTCAGTGGGAATAAGTATTTCTTTTCCCGCGTCTATATGTGGTTCTTCGGGGAACCGCAGTAGTTGGCTTTTTTTGATACGATTTTCGGGCAACCATGTTTGAAGTCAACGGCTGCCCTCAGTCTCCCCCTTCCCTTCGCGCTCCTTGCTATGTTCCTTTGATTCTTGATCCGTATACAACTGGTTTTTACCTTTTTTTTCAGAGTTGTTGGAAGTAGTATTCCTTACATGTTGAATAAAAGGGCTCCCTTTGCTTTTCCCCACCCTGTTTCGGAGATCTATGTGGGGCTTTCAGGAGTTCTTCCCGGCAAGGTTCATTAATTAACTTCGTAGAGGTTCATGTTTTTTCGCCTGTCAAACGAGAGACCCACTTTTGCTGCCTATGACTCTTGTCGTTTTTTTAACGTTTCTTTTCCCCCCTCGCGATCTAAGGCTGCCCAGCTCTGCTTCTTCGGCCTTGGGACACTCGCCCCTGTTTCCCTCACGGCCCGCTGATAAGGCTCCCCCCCCGAACATCGCGATCTCTCGGTACCCTTTCGCCCGTAAGAGTGCAACGGGAAAAGTATAGGTCCTGACCAACGGCACACCCAAGCACTTCCATGTAAAATACCTAAAAGTCAGTCAATTACTTCCGTTTCCCAGAGGCGTTCGGGAAGTGGCTCATATAAATTAAATGAAGTACACGTCCCCAGGTTCCCCCTCTCATTCATCGGCGATTCCCACCCTCTCCAAATCCCCATTGACCCGAAGCCACTAGAGAGTAGTTAAGCCCCCCCTTATTTTCCCCCCAAAAGAGTCCGTGAATGCCCCCCCCCTTTTCTTACTACGCGATTTTTTTCCAGAACAGTTTCTAGTCTAACATTCCCATCAGAGCTCCATATAGCATCGAACGGTCATCGGTGACCCCCCCCCCAAGACAGCCGCCTGAAGCTTCCTCGTTGTTCCCCTCTAATGCAGCTCTTCGCAGGATGCAGGGTGATCCGAGGCGTACCCTCCACGTGCTGTTGTTCTTTCACAGACGTCCCTTCATGATTCATTTCTTGTAACACGTGGCAACCCTGAAAATCTTCAATCTTCTTTTCCTCTAGTCCCCCCTTCACACGTTTTCCCTTTTCAAGTTTCGTCCACGCCAGTAGCACGGGAGATGATCCCCCGGCCGATCTGTCTTTCGTTTTTCAGGAAGGGGAGTCCCCCTCTAAATGTAGCCACTGTAGCCCCCTATTGACGACATTTAGGTTCCCCTCCGCCGCGAACTTTCCGGACCAGCCCTTCACACTATTTCTTTACCGGATAGCCGTCACTCTCCTCTTTTTCTAGCCTCTTTTTATGATTGTAAAGGTGGCCAGTCGTCCTACCGTGCCTCGCCTTGCACCTCGTGCCCCCTCTCCCCCTTTTCGTCTCCTTTTTTTTGAACGATTCTGCAGTTGTTTCCTCAACTAGTTCTACCAGTTTTCTTGGTTCCCTTTGGTCGTGGACTTGTCATGACAGGCCTGTTAGTTTCTCAGCCCGCTTTTTTTTCTTTAGGGATAAAAAATACCGCACCTCCATTATTGGGCTCTACTTACCCTGCCCTCTTGAGTGAATCTTTCCAGTTGTTTTTTTATCTCTCTGCACTATTTCCTCTTGTCCCTTCATGATAGTCCTACTTTCCTTTTTCTCGGTGTATTTGGCTCCATTGAAAGCTATCTTTGGAGCGAACTTTAAGCTTCCGGGAACTCTCTACTCCCAGTTTCACCCCTGAGTCAGTTCGTCCGTTTTTTGTATACTCCGTTGGTTACCCCCATGTTCCAGTGTTAGGTTTTTGCAAGTTCTCCCTGAGCCCCTGGTACGATTGGGTACCCGATAGTTTTCCCCGATGTTTCACGGTCATCTCCGTTCTCACGATGGCCGAAAGTTTCCAAGGAAACGCCACTTCGCCAGCCTTGCTCACAACTAGGTCCGGTTTCTCTTCAGGCACTCTCACCTTTTATAACCTTTTTTTTCTCAGCTTTACTTCGATTTTATCGTCCACGTATTGTTCAGGGATAATCCAATTTCGTGGAGTTTCCGTAATTCCTTACTTCCCTCAGAGGACCAGGTAATTTCCAGCTCCCCTATTTCCCTAACTACGGTGGAGCCCTGTTGTTCACTATAAAAAATTGTCTATTCTCCCCCCTACTTTTGAGGCTCCTTTCTATTTTCCCCCTTTGTTCTGGGATTTTCCTAGAAGGCGATTTTTTCTTCCTCCCCAGCCTTTCTTTTATCACTTTCCCTGAGTCGAATTCCCCCGACCCTTAGCGAGAACTTCTCGTGACCCCAAAAGTCAGTCTTGGTCTTTTTGGGGAAAACGGTTTTTTTAAAGGGGAAGACGGCTCCGTAGTGGGCGCTTTTTCCATAAACGAACCGGGGATGAGGTCTTTCTCTATATATTTGGTTGGGGCCTTCCCGGTTCCAGCTTTTTTTTTCCATTAAGGGGTTTTTTCAAGAGTCAAGTTTGGCTACGGGTAGGAGCAGTTGAGTGACAGGGGCCAGATCGCTGACGGCGCTGGGCCCGCCCGATTTCCCCTGACGGTGAGTGCCAGGTTACGCTGCGTTACTTAACTAGATTGATTTCCGCTCAAACCTGGAGGAGGTTTGCTGGGACCCCTTGTCACTTTGGTTCTTTTTTTCCAGCCTACTGTTTACGTGGTATCAGTCTCCCGTTTGACTTATTCCTAGCGGTCGGTCGCACACTCCTTTTTTGCGATAGCCACCGGGCGGCCGTTGACCCTTATTTTTACTACCTTCTCTGGCAGATTCTAGTCTTTTTCCTTCTTCGGAAGAGTAATCATCCTTGGCCTCCATCTTCGAGATTTTGTACATCTGGCTTTCCACCAAGGGACAACCTTCTGGCGGTTCCCTTTCCTTAACCCCTTGATCGACAGGCGCTGCCCAACCCCCGCTGATGTCTCCCCTCACAACCGCCAGTGGGAGTGCCTCTTCCCCGTTTCCCTTGCTTCTAATCAGAGCCTTCTCCACCAAGTGCCCAAACCCCCCTGGTGGCTCCGCCCCTCTGATCCTCCGTAAGGTCCGAAAACGTCGCCGGGCCATCCCTAAATGTGACAGCATCAGGCCTTACCACAAGATCTTGCCCCCCCAAGATGTTTTGTCAACTCCTCCGGCCCCAGTGTCAATTCCACTCGTCCTTATTCCCACCTATTACTCTGAGGCAGTTCCAAGCCCTGCTTACCCCCGACAGCCCCATTGCTCTTAGGTTCAGGTCCACGTTTTCCCCGTTCTTTTACGAAGGCGCCGGAAAATGGGCCATGCATCGGGCTTTCCCAAGAACCCTAGACGTGCCGTTCTCAGATACCTTTTGATGCAATGATCCGTGGGCTACTTTAGTCATGGAGCTAGATCTCGGGTGATTAGTAATTTCCGAAGGTACCTTTATTTGAAGCCGTCTAAGGCAAAGTCAACACTCCACGCTTGTTCTATGTTTGGTTGGAGGCTCCGGTAGACCGACCAAGCTCTCGCGCAGGCCCCCCCCTTGACCCCCACCCGGTACCTCTTTGGGATGTCTGATTCCGACCTCTCCCTTTTTTTTGTTGAGTTGGTCCTGTGAGACCGACAGATAGGGAACCTAGTTCCTTCCGACTCTCCTTGTTTGCGGGTCGACTGGCCCTTTTTGGCAATTATCTAGCCTTGGCGTTGTCCTTCCCCCCCCGCCGCCCCGCCCCAAGCCTCTCATCCCCCGTCTCCCCCCAGCGTCCCGCGTTTACGTAGATAGTTACCTTTTTCCCCGAACCTCACCGACGACCCCGGCATACTCCTGGCCACGCAGACTTCCGACGCCTCGCTACTGTAAGCCACCGAGCGCCGCCTCTATTCGCACCCATTCTTGAGCTCCAGACCCTTCCAAACTGCAGTTCCGACCCCTCACTTTTTTCTGAACATCCTGCCACATTCCTTCCTGTACCTCAATGCCCTCCACCACTGCTTGCCCCACTCTTCGACACTCCTTTCCCCCCCTTTTCACCCCCCCCCCGCCTCCACCGACGAGGCCGCCGCCCTTTACCCACTTTCTCCTACTGGCCCTTGCAGGATATCACTTCGTTTCGCCTCCAGGGTCTACAGCTTGGTGCCCCCGTCACTGGACTCAACTTTACCTGTCTGCGGGTTTACGTAGATCGTGCCAAGACCCGCTCAGATGTTTTTGAGGGCGGCGACACCCGCACCCCGTTCCCCTTCCTTCGGCCACGATGCGCGCCCAAGCACCCATTTTTTTTCGCTGAACCGCCAGGATGACGAACCTTTTCTTCACCTGCTCTACCCCGGATCCCGTCTTTCTCCCACGCGATGACCCACCCGGTTCCCCGCGGGTGCACCTCTTTCTGTCTGTTCTTGGACCGGAGTCTTTGCTTCCCCACCCGCCTGGCCACCAGTCTCACTCCCCCCGCGCTGCACCACGCAGCGCGGCCCCACATCCCCCATTGCTTTACTCGCCAACGGACGCCTCCACCCCTGTTTCCCCACCGCGGTACGTCTGCGGTCTCCCCCGGAACTTGTGCCCCACGACAAGATTTCGAGAGTGGTTCCCACTCGCTGTAGTCCTTACCTCTGAGCACGAACAGGAGCCCCCCCATTCTCGGCGTGTTTCCAGCGCTTTCTTCCCCACCCCCAAGTCTGATGCCCTCGACGGACCCCGGCGGCAGCGCGTTATCCACCACCACGGCGCAAGTCCCCCTCCCCGCTGTGAGGGTAACTCCTGCTCCCCATTGCCCTTTCCCCCCTCTCTGTACGCCGCCGATTCGAAACCACTGCGTACCCCCCCGGTTCATATGCCCAATACTGAACACATAATTCCCCGGAAACGACACATTACAAGCACTATCGCCCCTTTCCCAGGTGGCGCAGCTGCCCCGCAGCCTTCCCCTACCCCACGTTCGCTGACCACGACCGCACGACCCTACTCAGACCACTGTCCGGCCTCGCAGTCCACGTACGATCCCTGAACCCTCCTCTACCTTCTGCCAAGACGACCCCCATACCACTCGCGAACGCCTATCCCCACTCTAGATTTGTCTGTGCCCTCCCCTTTCCCCCAACCTAACTTAAGCCAGACATACACTCTTGTCCGCCCCGCCAATACCTTGTAAGGGACCCCGGCTAACCCACCCTTAGACCCCTGCCTTCCTCTCCCCGGCCACCCCCTGCCGGACCCCCCCCCCCGGAGTTACACCACCCCACCCCCGCCTATTTTCGAGTCACCGCTGCTTCACGGCTGCCCGAATTTTCGCAGGATGACGGCACATGACCTTCCACTTCGCAAGCCCCCCTCGACTACCCTAGGTGGGGTATCCCTCAAGAAACTTGACTTGCATGACTTCCCGCCTGTACCCCCAGTTCCCCCCCCCCCCCACCCTTCCCACCTCCTCGCGCAGGGGTATCCTTTCTTCCGAGTTGTGATGCACCCACCCCCCGACCTCCGCCCCCTCTTCCTTTGACTCGCGTGAGCCTGAGAACGACCCACCCGACCCACTTGACCCTCCCAGTCTCGTTCGACCTGCTACCGTCTCATTTCCCTTTCTTTCCTTTTTTTCCAACATCCCTTTCACCCTATCCCCATGCCTGACTAGTCAGCAGCCCCCCCTCTTCACCCTATCGGTCCCTCGACTCCGCATTCACACCTGCAGATCCCCCTCCTTTTGAACCGTCCGGCTTTTCTCACATGCCACCACATCAATCCTCCGGTTGGTGCTAGCATCTATGAACCAGTCTCGTGCCTCCCTTTTCGGCCCTTCTTTCGACCCTTGTTTTTACTTACGTTGAAGCCCACTAGCACCCTTTATACCTCTCTACCTTTGTTCTGCTCCAGTGAGCTGGTCCGCCAGAACCTGGCTCGTTCCATCACTCGTCTTTATAACAGTTTCCCAGGCCTCGTGGTAGTTCTCTTTTTTCTTCGTTATTTCGTTCGCCTTCAGCCTCACACTCGCTCTTTTTTTTCGGTACACCATTCCCCCTTCACCCCCCCCTACCCTCTGGCGACCACTTCCCATTCCAGTATTTGCAATATTTTCACTCTTATTTTCCTCCACTCCTTTTTTTTTGAGTCCATCTTATTGTACTCTTCACTGCAAGGTACGCGATCTCCCCTGACATACTGTTCCCCACTTGTTGGTCTTTTTAGTTTTTACACTGATCCTTTTGCTGGACTCCCGCCTCCCGCTTTCCAGCGCCGCACCCACCACCCGGTCCAACTTCCAGCTAAGCCCCGACGCTTGGTACGACTCCGTTATTTCGCATTTACCGGGCTGTGCCCTCTCCGCCCCCACGGCGAACGAGGTATCGCGTCGCAACGAGCACGGCTTTTACGCGCTCGTTCACGTTAGGTATTGCCACCGTCGGCCCCTGCCACGAGCACCTGCTCTCCCCCACTAAGCCTTCGCACTAGAGTTCTTAGTTCCCGTGCGACACGAGATCACTTCGGTCTCTGCAGCTGTACCTGACTCGAACACTTTGGCCCCCCTCGGTCTCGCAGGGTAGGTTTAGTCGTCGACACCCAACCCGGCCACCTGCCCCGCACGCGAGACACCCCGCCGGGCCCCACTTTTTCTAAGGCCGGATTTCTGCACTCGCCCCTGCCATACCCCCTCCACAATTGTCGCTCCTTAGGGACACGAGAACCCCCCTTTTCCCCCCCTTTAGGTCGTGTCTTTGGACACAGAATACCCCCCGCTGATTTCCCCTTCCCCTTCCCCACTCGTGATTGGATCGCGCAGCCACCCGGTCCCCCCTCCGTTCCGCCCCTGTGAGCCCCCGGTCCAACCCCAAACACCCAGCGCCCAAGGCCCGCCCCGCCCCCTTTGGGCTGTTCACTAACCCGGACCCATCTTCGCCCTCCCTGCGTCACCTGTGAGGCGCTGGCCCCGGGTGAAACTGGAAAGTTCTTCGGCCGGCTCAGACATTTACGGTCCGCCGGCCATGACACGTCCTCCAGGTTAGTCTTGGTCGCTCCCCCTGAATGGTGCCCAGCGGACCGTCTCCACGGGGAGACGACTTTGATCGCCCTCCACCCCCCCGCGCCGGTGACGCGATTCCCTCCCCCTTTTTTCCGACTGATATGAGGCTTTGCCCTTTCACACCAAAGGCCCTAGTTATAACAACCCGGTCTTTCCGGGAGGCCTTTGACAGTCCCATGCAACCCGGCATTTCCAGTTTGTCCGAGCCGGATAGTAGACCTTTGTCGGTTTCTACCATTTTCTACATCCGTTGGCGACCCCACCCTTACTCCACCACACGTCCGGACTTTCTTCCTCCCACGGAGATACAGTGCTTAAGCTGACCCTCTTCGCGTTGAGCTCGACGTTCAGACGCCAGAAACCGAAGATTTGCTCCCTTTCCTACGATTCATTGGACACCCACACCGACGCAAGCCGTTTTACCCCCCTTCATTTAACCCTGGGCGGGATCGAAGCTCTACCAAAGAGAAGGATCTCCCATATTGCACGGCCCCCCCCTTCTGTCCCCACAGAGGCCACCGGCCCTTCTTGGTGGCTAACCGCCCCCACCGCCCTGCACCCCTGACTACGTCCGCCCCCCCACCCCCGTCGTCCCACCAATTTACGGCGCTCCCCCCCCACCCACAGTTCCCTCCGCCCGGGTGTGAAGATTCCGCATGGGACTGTAACCATGGAGCCGCCCCTCGGCGGAAACCCATGACCCGTCACAACTCCGGCTTGCCCTCCCTGCCCACAACCAACGTTACCTACCACCTCGGCTCCCCTCACTCGGCTTCTCAAGAACGACCCACCCCAGTCCTAAAGACACCCCAACATCGAGCCCATAAGAGCCGTAACTTTTTGGCCTAGTAAAGAACGGTCCCCTTAAGGCGATACTTCCTTCTCACCCCGCCATTTCAAGACCCCATCTATAACCTTCTGCACCACCTCCATGCGCGTACGCTAGCAACTAGACCGACTGCCATGATCACTCCACAGTTTGAGCTCATGGACCCTGCCCTACTCGTACTCGCGGCTGGCCGGGAAGGCCCACGGCCCGCGTCAACCACCCATCCTTCTTTCCGGCGCAGCCGATGCTAAACCCGGCCAATCTCCAAACCCCAACCCGAACAACGAAACAGTAAGTCACCCCCCGGACATCCTGTATGACCACAACCCCACCGCCCCACCGATTCCCCCCTCGCGACCCGTCCCTCCTCACTATTTTCCTCATGACACTTCCGTTTTTTTCACGCTTCCGTCCCCACAGCCATTCGACGCCCACGCACAACCCTCCTACCCCTTCCCCATCCCCTCGCCCGCCCCCCGTCACCACGAGGCCCGCACGCCCCCACCCCCCCCCTTGCGCCACCGGCCAGCGCGCTTCCAGTACCGCCCACACGCCGGCCCCACTGCGCGCCCACCCACCCCGCTTGAGCCATGAGCTTGCTGAACCCAGCTCCCGGGACGACGGACCACCGCCCCCGCAAGAACGGCTCACATAAGCCGTGCCAATCGTTTTCTGATTCCCCTAGGACCCCGAGAGCCCCGACACGACCCCTCTCCCCTCCGACCTACCCCGGTACGGACCTGCACCCAATACTATCGTATCAAGTTGACCCCCAGCGCCGTTAGCACTCTCTCTGCACCAGCAGCCCTCACCCCCCCCAGTGTCTTTGAATGCCCTTGGGGCCGCCTCCCCCAGTCTCACATGCGCCACCTCGGCTAGGTACGAACCCACGGCTACACCCCTGTGGCCATACATGATGCAGACCTCATTCTTCGACTTCCGGTTGCACCTATTACCTATCTACAAAGACGGCGGCAGAATTACTCTTAGGACGACCTGCTACTCCTGATTTACACCCACCGAAGTAGCCTGCGCACGCTTTTCTTTTCGGCCGAAGACCGTCTCGAACCGAACCCTCCTCGTCCTTCCCACCAGGAGCTAAGTTTGTACCCCCCCCATGACGCCCCAGACCCGGAGAGCTGCATCGTTTCTTGATCACCCCCCGCTACCCGCACATTGTCGCTCGTTTTTGGGGACGACCCCCTTCTTGCTTACCGCTCCCTCTCAGTCTGTTTGATGACCTAACCCCCCCCCTTTCCGGCCCCTGTCAAGTGGTAAGCAAACAACGCACACTGTTAGTCCGGACCCGTTTCCCCCCCCCCAGCCTCCCACTGTGGTACGGGAGGCGTCAACCGTGCACCCGGCCGGCCAGCAGCTGCAGCGGCGTTTTAACTTGCTTCGTCGACCTAGACAGCTTTATACCTCATCCCACTACCCATGACCTTCTTTGGTCGTTATACTCGCTTGTACAACCGTACCGCCAAAGTCACCCCCCCCCGCACCAACGCCATCCCCTGAGCCCATCACCACCGCCGTCTTACCTCGTGTAGGATGCCCTCCCGGATTCCCCGACGCTTTCTACCCCCCCAGCCTAACATCTGTCCTATTACCCGTCGGCCCCCCCAGCCCCCTCCCCTCCCCGTAATGCCACCCCCCCTACCCTGTCTTCCCCCTCCGAGACACAGGCGTACAAGACCTGATTTCCAGGAACCTCCACCTCCCCTCTTCCAGCCTCATCCGCCCCCCGAATTCTCCCACACCCGGGTGTCAAAGCATCTGTGTTTCCCGCCCAGGGCTCCCTTCCCTGCCTCCTTCTTCCTACTCGTGACCAGCCTGTAACAGAGCACCCGATGCTCCACTCCTTCCCGGCTCAGCCTCACTTAGGTCTCCTCAATCCCCCGCCCAGTCCCTCGAAGGCCAACCCCCCCCCATCCTCAACCTTTCTTTTTGAAAGACCGTCCTATTTTTTTACTGTCACCCATCACACGCATACCCCACATCCTTCTACGCTGCAAGTCAACGACCCCGCGCCGATCCCCCCCAGTTCTAACCGTAACCCTCCCCGGTTTCTTCCCTAGCCTGTTTACTCGGTGAATTTCCCGCGAGCCCCTTTCTTCTGTCGACCGCGACGCCCCCAAACGATCTCTGTTGGTTTTGAACAGATCCTCCGACCGCACTGACTTGCTTTCCCTGGTCACAACGAAACTCCTGTATCCTTACTCGAGGCCTCCCCTTTTACCGAGGATTTACGCCCCCTGTTTTTCCCATGTCATGGAACCCGGGCCTCTTTACCCTTGACGGCTTTTTTCCCCTGGCAGTCCCGGCATTTTCCGGCTGGTCCTAGTAACTCTACGCAGCATCACCTGCGCGCTCCCCCTCCTTCGCCGCCAATATTCCCCCCCGACCGGCCATGCCCCGACCCACTTGTATCCGGTGAACGGGCTAGGACAATTCTCCCTTGCTCCCGTCTCTTCCTCCCCCAGTCGCGTACTTTTTCCAAGTCTTATCCAGCCGCTTTGTCCGCATCGACCCGCTCTCTGTCCCGGGCTAGTTCGACCTTCAACCTCCTTTCCACAGGTTTTGTGTTGTCTGACCTTTTGTCCTCGTGTTGGGGTCTGGAGAGGAGCCCTCTTCCCACTCGGGCCTTGTCGTGCGCAGCCCCCCTTTCGCTTGTCCTTTCCCCACTCACCTTTTCACTGACAGCGTTTGTTGCCGCTAAGGCAACATGCCCTCCTGG
>Ga0179593_1611255_pt1 | contig 29550 bp, 44 predicted proteins | sample CZODoug2_1_08_16_FD_185931 | JGI IMG/M metagenome (GOLD analysis project Ga0179593, IMG submission 185931) | Vadose zone soil fungal communities from Angelo Coast Range Reserve, California, USA - CZODoug2_1_08_16fungal (PacBio error correction) | ecosystem: Environmental > Terrestrial > Soil >... | reverse complement strand
TGGCCCGCCTGTTCTTTTTTTTTCTCGGCCCCCTGTATTTTCGCTTCGTTGACGTTTTTTTTTCCCGGCCCCCCTTCAAGTAACCAACTTGCGTAACCACCCGACCTATTTGCTCTGTCTTCTTTCTCTTGGGGTTTACCCACCCTCCGAACCTTAGCTTTATTCCTTTTGATTCCCTCCCCCTTTTGTGGACAAAGTCCAAATTGTTACCCCCCGGTGTTATTTTTGTGCACCCCCCGTTTTTTTTTTTCCTCCTTTTTTTTCCCTCTTTGGTTCCCCGCCCTTTCAGTTCGCTTTTCAGATCTGGTTTTTTCCATCTTTATGACACGTCCTCAAATTCATTTTTACGGCGCTCTTTCGAAGCCGCTCCCCCCCTTCCCCCACCTGGGCGCTGGCCATTGGACTTTCCCTTGTTAGTTTCCACCAATTATTGTATCTTCTTTTTCGCCCCTTTTTTCCTTGAACGGTGCCAAAACACGATTGGTTTCTTCCAAGGAATTCATAAAACCGTTTCTCAGGTTGTTCAGTTTCAAAGTCCCATTAAAAGGTTTCTTTCTCGTTTGTCGTTCATTGTTTTTTTTTTTTTGTTTGTTTTTTTTTTTCCTCCCCCCCCAATTGTTTTCCGGATCCCTTCGAATCTTCTCTCTCATTTTTTTTTCCCCTCTCAGCGATGGGCCCTGCCCGAATCTTTTTTTCCCTTCTTGTCTGTCAGGAAATATCGGCTTTTGACTTTCCCCCCCCCCAACCTTTTTTTTCGTCATTGGGGGACCCTCCTCCCTTTCTAAGGGTTTCCCCCCTTCTTGGTCGGAACCGTCCTTCTTTGTCACGGCTTCCTACCCTCTACTATATTTTGTGTAATCTACTTCTGCCCCCCGGTTTGTCTTTTATGCGCGGTACCCCCCTCCCTGCAATCTCCTCCTTCTTAGTGCGGTTAAAGTGTTTTGCTTTTTGAGATCGGCTTGTTCCTTTTTCTTTTCTTTCCTGATTCCCCCATGTTCTGTGATGTCGACTGTTGTTGTGTTTTTTTGATTCTTTTTTCAATTTTTTTCTTGGAAGGTTCTGTGCGTCCCCAACCCTTTTTTACATTCTTTTTTCCTTGCTTTTTAAATGTCGTTTCCCCCCCCCCCCCCCTTTGGGCGGGAACATTCGTCTGCGACCTCCCCCCCCACCCCCCCTTTTGGACTTTTTGTGACCCCTTCGTTTTCTTTTGTTCCTCGAATGTGGTTTTTTTTCGTGGTTTTTTCCACTTTTTTTTGGCCCTTCCCCGGTTTTTTTTCCAATGTTTTTTGGTTGGCCGCCCCCCCCGTTGTATTCAGGTTTCTTTTATTACATTTTTTTTTTTTGTTGAGCTTTTTCGTACTTGGTCTCCATTTCTTTTCCCGGGGGTGGCTTTGAGTCTTTTTTTTCCTTGCCTATGATTTTTCCCTCTGTTCGGTTTTTAGTTTTGAGACCCTTTTTCGCTTAGACCGGTTCTTTGCGTTTTCCATGTGGGCTTCCCTTTGAGGGCTCTTCCCTCCGCTGGGCCTCGCCGCTTTGTGTGTTTTCCTAGAAATTTTTCCCGTTTTTCCCCGCCCGATTCTCCCCCCAATCCCTTCTGTCTTTTCTTTTCCTCATATTTCCCTTTACGTTGATGCTTTTTGAAGCTTTTTCTGGTGTCAGCCCTTCTTGCTTTTTTTTCAATTCACCCAACTTTGAAACCCCGGCCCCAAAAAAATTTTTTCTTTTTGAGATTCTCCCCCCCCCGTCACCCTCTCCACGACCACGCCCGTCCGCGGGACCGTCTTTTGCCCTTTTGGTTTCTCCACCGCCTTTCTCCCGTTGGGGCAAATTCCCCCACCCCAACAGACCCGCCTTCCGAACTCCCCCCTCTTTCTTCACCCTTTTTTGGCCTCCAATCCACAACGCCCCTCACGGCCCAGTACCTTTGGAGCCTTGTTCATGCAGGGCGATTCTTTCCTTGCGATTTCTCCTCGGTCCGCCGCCCCCCATTTTTTTTTTTTCGGACAGACTCGTCCTCTTCCCGCACCACGTTCTTTGACGGGGCATCCCCGAATATCTCGTCCTTCCCTTTTTTGGCCCCCACCCCTAGGAAGACCAATTTCCCACCCCGCTTTTTCTCTCGGACTCTTACCCACCCCCCCATTCAGATTCTTTACATGCTTCCTCCCAAGCCCCCTCTCAATCCTTCCCCTTACTGAGACCGACTTTTCTTTTCAAGTTTTTCCTTTAGGTTTTTTTTTCTCCGAGCCCCCCATCGGTCACCTTTCTCAAACCCACCCCCCTTGTTTCTAGTTGATTTTTTGCATGGATTTTCCCTTCAGTGGACCTCCGCAACGACTGTTGTTTCCCATGTACATCCCCTCTTTCGCCCCCTCATTTTTCAGGTCCCTTCCTGGATTTTTTTCCCAAATCCCCAACTTATTTCTGTCATCTTTCTAGTTCCCCTCCTAGTTTTTAGAGACGGGGATGTTCTCCCTTTTTTTGAGGACCCCGTTTTTTTCTCGGCCCCATCCATCTTTGGCCCCTCTGGGGACGGTGTCTCCCGCTCCCCCGTCGTTTTTCGTTTTGTTTTTCGGATTCCAGAAGCTGTTTGGCCTCTTTCTTCCTATTCCCCCCGCCCTACCCCCTTTTTCCTCCCAATTTTTTTTTCTTTGTTGAACGGTGATGCCTTCGAGAATTCGTAGTTCGTCCCTTAGCCCTTTTTTCGTTCGGTCCTATTCTATTTCCAGCCATGCCTCACCTCCTTTCCCCTTGGATCCTCCCCTTTCCCTCCCCCCTTTTCGCCCTTCAACCTTTTCCACCCCCCTGGGTTCCCGTGTTCTTTTTTTTATTTACTACTTTTCCCCCCCCTTCGACACTCTTCCAGGCCGTGTTGCGGGCTTCCTCCAAAGTTTTCGTGCTTTCCTTGTTTTCTTTCCTCTTCCGTGGTACCTGTTGTTTGTTTTTTTTTTTTTTGAGTTCTTTCTCCTTTTGGGGTCCCCCCTCTTTTTAGATCCTCTTGGAATTCGGGATTCCTGGAAGTCCTCCTTCGTTGGACCGAGGTTTTTTTCATTTTTTAATCTGGCCTTTAGCCTTGTTCACACCGTATGTCCCACACGTCCCCCAATTTTTACCCTGACTTTTCGGAGCCTCTTTGATTTTTTTGGGCACCCCCTTTCTTCCCCCTTTTTCCTTTTTCCTCCTTCAGTAAGTTCTTTTTTTCGCTGTCCACTCTTGAGCCCCCGAATTTTTTTTCTCCCTTCCCCCTGGGAACCCCTCCTGGAGGATTTTTAGGGTACCCCCATTTCACTTTCAGATCTTTTTTTTCCTTTTCTTACCTGGTTTTTCGACAGCCAAGCATTCCCCCTGATCTTTTCCCCCCTTTTTTTCCCTTCAATCTCCCCAACTGTTCCCCCTCGGTTGTGTTTCTTCCCCCCAGACTTTTTTTCTTTTTCGATATCCAGGCCCCCCTTGTTTTTACTTCTTAGTTCCCAGGGTCTCTGTATTTTGCCTTTTTTTCTACTAAACCCTTGTGCTTGTTTCCCCAGGCCTCTTCTGGGGCGCCTTTGATTCACCTTTTCTTCAGTCCGTCCTCTTACCACCCCTTTTCCTTTTTTTCTGGGGAAACCTTTTCTGAATCAGGAATTCCTTTTTAAATTTCCCCTTCCTTTTCTTCACATTTTTTCTTTTTTTACACTTTTTCTGTATATCGTATGACTGCAGCTAAGTCTTTTTTGTTAATTCTTGTATGCTTTCTTGTTGTGATTTTTGGTCTTTCCGAGTTCAAAGGCCCTATGGTCCTCGTTTTTATAGTTTCCTGCACATTTCCCATCCTCTCCCTTTATTGGGTTTTTTAGGTCGTCCCCCCCGCCAGCCCCTCGTTTTTCCCCCAATAATTTTACGCATTTTTTTTTCCCGGTCCTTTTGCAGAGCTTTTTTTTTTTTTGCTTGATTTGCGTTTTCACTCTTCCCCTGGCTTTTTCGTTTTTCCAGTCTTTTCTTGAGACTAGGAACCTTACCCACCTTTCTTACACCTGATAAGTTCCCATTTTTTTCCAACCCCCTTTCAGGCCTGACCCCCCCACCCTTTTTCGGCTTTGAATCCCTCAAACTAAGATTCCCCGACCTTTTGATCTTAAGGGGGCTTCCCAACCCCTTCCCCCTGTGCCCTCTCAACCCTGGTTGTGCACCGCTTCCCAGCTCCCTTAATCTGCTCTCTTCAGACTTCCCCCCCCATCCACAACCTGTCGAGATCCCGTAAAATTCAGCTTTTTTGATTCCCCCTTTTCCACCCGCCCCCCCCCCCCGCGTTACTTCACTTCGCCCCGCCCTTTTTTCACGTACGAGTCTGTTGTGCTCTTTTTTCCTTTCCCCCGTGCGCTGCCCTTTGCGGTGCCAGATTTTTCTTCCCCCTGTTTCGGGTTAAAGTATTGATTTCTCTCGCTCTCTTTCCACTGCGATCTCAGCTCCTTTTCCCTCCTTTTTTCTGAGAGTTTTTTCGACGCGACGGCGGCTTTTTTTCAATTTACGGCCTTTCTCTCCACCTTTTGCCCCCCTTTTTCGGCGCTCCCGTTTTTTCCCCCCTTCAGGGCGGCTGACCTCCTTATCGTTGATGCTTTTTTTTTTTCGTGATTATTTGCAATCTGGACACTTTTCATTTCCGGCTCTCGGCCCCCCTTCTTGTTTTTCGTTTTCCAAGCGTCCCCCGTGTTTCTTTTCGAGAAATGGTCGCAACCTGTGGTTCCTTCCCTACATTTCTGTTCCCTCCCTTTGTTTTGCATTTCTTTGCATTTTCCCCATGTGTTCTCGGACCCCTGGGCCGATTTTTCGTCGGGCCCCCTTTTTCCCCTTTTTTTTTTTCGGGTCCCCTTGGTTTCTTTCGGGCCCCTAATGTTGCGTCCCCACGTGTCTTTCCCCTTTCTTTTTTCACTTCTTTTGCCTCCTACTTTTTCACGCTTGTCGCCGATCGGTCAGCACATTTTCTTTTTAAATTCCCCCGGCTGCGGTTCCTGTTGTCTTTTGACGACGTCTTGTTTTCCCCGCCGCCCCCCCCCTTCCCCCCACTCTTGTGGGCGATTCGTCGTTCACGGCCCCTTTTTCCGATAAACTGTTGGTGTTTGCTTCAAACACCTTTTGAGCCCTCAAAGGACCATTCTATGCGTGCTTCGTTTTTTTTTCCAATTCCCCCCCAAATCCCCTGCCGTATTTGTGAAAGGGCTCCGGGGGTTTTCCCACGCGGTTATTTTTTTCCTAATTCCCCCCCTCTAATTTTGGCACCTCGTGGAGGCCTTTTCGGTGTTCTTTCTTGTGCTGGAACTCTAGCTTCCCCCCGAACTCTGGGCTTCCCTCTTCCCCTCTAAAACCCCAGTTCCCCTGATAGCTTCCCATACTCTCAGCTTTTTTTGCTTGCATCTCCCCCTTTCCCCGGGGCCAGTTAGTGCTCCCAATCGCGAATCTTGGATTTTGCGTTTTCCCCAGTTTTCCAACTTTCTTCCTGAGCCTCCCCTGTAGTTTTGCACCCTCTTATCCCCGCTTCTGTTATTTGACTGGCTTCGTCAGTAGTTTCTATCTCTTCATTTCTCGCCACTTGGTTTTCCTCGCGCCTTTTTCGTGAGGAGGTTTTTTCCACTTTTTCTAGGTTTCCTGCTTCCCACACCTCCCTTTTTTAAAGCTTTTCCCCCCTCACAGCCTTTGGAACACTCCTTTCATTTCCCACAAACCTTTTGGATACGCCCTTTTTTCCCGGTGGAAGTCCGAAGAGGTCCTTTTTCTCCGATCGAAATTTCCTCCAACGGGCCTCTCCCCCCAGTACACTGCCGACGTTTTGGGATTGGGGAGTGGCGTTTTTTTCTTGAACCCCTAGAAATTTTCGGGTGTTTTTTTTTGATTTTACCCCGGCAAAGTCCTGGTTTTTTCCAGCCTTTCTTTCCACCGTTCGGCTGTCCGTAGTGGATCACAGGTTTAGTTTTTTCTCAACTTCAGACTTTTTTGCTCCAGATTTTTTTTTCCTGATTTTCTCACCGAAGGGGTAGGACGCATCCCTTAGCCTCATTCCCCCTGACTTGAGCCGAACATTTTTTGACCTGTGACCATTACTGTTTTTGTACTGGTGCGAGAGTTCCTTGGCCCCCACCTTTGCGATCGCGCCAACCTGTCCGTTCGCGTTTTTTTGACTTTCCCCCAGGTCCGCAGTTTTGACCCCAATGGTTTCCCCCCTTTTTTATTTCGAACCCCTGGTTTGCAGGGGAGGCAGTTTCTCGTTTTCTCCCCTGACTTTTCCTCCCTTTCATTGGGAATTCCGGAAGCCCCTTCTGGGTGTGCGGGCCCCTGTGCAAAAGCCTGATTTTTCCTTAACAAAGTTTTCTTGCCAATTCTTGTGTTTTTTTAATTTCTTTTCTGCATGACTGGATTTTTGGAGTTTTTGCCCTGGACATTTTTCTTTCCCCGTGTTTTGATTGTTCTCTTTCCCTTTGCGGTTGAAATTCTTTCCGGTTTTGTGTTTCCCTTGTGTTTTTTTTCCTTTGTTTTTTGTGGTCTCCCTTCTTGAGAGGTCCCGGATGGGTGTGTTTTTGTGCTTTCCTATACTTTGTGTCACCGTTCGCCAGTCGGTCAAATCCAGTTGGTCCAACTTTCTTTATTGCGGGAACCGAGTTTTTTTTTGCCGGACGATTGACGAGTTTTCAGACCGGCTTCCCGCTTGATTCTGTATTTTTCTTGCCAGATTCCTTTGCTCGCACCTTTTTTCTTGCTTTTTTCCGTGTCCACACTGGGGAACCTGGTTTTTTTTTAAGTTCCAGCTTGCCTTTTTGTTTTTTTGGGTGAGATTTTTTTCCTTAGAGCCTTTTTTAGAGTCAGAAGAGATATTGTTTCCATTTTTGTTCGTCCCTTGGGTTGTGCTGTTTTCCTGCCGCCTGCGACTTTTTTTTCGCTTTTTCCTGCCTTTCTTTTGTTTTTAGGACGACGAACCCGCGGATTTTTTACGGTCGGTTTTGGCGGGTTTTTTCCTGTTTGTTGCTCTCTATCCGCCGCGCGCGGTCGCCCCCGTCGCCGCCTTGTCGTTTATTTTTCCCCCCAAGATTTTAGGGGGTGGACGCACAATGCGCCCCCCCCGGACTCTTTTCACCACATTCCGTGTCCCAAACTGAGACCATAGGCCCTTCCACGATTCTTTGCCATCCTTTTAACTTCCCCCCCCTGGTTCGTTTTAGGCCCTTCACCTTTTTTTTACAACCGCTTTCGCCGAGTCATTTCGGCGCCCTTTTACGCCCCGAAGCGATAAGGTGCTGAGTCGTTAGATTTTTTCCAGGGCTCTTTCCAATTCTTTTCCGCCCCCCCCCTTTTTCCAACGTTTTCGTCCGATTCGCCAGTAGGGACTTTTATGGGTTTTTCACAGTTGGTTTCCCCCCCCCCCCCCCCCCTCTTTCCTTCAAACTTCCTTCCCCCCGCAGAGCATCACAACCATCCTGAACCGTCTTTTCTTTAATACATATCTTACACCCTAAACCCGCGACTTTTCTTTTTTTTTCTGTTTCGTAGTAGGTTTTCTTCCCTAGTTGTTGTCCTCTTCCCACTTTTTTTTCCCTCTAGTCCCCAGGGCCCGGGCTCCAGGGAGCCGCCCCCTTACTACTCCCCACCTCTCCCTTGTTTGTTCCCATTTTCCTCCCTCAGGTCTGCCAGTACCACTATGCAGATTCGTTTTTTTTAGTTGGTGATTTTTTTGCTGTCATCCAACAACATTTTTTTGTTCGGAACCCCGGGGGACCTGTCGGTTGGGTTTTCCCTTTTTTCCTCGTGTGTTCGTTTCGGTTCCGAGAGTTTGGCGGTTCTTACCTGAACTTTTTTTTCAGTACGTTGACGTTCTTTTTTTTGTTTTGATTGCTTTTCCCTTTTTTATCGATGTTGTCCCGGCTTATCCCGTTTTTCGGACTCCCCTTGCCCTTTTGAAAGCAACCCCTTTTTCCCGCTGAGTTTTTTTTTTTTTCCTGGGGACCCCCCCCTTTTGTACCACCTTTTTTCTTTGTGCCCCCCTTTCAAGCGCACGCAATTCAGTTTGGTTTTCCACGCTTCCTTTTTTTCAAGTTTGGTGGGAGGTAATTTTGGTGACCCGGTTGTTTTTTGTTTCCAACTTTTTTCCGATTTTCTTACCCCCGTGTCTTCTTTTTTGACGCCCCTTGGGGATGACTTGAAGTGGGTGGTCCTTTTAACGAGGATTCCCCCCCCAAGTTTTGTCTACTTTTTTTGGCGTTTGTTTTTTCTTCAGTCCGATTTCACCAGGTTCTCAATCCCTAGCACACTCTGCGCATTTTTTTTTTTTGCCCCCCTTTTTTTTTCCCAATGATGACCTCCTATGACGCGGGGTTTCTGTACGAATTGTCACGTCTTTAACCCAGGCCTAGCTGTGGAGCCCCTTTCTCAGTTGGCGTGTCCCTTTCAACCCTTTTTCGAATAGGTTTCCCTCCCCTTGTTAATGCTCTTCGTGAGGCACCCAAAACCTTCTTAGGTGACCCCTTTTTGCTTCGAGGCATGGTTGGCCTGCCTTACCACGCTTCCGGTTCAGCAATTACCTGGTTCGGCTTTCTTATATTCACCCTTTTTTCCGACTTCCTTAGCCCCAAAGTGCTGGTATTAACAGGCTTTTTTTTTTTTCGTAGCTATTCTGCCCCCCTACGACTTGCACAGGGTCGCACGGTTAACCTTCCTTGTGGTTTTCTTACATTTGGGCTGTGGCCCCCCCGGCTCTTTTTTTTTTTTTCCGGCTGATCGACGATTCCTACCTTTCTTGGCGGTTTTTCTATTCCTAATTCCCCCCATAACTTTTACGCCGGGGCTTTGAAACGCCTTTCCCACCCCAAGTTTTTGGTTTTTTTTACCGATGCCCCTGAAAAGCCCCTTTTTTTCTTTTCCGATGCCCACCTTGAAGAACTAGAAAATTGTGTTTATCCCCTTCACGGACTGTCCCGGCTTCCACCCTGGTTACCTCCCCCCCAACGCCGAACGATCTGTTTTCCGTCTTTCCGACCTTATCAACCTTTGTTCTGCCTTTCCTTGCCCCCCCCAGCGCCGCCGTTGACCCTGAGCGTTTCTCATTACCTTCCAGCCGCGATTTGCTTTTTTTTTTCTCGTGCCTTTTGTTCCCTCTATCACCTCCCTCCGCTGGTCAGCACGGTCTCCCTTTCCCGGTGGTTGTTGAACGTAGGCGCCTTTTGGGCCTCTTTTCTTCACACCGTCTCTCTTTCCCGCCGCCGGTAGATCCTTTTCATCTCCCCTTTGTTGCACTTCTCGGCGATGGTCTCTTGCTGAGCTGGCGTCAATATTGAACCGTTTTTTTTTTTCGCCATTCCATGACTTTTTTTCGAGTATTTTGACCCGCTACGTTCCCCCTTAGCTGACTGGGCGGGCGTTTGTGATAGCTTTTTTTTTTCAGTCGGTTTCATCCCTCCGGAATTCTCCTTTTTTTCATATCTTTTTTTTTTATGTTCCCTCTCAGTTTTTCTTCACTGGTGGAGGCTTCCGCGCTCTTGGGGGGTTTTTATCCCTTCTTTTCGGACTTCTTGTGGGTTCCTGTTTCGTTTTGGTGGCTTGAGGCAGAGGGGTCCTTAGGGCTGTTCTTGCTTATTGTCAGTATTTCATGGTTTTTGGACAGATCTCCGGCCGGCACCACCTCGTTCGCCGAATCAACCATTTTTTGGTTTTTTTTCCTCCTTTTGTTATGGGACTGGACGTTTTTTTCTCCCGGTATATTCGTTTGAGACCATTTTTATGGCTTTTCTGTTCTTTCCTTTCCTCACAGCAGCTCCCAATGCCCATTCCTCCCACCCTTTCTGATTGAGGCTTGGCGACTCCCACTTCTTTTTTTTTTTTGTTAGATGTCCTTTTTTTTTTCTTTGGCGGTTTCCAGGCCTCGACTTTTCCCTTGTGGGCGGGTTTCTCGTTGACCGGTTTTCTTTTTTGTCCTTTGACCTCGTTCTCAGGTTTTCCCTTTATATTTCCTTTTTTTTTTTTTTCAAATCCCCTTTCCTGGGAGTGCCGGTTCTCCCTCCCACATTTCGGGGGTTTTCTCTTTTTCTGCTCGCCCGCCCACGTGTTTTGGTTGTGCGTCCTGCCCCTTTTTCGTCCCCCTTCTTTTCGATGCTTTTTTTGTCGCCCGCCCCTTGTCGTCTTTACGTGGTTTTTTGAATTCGTCCCACCCAGCTCCTGATTTTTTTCCCCCCCCCAATCGTCAGGCTTATCTGTTCCCCCCCCCTTTTTTGGATACGTTTTTTTCCCGCCGTCGTTGTCCTGAGGATCGCTTTCAACTCTTTTTTTTTTTTTCCCCAGTTTAAACAACCTTTGGCCTTTGGTCGTTCAGTTTTCCAGCGCCCTTGTTGGGCTTTCGTTACTTTCTACCACCCCTTTTCCCGGGCCCCAAGGTGTGATTTTGTCCCCTTTTGGTCCCCCTGCGTGGTGACCATTTTGGGAATTTTTTTTTTTCAATCCACGATGTAGACGGCCCGGGTTTTTTTTTTCGTCGCTTTTTTTCCCGAACTGTTCGCGACCCGGTTCCCTTGGCGTTCTTTCCGTCGGTCGAGATTTCGCGGCCCCCCCCCCCCTCGTGCTTTTTCTATGTCACGTCTTGGCCCAAGCCTTCCCCTCCCACCCGTGGGTTTCCTCCTGGTTTTTTCTTTTTTGACCAGGGACGCCTTGAAGGTTTTTTCCCCGCCCGACTAGTTTCATAATTGGTTTGTTCCAGATTTCCCTGACACCGGGTCTTTTTCTTTTTCTGTCAGGGGGTTTTTTTCTTGGGTCCTTGCCCGGATACCTTCCTGGATTTTCCATGGCCATGTCGACCCCCCAAGCCGATTTTGGTGGTGGTTTTTCCTTTTGATTCACATCCCCTGCAATTTTTTCAAGTTTTTGGAAGTTTGATGGTAGTTGGACTTTGCATGTGTTTCTTCCGCATGCTTTTTTTTTTTCGTTCCTGATCCCTTTGTGGTTTCAGGAGTTTGACTGCGGTTTTTTTTTCATCAACCTGAATCATTTTAGGTGAGTACCCTCTTTTCCCAACCCCCCCCGGACCGTCCTTGTTTCATAATTTTTTCCTTGTCTCCGAGGTCTTTGCGGGTTTCAGATTGCTTCCCTGGGCTTTCCTTCGTTGCGGTGTCCCATAACACTTTCCCCGGTTTTTGGCCCCCTATGCTCAGTAGTCCTTTAGGTTCAGTTTTCTTTTCCCTTGATCCGCCCTCTGGTCTTCTTTTGCGTACATGGGTGGGTTTTTTTCTGGATCCAAGTTCTTCGTCAGGTCCCGTGGAGCTTTTTTTTATATGCACCTTTTTCTTGTGATCTTAGGCGTACCAAGAGGTTGACTCTATCCTCAGTTTTGTGAGTCTCCCGACGACTTTTTCGCCCCACTACGTAAACCTTACTCGGTTTTCTTCGGGCGTATCCGGCCACGTTTTTGTTGGGGCCGAACCCGTTCCGCCCCCTTTCTTCCATTTTCAGAGCCTTCAACACCCCCCTGACCCGCCATCTTCTCGGCTTCCCAGTTCCAGCTCCCGGTTCGTCCTTTTTTCATTTGCGGCCCGGGGAACCCCAGGTTTTCCGCCAGTTCGTTCTTTCCCAGGACACCCCTCTCCGAGACCAACATAGCTTTACCAGTTTTTTTTTACGTGCCTTTTTTTCTCCCGACTTTCGCTTTAAGCCGTTTTTTTCTTTTTCCTTGGACGGTTTTTCCCCCTCTTTTCCAATTTTCCCGGACCTTAAGTCTTAGTTGCAGATTTTTTTTCCTTGGGTTTCCCCCAGCTATGGTTTTTTCTAAAAACCCTCCCCGCAAGAAGTTAATCTAATACTTTTTCAAGATCCTGGCCCCCTTCATCCGTGACCCCCCCATTTCCCGCAGGGTCGTCTGTGATGTTCTGCCTTCCCCTTCCCTTTTGTTGGGAACGACCTTTCCCAGATTAAAGCCCCCCTTTTTCTCCTCCAACCTCAGAAGTTGAACCATTTGAAAAATTCCCTCCCCCATTACCTCCTGATTAAAGAAACCAATTTAAACTTTACAGTTGACTAGATAGGTCAAGAAAATAAAATTTTTAATAACACTTTTTTTTGGGGTTGAGGGTTGGGAGGGGGTGTTATGTGGGTGGGCTTGGGGTCGTGTTTTGGTGGGTGATTATGTTTGGAAGTGGGGTGTTTTGATTGTTTTTTGGGTTTTGTTTTTTTTTATTTTTTTTTTTTTTGGTCGGGGGCTTTTTTTTGGGTGGGTTTTTTTTTTTTTTGTGAGTTGGGAAGGGGGGTGCTGAGGAGTTTTTGGTTTTTTTTTTTTTTTGTGGGTTTTTTTTTGTTGTTGGGGTCTCTTTTTTTTAAAGGTTTGGGGGTTTTTGGGTTTTTTTTGGTTGGTTTTTGGGGCTTTCTTTTTTTCCACCATTTTTTTTTTTTTAGGGGTTCCAAACTTCTTGGAGCGTGGAGGTATCGGTCTCTATAAATTTTGGTGGACCTTTTCTCTCGCTAAATTCTTTCAAGGGGGGCTTTCCCCCCGTTCCGATTTGGCAATCGATGTCCCCGTTTTACCAATTTGGTCCGGCTCCCTTGTTTTTTTTTTTTTTTTTTACCCGAACCCTGACCCTTTACATGACTTTCTCTGGCAGTCCTTTCCCCCCATGTTCCACCGGGTTTGTTTTACGTTTTGACTAAGTTTCCCCTTTTCCGAATTATAGTTGCCTTCTGGTGGTTTTTTTCGACACCCCTTTGCTCATACCTGGGGGTTTTTTCAGGGATTTTTTTGTAAGGTGTAACTTTTTTTTGAAACCGATTTTCTTACAAAGTGTTTTTTTGACCTCCCCCCCGCCCGGTTGGGGTCTTCCCCCTTCGATGGACTTTTCTTTGGCCCAACTGTTCTTTTCACAAATGTGCCTGCTTTTTCGGACCCCCCCCCCCCCGCCTTAAATCCTGGAACGTTTTCCCTTTGGACCTTTCGATTTTTCTTTCCCTGGGTCCCTTTTGAAACACTAATTCCCCGTCCTCCTTCGGCGTCCCGTTTACCCGCTTTTTCCGATTCGCCCCCGTTGATAGCCGAATTTATTCTCTAAAACTCCGGCCCTTTCTCACTCGGTTTTGCTAGCCTCCCAACTTTTTTACTTCCAGTTTCCTTTCCACTGTTGGATTGCTACTTTGGCTCTCAACGGGCTGATACTCAGTTTTCTTGGGGCTCTTTCGCTCCCCTCCTCCCAAAGCCCTCTAATAGCTTTTGATCCTTTTTTCGTTTGTTGGGGCGGCCCCCGGCTTTTTTTCCACGGTGTAACTTGTAGCTCCACGTTGGTTTTTGGGAGGGCTCAACCTTCATTTCGGGATTTTTTTCCTGGATTTCGGGCTTTGATCTGTGACTTGTACCGTTTCCCCCTGTCTTGTTGGAGGTGTTTCTACTAACCTTTTCCCCCGTGCTTCCCCCCGTCGTCACCACAGTTTTTTTTACTTCACTTCAGCGCTTGGTTGGTCCCCGGAGCTTCCTTCTATTTTTTTTCTTGTAAATTCGGCCTCTGACGCCGAACTTTGCTTTCCCGTTTTCTTACCCCTTTTCCATTCAACTTTCCTCTTCCCAACCCTTTCCGACAGGAGAAAGTTCATGACCACCCTTTTCCCCTGTCTTTTCAACATTGCCCCCCCAATTCATGCCCCCCTGCGTTGCTTTTGTCCAAGGAGACCCGTTATGACGCCCGGTCCAAAAAGAATGGGTTTTCAGTATTTTCCATGACCCCGATGTTCCCCCTAACTGCTAGGATTCCTCTTTCCATCAGTTTCCTGTAGCCCCCGTTGAAGTTCGCCCCCTTGTGTCTTTTTCCTGCCAGGTGTTTCATAAACCTTTCGCCACCCTTTTTTCAGTCAGCTCTCTTCGACGTCATCGCTTTTTTTGGTTCCTTCCTCCCGTTTTTTGAGGTCTTTTTTTCGACGCCGTTTCAATACGTGGTGGCGCCCTTCGCCTTTTTTCTCCTTTCTGCCCATGCTCCCTCGTTTTTCCTTTTCCTCCCCCCGGGTATGCTTCCGTTTTGGTTCTGCTTTGTTCTTCCGTCTTGGCGGCTGCATTCTTTACCTTCGTTCTCCTTCGCCGTTTCTTCTTACAGTTTGCGGATCCGATGGCTCGTACCCCACTTTTTTGGTCCTTGGCCCCTCTTTATCCCTTTCCCTGCCCCCCCCATTTTTCAGTTTCTGGGCGTCAACTTTTTTTCCGGTGATTTTAGGACTTTTGCTACCTTTAAGGAGGATTAGTTCCCTTTTTTTGGTGTCGTTCCTTTTTTTCTGGTAGACTGACCCGGTTCAACACTTCCTTCCGTCTTTTCATCGAAGTACCTTTCTTGGTGGAACCTTGGTCGAGGAGTCCCCCCTGGGTGGGTTTAATTCCAGTTCCCCCCCCTGCTTCCCTCGAGTCCATTGCCCTTGCATCGCCCAACCTTTCAGAGCAGTGTGGCGCCTCCCCTGAGTGCCCCCTTCAGGGCTTTCTCACCTCCCACAAATCTTCTTCCCTTTCCCCCAAACCCAAGGTAGTTTTTATATGTGAAGGGAATGGCGACCCTTTTTAATATTTCAAGAGACTTTTTTCGATCACCTTTTGTCCGGATTCTTCGATAGGTGTGCTCACCCGTTCCGTTCCGCATTTCTTACCCCTTGGACCCTCTCCCTCGCCAGGTGCGACACCCCCTATAGTCCAGCAGTTTTTTTTTTTGGGTGGCTTCCTTTCTTCCCTTCTCCAGTGCCTTTTTTCCTTTCCCCCCCCGAGTTTTTTTCTTTTTCGGTCTTCTCCGAGTTTTTAGGCCACCAAGTTGCCCCTTTTTCTTCCACTTTCACTTTCGCCTGCCCCCAGCTCTTCTGCCTTGTCAAGTAGTTTGTGCCCCGCAGTCCCCCTTTCTCTCTCCTCTTTTCGGCTTGACTTACTTTTTTGAGAGCCCCCCCCACACCCCTTTTGTCATTCCCCAACCGACATATTTGGCAATAGGATTTGGCCCTCCGGGTCTTTCCCCCCCAACTTTTTTCGTAACTCCCCCCTTCCTTTGGATACTTTCCTTTTTTTTCCCCCCTTTGGGTACCATTCAGCGTCCCTTGTTAAAAGACCCCCGAAGGTCCCCCCGTTTATCCGTCAACCCCCCCTCTTTTTGCAATTGGTTACCGCCCCTTGGATCTCTTGTAGAGTGATTCTTCCGTTTTATAATTTCCCCCAATTTTTTCAATTATTTTTTTCCGCGATTTCGAAGACATTTCTTTCTCGGGTTTCCTTTTCCGTACGGTCCGGGGTCTGACAGGACTCGACATCGACATGTTTAGGCCCCTTTCACCTTCCAGATCTCCCCCCCCCCTGAGCTCCGAGTGTACGGTTCAAGGCTCTGACTCGAGATAACCCTCGGACTGTTGGGTCCCCGTTTCCCCCCCCTTGGAACTTGTAGCATTTCCCGCTAACCCCTTCGTCCTCAGGACCTCTCGCCCGTCCCCCCTCCTCCTTTTTTGGGAATCTCATACCTTCTCACCATAATGCCCCAACCGCCAATCTTCGTGTGGTGTAAAACGTTCCCCCGGGTTTTTTGGGGGTGCTTACTTTCTTCCCTTCTGGACTTTTTTTTTTTCACGAATATTTGGGGTCCTAGTTCCTTTTCATCAACCTAGCTCATTAATTTTCCCTGTCTTTTTTTGAGCCCCTTTCATTGACATCGTTTTGCCTTTGGCCTCTTGTTTTTGAGGCGGTAGTTACTTTTTCCCCGAGGTAGTTTTTCCCAAACGTTGGACATTTTGGGACTTGTGACGGCTGTCCCCTTCAACTTTTCTGGCCCTCCATTACATTTCCCCTTCCCGAACCCACCTGGTCCGGCGTGAAAGCATGGGTCCCCTTTTTCGGACCCCCCTCCTTTGGTCTTTCCCTTTCCAATTTTTTTTTGGCCCCTTTTTTCGAAGTTCGTTACTTCCTGCTCCGGTTTTAGATTTCCCTTTTTTCCTTGGCCCCCCCCTCGATCTGTGGTCCCCCCCTGTGAGCAATTGTTTTTTGTGATCTTCCCCGTTGGCTTTTTTTCCTTCCTGGCGTTTCCCTCCCTTTTTATTGCAAACTTTTTTTTTTTTTTTCTTCTGTTAGGGGGTTTGGAACGACGGTGCTGCAGGGTCTTTTCCCCCTCCTCTTTGTGATTCCCTTTCAGTCTAACTCCCGAGGCCCCCCAACCTGGACCTCCCCCCCCCCCTTCCCTCCCGAATTTTCTTTCACGGTATCTGAGGTTCCCAAGGGACGTCCCTTTTGCCCCACCTCGCGGCTTTTTCCCCCAAATTGTCCCATTGCCATGAAACCCCCTTCCATGTGCTATTTACGTTTGGTTTCAAGTGGGGACGTCCACAACTTTCCTTTATGCCGTTTTTCTTTTTCCTTTTTCCCCCCTAACCCTGATCCCTTCCCATCGAGCTCTTTGTTTTTTTTGTTTGGATTTCTTCCCCTTTGTCGTCGGTCTCCCCCTTCCCCCCCAATTTAACCCTTCCCTCCCCTTCCAGTTTTCAGCCTGAGGACCCACTTTTGTGGTTGGACCTTTAGAGTTACCCCGCGATCGAACCCCCCTCCCCACCCTTTTTTTCTCCCCCCCTCCCCCCCCAAACTTTCAGAATTCCTTTTCCACTTTTTCCATCCCTTCCACCACCACCCCTTTCCTTTGTTCGGGTCCTCAGTACTCCTCACTTGTCATTGATCCAGACCCGGGTCCCTCGGTGCTGCCCCTTCCTTTTCCCCGAACCCTTATTTTGAATAATTTGAACTGACATGTTTTTTTCCCTTAAGTTTTTTTTTTTTTGGACCCCTCCCCCTTCTTGGTTTTCTTTTTTCTTTTCATCCGAGTTCCCGATACTGGTACGTCCCCATAGTCCGGTCCTCCCCCCAAACTTTCCCCCCCAACCTTTTCCGTTTTTTCCCCGGGTTTCTCTGGTGCTTCCTCCCCTAACAGTTCGCTTTTTTTTGGCCCCGGCCTTTTGGTTTGTGCTTTCTCCCCCCATTCCGCCCCCCGTCCACTCTGGGAGCCCCACTCTCCCCCCTTTCCGATTTTGTTTGTTTATCGCTTTAGTGACCTCTTCTTCTTCTTTTGCTTTTTTTCTAACCCTTTTGGAACTTCCCTTCCGCTGAACTTGAGGTCCCTTTTCTCCCCATGGCTTTTTTACTAAAAGTGTACCTTGAACCAATGGGGGGTCCCCCCCCGGTAACCCTTTTCCTTTTTCCGCTACGCCGTAGCCAACGCAAACTTAGACAAGTTTTCCCTACCTCTCCTTCCGTATTTTGTGAATGGTTCCCTTTTTGGTGTTTCTTTTGATTCGGGGTCTGTTTATTCTTTTTCGGATTTCCTCAGTTTTTCTATTCAGAGTTTTGTGGAAGTTTCTTTTTGAACCTTTTTTTCCTTTTTTTCTCCTACCCCCCCCCACCCCCCCCCCCCCCCTGGGTTCAAAGTTCGGTCCCCTTTTCGGATTCCCTTTCCGGTTGGCCCTTCCTACTTTCCCAACAAGCAGGTGCAAAAGTAGAGATGCGTCCTTTCCATTGTTGCTCTCCCCCCATTTTCCTCGGACTCCTAAGCCAATATTTTAGGTAATCGCTCCCTTCGCCTGGCCCACAGTGTGCTAGACCTACTTAATAACCCCCCCTCGTTGCTCTTTTTTTTTTTTTTTTTCTCCTTCTTTTCCTTTTGGATCAGAAGACAACTATTCGTCTTGCCCTCTCCCAAATTTTTTTGGGTACGTTGAACCATTTCTTATTTTTTCTAGAATTTGGACGGATTTTTTTTTTTTTTCATGGCGCCTGTGGGCCTCTTATACGTTTATCCCTCCCCCTTGCCTTTCCCCTTACCGATCCGACAAATCCTGAATACTATTCAGACCGGAGGTGGTCAATTTCACATTCTCCCCTGAAGCTTGGTTTTGTTTTTTTTCCCCCCCCCTCCTGATCTTTCCTCCCTCCCCCCCATTCCTTGTTTTCTTTGGCGGCGCGGCCTGCTCCCCCCCCCACAAACCTTTTTTCTACGTGTCCTCCCCAGCCTCCAATGTCCCTTGTGCTTTTTTTCCGAGATACCCCTCCCCCCACACTTCAAACCCCCCATGTGATTCTGAACACCTCCCTGTTTTTTTCCCCCCCCTTTCTTTTGGTCGACCCTTTTTGATTCCTGTTGCCGATTTCCCTTTTGCAGGACACCTTCCTACCTTCCTTCTGGCCCCGCTTCGGCCCCTCCCTCCCCCTCGGCCTTTCCTTGCCCATTTTTCCTCCCCGAGTCCCCCTTTTTTTTCCCCCGCGGAACCTTCCCCACACTTCAAACATTTTTTTTGGTTTTCTCGGTTTTTTTCCCAATTCCTCAGGTCGTTTTTTAGGCCTTTTCCCAGCAGCCTTTTCCCATTTTTTCCCCTATGAATTTAGGTCCTCTCGTCTTCATGTTGTTCCTACTGCCCCCGTCCCCCCCCGAGCCTGGACCTTTCCCCTTTGATTCACCTCCCTCGGACTTTGGTGTTTGTCCCCTTCATTGTCCCCTCCTCTCGCCCCCTCCGCCCTCTTTTTCGGTTTTTTCCCCACTCTTGGAACTTAGGTTTCGTCGGTCTTCGCGAGTCCTTCCCTTTCCTCCCTGTGATTTTTGATTTTTCTGGCTTCCGATTGTTTTTTGATGGAACGTTTGTGACCCAACCTAGGTTCCTTCTGGTTTTTTTTTTCCTAGAAGTTCCCCAATTTTCTCCACTGAGGTCTTGGATTATTTGCTTGAAGCCCTCGGGAACACATCTTCAGGTCTTTCCTACCGGTTGTCTTTGTTAGAATTGCTCGGTCAATGAGGCTTTTTTTCTTTTTCCGCTCCCCTCTTTTTTATGTCCCCCCCCCTTTTCCCCAATTCGGCCCCCGCTTGTTTCTTTTGATGCTTCCCCTGATCCGCTTGCGTTTCTTTTCTACTCTTTTTTTTGCATAGGTTTCTTGCTGATTTTTCGGTCTCTTTTTCCTCACCTCATAGACCTGTTTCTGTCAATTTCTTGACCCCTGGTCCTCCCACCAGACCCAAAGTTTTAGTTTTTCCGGTCCTTTTTTCTTTTTTTTAGCCTTCGGTTTCCCCCCTTTTATCCCCCGACCCCCCTTGGATGGGATTGGCTAATTTCCTTCCCCGGAGTTTCACCCCTGGGGAGCGAGAGCTCCCAATTCGCCTCCCCCCCCTCGATTGCTTCTTGTCATCCAAACTCCTTTGACAATTCTTTCGCTTTCTTTTTCTTCAAGTCCTTCCCCCGGTAAGGATTTCCGACCTCCTTCGGACCTTGTTCCCGAGTTAGGAGCTATCTCTTTTTCGAGTGACAAGGTTTATCCTTTGCCCGCTTTTAACCAAACTGGAGACCGACCAATTTCCCTTCCTTTCCAATCCTTTTGCCCTTTTTTTGGCTTGCATCTTTTTTCTAGTTTTTATGACCCCCCGATTTTTCGGGCGTTGACGGTTTTTCCTTTCCCCGGTTACTTCCCCAGGATTCCTGTCTCCTTAGCGTTCCTTCCTATTGATCAGTAATATTTGTCTTCCCCGTCCCTGGGTGAACTCCTTTTTCACTTTTTGTCTGTTCTTGAATGAACACCTTCTCCCTTGTGACTGCCCCCTGGCGGAATTCTCCCCAGAGTCCTCTCCCCTTTCTTTTTCCCTCCCTGAACCGTTTACCTCGACGGTTCCCTCCTTTTTTAGCTTGACCTTCCCCTCCCTTCCAAGTTCTTTCGGTCCAACACCGCTGGGCTTTCTCCTTATCGTTTTCTTTCCCCCCCTCCGCGGCCTTGGTTTCTACAGTCCTCACAAGGGTCCCGGTTTCCCCGTTTTATTTTCATCGCCTTCTGTGGTTCCCCATTTTTTTTTGAACCTTTTTTTGAGTTTGTTTTTGCCTTTTCGGGCAATCCCTCTTGCTTTCCTGACCCCCTCCCGCTTTTCCGATCCCCTCTCCTTTGACTTCCACCCCCGGGTTCCCCATCTTCCTTTCCCCAATGATTTCCCTTCGCCCCCTTCTCCCCCCCCGCCCTCGATAAAAACGTTTAGCTCCTGGACTTTTTAACCCCTCCTCCCTTGCAACCCCTCTTTTGGCCTCCTCTTTTCCTGTTTTTACTTCCGTTCGCGGATCTCTTCAAGAGCAGTTTCCCCCCCTCTGAAGTCCCTCTCTTTACTTTTTTCCCAATTTCCCCTTCCCCCCTTATGTGTAGTTATGTGGTGTCCTTTTTTTCTTCACCTTTTTCAGTTTCCTTTCCCTATGTCTTCCCCTTTGGCACCTTTTCTAGTGTGGTTTTAGCGTACCTACTAGTCTCTTTTTTGCCACCAGTTTTTTTATTTGGGTTTCGGGATCTTTTTCCCCGTTTTCCTTCTTTGTTTTTATTTTGGTTTTTTTTTTCGCTCTAGTTTCTTTTTCCGAGTTGAGGCCCCCCCCCCTGCCCTTTACCTCTTTGAAATCTCTTTTCTCCTGTTTTTACTCCCCCCTGGAGTTTTCTGACCCGCTCCGTTCATATTCTCCCTTTCACCTGTTCTTTCGTTTTCCATTCTTTCTGTCCCTTTCCCTGTACTTCCTTCTGCATCTTCCAGAATTTCCTAACAAATTTTCTGGCCCCCTTTCTTTTGCCTTCACGGATGACTTCCTTTCTGTTTTGGTGGATTAGTCCTTTTTTTAGCCCTCTATTATGTTTTTTTCCCTGGTTCCTTTCTTTTTTTTGTTGTTTGTCTTTCAGGTCCCCCCCGTTCTTCTGACTTTCTCAGCCCCTCCCCCCCCTGATGGATTGTCATCGCTCTCGGTCTTCTTTGTCTTAGGATCTTCCTCCTTTCAGTTTTTATTTCCCCCTGCCGCTGACGACCCCCTGAAACCCCCCCTCCCCCTTTTTTTGCCTCTTTATTCCACTTCTGAACGTTTCGTTTTCTGTAGTTCCCCCCTCAACCCCCCACTGGTCTCCCCTTTCCCACAACTTTGGATCTCCACCTTTTGATTCCCCCACCCCCCGACCTCCTGACGAACGTTCCTTTCTGCGGTTTTTAAAATACTTTTTTAATTTTTTTTTGTTTTTTTCCAAAAGTGGACAGAACCCTACGACTTTTTTTCCTCTTTCCTCTGAGTCCTAAAATTTGGGCCCAGGACCGATATTGCCTTTTGGAATTCTTCGGGTCCTTGGGCTCCTTGTGGAATTTTTTCCGTCACGTGGTGAACCGGCCAGTAGGCGCCCGGCAGTTTCCCTTACTTCCCCTTCTTGACTTTCCGGTTTTACCGTTCCTTTCCCCCAACCCCCCCCCCCCTCACCAGGAACCCAACCAAGAACTCTCCACAGCCACAGCCCCCCTCCGTCCTTCCCAGCGAATGAACCTTTTTTGTTCCCGCGACCTTTTCTTTTTTTTCCGGTTTCAACCTGTTTTTTTTTTTCCCCAATTGTGGCATTTTCGTGTTTTTATCCCCCTTGGACCCCCCTTCGTTTCCTCCCTCAACCCCTCTCTTCCACTGTTCATCCCTTGCCCACAGGTTTACGGGCCCCCTTCAATTTTTTTTTTGATTTCCACATTCTCCTGAACCCTCCCTTTTATTCTCTTCCCCTGTTCCTTCCTTTTCCGATCGGGGGTGACCCCAACCCCCCCCCCCCCCCCCCCCGTTTTCCCCCTTCCATCCTTGTTTCCCTGGTGACCGGCTACCCCAACGCCAACTTGGGCTATTTTTTCGTGTCTCCCTCGCTTTTCGGTTTTGGTGTCCTACATCCTCTACCCAGGCTTTTTGTTTTTCTTTATTTGGAAAAGTGATTTTTCGTGCTTGAGCATTCTGTCGGTTTTCCTGATCGTCCCCCCCGGATTTCGACCTGTTCCCACGTCTCCTTAGTGATATCTTGATCCTTCCCGACGATTCTGTTTTTTTTCCTTTCCGGTGCGCGTTATAAGTTTCCCAACAACCCTTTTTTACTTGTTCCCCCTTTCTTTTGACTTCTTTTCAACTCTCCCCCCCCCTTCGCCAAAACGCGTGTGAGGTTTTTTGGTTTTGCCCCCCCCTTTGCCCCTTTGCTCAGGTTGTGATTGGACTGCCCACTTCGGTTTTTTTGTTTTCCATCCCTCCTACGATCGCTTCGAGGCCCCCCTTTTTTTTTTTTCCACACCGGGAATTTAATCCTCACTTGGTTCCCCCTTCCTTCCCGATTTTCCCTGGTCATGGACGCCTCCCAAAAGATGTTTTTTCCTTTTTTCGGGGCTTTTTTTTGGATCAGAATTTGACAGGCCGACGTTGTTCACCCCCAGTCCTTTTGCCCCCTTTTCATCTCTTTCGTCCCTTTTTTTTTTTGTTCGCCCCGGTGAAACCCTTATTTTTTACCCCGGATCCTTTCTCCCTCGTCTATTGATCTACAAGGTGTTCATTCGCACGTCCACTTTTTTTTCCCCCCAAAATTTAGCAAACACCAACCCGCAATTCTCCTTTTTTCTAGCCGCACTTTTTTGCTCTTTTTAAGACATTCCCCTTCCTGTTCTATGGCCTTTGCTCGAGTGTTTTGCCCCTTTAATCTCCCTTTGCAGTTTTTTTCCCTTCCCTCTTGGGTCCTTCTAGTCCAGACCCGAGACCTCCCCTGGGACCTCTCCTGCCATTTCTTTCTGGCTTCCCTTCCCACCGGTCCTCTCTCACTTCTCAAGTTCATTTTTCCCGAGTTGGTCCCAGCACTCACAATGAGGTTGGTCATGTGGACTCGGTTTTTATTTTCTGCTCTTTCCCGGATTTTCCTTGGTGATCGTCCTATTTTTCTTCCCTCCGAGCCCGCCCCCTCCTTGGTATTTTGGTGTTTCTCTGCGGCAACGCTGCCCCATCCCCGTTTTTACCCCCAGGGTCCCCCAAGTCACAAATTTTTTGGATGGACCGTCTTCTCTGCGACTTGCAGATTTTCATTTTCTTCTTTCTCTTCCCACCCTTTTGACCTCTTCTCACAGTCTTCGGGCCCTCACCCCATGAATCGGCCTCTCAAAGTTCCCTCTGGACCTGGTCGGCCCTTGTTTCCGACTTCAATTTTTTTTCCCCCATTTTGTTCCTTTTTTTTGCCGCTTGGACGCCGTTTTTCTGCCTTATTCGACATCCCTTCACCTTTCGTTCTTTTCTTCCCGAGCCGCTCCTGACCGTTTTTCTGATTCTCATAATACTCGCCCCCCCCCCCCCCCCCCTTCTCCTTGGTTTTTGGATTGTGCTTCTGCCTCTCTGTGCTTTCCATCACGGTCCCACCACTTATCCCTCCAGGCTTCCTTAGTTTTTTCATTTCAAGATTTTCTTCTTTCTTTTTTCTCTGAGCCCGACTATGTTCTCCTTCTCCCTAAGCTTTCTTTCCCCCCTTTTGGCGGCCTCGGACAAACCTTTCCTTTTTACCTTTTCTTTTTCATCCCTCCAAGGAGTTTTCTTGTGCTCTACGTTTCGATTTTTGGAGGGGCGCTTCTTTTTTCAGGTGGATCTTTTTGACAATCCCCATTCCCTTTTAATTCCTTAAGTTCGTGGATTTTTCTTGATGGATTCGGAATGGCGCCTCCCCTCGCTTCCTTGGAGTTGCCCTCCAATATTCCCCCCCACTTGTTGCTCTTTTGTAATTTCCAAGTTCCATTGGTTTCAGTGACTCGCCGTTTTTTTCTGCTTTTTCTTTTTTTTTTGCCTAACCTTGATTTGTAATCCTGCCTTCAGCAGGTCTAGCTGTTTTTGTGGTCTAGGTCTCCAGAGATCTTTGAAACCCCCTTGAAGTTCTTTTCTTTTTTAATCTTCAAATCCTTTCCTTTCAAATTTTTTTGGCAATGGCCTTTTCCTTTTTCTGAGTCCCGGTTCTGGGTTCGGTTCGGTTAGTCCTTCCAACCCCCCCCCCCCCCGCACATCACTCCTTGCGGATTTTTGTTGTTTTCTTCCGTTTTTTGCAGTTTAAGACGTGTCGGCTCTCCACCTCTTTGTCTTACCCTCGTTTCCTTCCTGCCGAGATTTCCAACCACGTTGACACATTTTTTTTAGCCGTAGTGTGATTTTTTTCTTTCTTGGCCTTCCTCCGGTTTTTCGTTCCCCGATCTTTGCTTTAGAGTTTCTGCTTGGTTTTTTTTGCTCGGTATTAGTTTTTCATGACGGAATTTTTCTTTTTTTTCCGCCCGTCTCCCGCGCTTTCGCTGCCACTTATTTCAACCCTAATTCTGCCTCGTCCCCCGCTTCGACAGTCTTTTTTTAGGCTCCCACTTTAGACTTTTTTTTTTGTCTTTCCCTTTTTCTGTGGGTATTTTTTTTTTCTGTTGGCCGATTTGCACTAGCCTATGGCTTTTGAAACCCCCTCCAGTCGTCTTTTCCTTTCCCTTTTTGGACATTTTTTCCCTCGCCCTTTTCCCCCACGATTCTAGACGTGTGCTGTTTTTGGACCCTTTTATACTTTTTTTGTTTCTCTGATTTCCTCCTTCCGAAATTCCCCCCCGAGGGTCTTGTCCTTTCAGATAAACACCTTTTTTCTTTTATCCCTTTCTGTGCCAGAAGTTCGAGGGGGCGGAGACGCCCTTACCTCCCCAAACGACTTTTCAACCATTCTCCTGCCCGTGCCTTATTCGGTTTTTTTTCGTGTCGCCCCATCTTCCCAGGTTTGACGTTGGTTTTGGTTCCGGTCCCTTCCCCTTTTCTTTTACAAACATTGTTCTTCTTTGCATTTTTTCTGGCCTTCCTTTACCTTGGTCCCCTTTTTGAAACCCCCCCTGGCTTAAGTTTTCCGCCGATGCCACCCTGACCGACCTTGCCGATCGTTGACTTTCGGTCCCTTCCCCCATTCTTCCTCCGGGCCCCCTTTGAATTTTCCTGCCGGGTATCGTCCCTTTTCGGCTTGATGTCGGTTCACGCTTGCCCCCCCACCCCCTTTCGTTTTTTTCCTCAATTCCCCCAACGTTTCGTTTTGCGGATGCCCCCTCCCACCGTAACAGCTCGGCACCCGTTTTCTTTTGTTTTCCAACCTTTTAATTCGGCTTTGCCCGTCGTGTTTTTGGTGTCTCCTTACGTCGCCCTTTGGTTGTTTGAAGGGGGTACCCCGCCTCTTCACCTGTGTTCCCACCATTTTTCCGATTGGCTTTTCCCCCACACCAATGTGTCGTCTTTTCTTTTTTTTTTTTTTTTTTCATTTTTAGTGATGTTCACCACGGGTTTTTTTTCGGCCCTTACTCCCCCTGTTCCTTCTTGCCTGTCTATGAGGGATTTCTTGTGGTAGCCCATGTTCGCGTTTTTACCACCCTACCGAACTTCCCTTTTTCCTTGTCAGGTTTTGATTTATTGGTTTTTTTTCTTGGACTTTCGTGTTCCTTTCTTTTTCTTTTGCCCCATGGACTTTCCTTTTGTTTTTTTTTGTTTTCTTTAGGTTTTTTAACTGGACTCGCCTCCGTGATTTTTCCCTTCCCACACGTTTCACCCCTGACAGGTTTTTTTTTTTTTCGTTTTAGCCTTCCTTCCCACCCTTTTTACCCTCTCCCCCCCATCATCGACCCCACCACGATCGACCGTTCCGGTCGGCGTGAATGGGAGGTTAATATTGGCCCGCTTTTTATTCCCCTTCCTGTTTTTTTGGGCCACGGGGGACCTTTTTTTTGTTCCCTAAGATGTTTTTTTTTTTTTTCCTTAGGGGACTTTTTGGTCTTTCATTCGGTCTTTCCTTTTGTTCCCCCTTTTTTTTAGTTTGCGTCCTGGGGTGGTTGGTTCTTTTATGGACAGAAAGTGGTTCGTAGGAATTCCTCCTTTAGCCTTTTTTTTTTTTATGCGCCTCCCAACCTATTTCCCGGGCTGAGCTAGTCGTTGGGAGAGGAGCGTATATATCTTTTTCTTTCCCTAATCTTTGTTTTTTTTCTTTGGTGGAGCCCCCCCTTCTTTTTTCCGCGGCCGCCCGTTAAACCCGGGGTCCCCCCCCCCTTCCTTGGCAATTCTTCTCCCAGGGCTTTTCCGCGATGCCGGTTGTTCCCCGGTTTTTTTCCTAGAAGTCCCCCAGTAAGCCCCCGCCCCTTCCACGTTGATAGAGGGCTGTTCCCCCCCCCCCCCTTGACCCATCTTCCTGCCCGCACCTGTCCAACTAGGTCCCTCATTTCTTTCTCCATTTTCTTTTTTGACCCTTTTCCCGGTCCCGCCATTTCTGGCTTTCCCCGCATTTTGACTCACACCAGTACTTCCGGAAGTGATTACCCCATTTTTTTTTTTCAGATTCCCCAGACCTTTTTCCCCCCAAGCTCCTTTCATACCAGGTGCTTTTGCGTGGTGCCCCTTCTGCGGGTTCTCCCTAGGTCTTTTGCCACCACGTTTGTTCCAAGTGTCCCAACTTTTGTCCTTCCTTCTTTCTTAGCCTTTTTATTTTTTCCCCTTTCTTTTTCAGTTGGTGATCCGCTTTCGGTCAACCGTTTGTTCCCACATGAATCTCCCCAAAATCCCCCTCCCCCCACCCCCCCCTGGCCTCCTTCCCCAGCCCACCCTTCTAGTTTCTTTGCCCCCCTTTACCTCCATCAGTCGACCGCCTTACACAACCCTCGTCCTTTGTGGAAGTTGCGCTTGCGGTTTTGCTCCCTTTCTTCGAACTTCCCCCCCATTCTCCCACCAACCTTGAATTTCCCTTTTCTCTGGGCCACGTCATCATTTGGCCCTAAGTTCTTCCCCCCCCTTTCCGTTGCCCGTTCACTTTTTCCTGCCCCTACCCCCCCATCCTCCCAACCCTTGTTTCAGGGATTCCCCCCAAATTCCCGGCTATGAACCCCCCCAGTCCCACCTTATGTCTTCGGGCTTCACTCCTTCCATTCTCTTTCCGTTTTTTCTCTTCCTTACTTATTCTTTTTCCCCATTTTGGTGGTCCCGGAACCCCCGCAACAGTTTTCTGGTTCCCTTCCCAACTTTTTCCCGTCTTTGGTCCCCTTTGTCTTCACAAAACGCTTACACGTTGTTTTTCTTTCTTCATTTTTTTTTTTTTAGTAGCACCGCAAAGGGAGTGTTTTCGTTTTTTAAATCCTCTAACATTTTCGCTCACTTTACTCCAATTTACGCCCCCCCTCATTTTCACACCTTTTTTTTGTTCTTCTCGCACTCTTTGGGTCGGATCTCTTCAAGATCGGTGTCTGTCCCTTGCCCTTGTTTTCCTAAACGTCCCTGTTTCCTTTAGTGTTTTTGCCCTCAATTCCCCATTTTCCGGCTGAAATGAATTCTGGCGCCACACTATCCTGCGTTGTGCCCTCACCCTCCCTTCGTGCCACTTTCAAAAAACTTTTTTTTCAAAGGGTTCCCTTTTGGGGAAGTTTGCCTTTAAATCTTGCCCTTATTCCCCGCCACGTAGCTGGTTGCGACCACCTGCTTTAACGTGGGATCTCGTAGGGTTTGACGGCACGACTGTTTCCTTTGTTTCCCCGTCGTTCGGGAAAGGGGCGTCGTTCGGGTGATCGCCGTTTTTTTTTTTTTACCCTTGCTTCGTGCTCCAGGGAAGGCCTTACCCCCTGTTTTTCTTAGCTGGTGTTGGGCCCGATTCCCCTTGACAGATTTTACGTTTCCTCGAGGTGTCCCCCTTTTTTTTTTTTAGGTGCCCCCTTCGGATTTGGTTTGGCTCCCGCGCATGACTAGAAACAGGGCTTCCTCCGGCCGCTTTCGCAGCTGCTCCCCAATGGATTCGGTCGCGACGGCGCTTCCCCCGGCCCGGCTGATCACTAAAGACGGCTACGCGTGCGGGAATTTCTTCACGGACCACGCGCTCCTAACGGATCGGGTTGCTCTAACAAGGGTTCGCCACCCCCTTTTCAGCTTTGGCCTTACACCTGTTGCGCGTCCAAGCACCCTCACGCCCACAGCACTGGCCTTCCTTCGGTTGGTCTTCAGAACCTGAACGGTCCTGTTCGAAGAGGTTTCCCCAGAAAAAAACACCAAAACCCCCTGCTTGGACGATTTTTTTTTTTTTTTTTCTATGGACCCGTGTACGAGCTGTCCTGGCCCTGGGGGCGCGGTTTGGGTTCATCGACCGGGGGCGGGCCTTTCCCAAGGGGCATCTAGGGTTGGCCTTAAGAATCTTTCGCCCTCCGCTTTACCCATGGGCATCGACTCCACGTCGCTTGGGATACGCTTCCGTGCCGGCGTTTTTTTGCAGGCCCCACATCTACCTCTGTTTTCGCCGGGCCTTGTGTTGTCGTCCGAAGCGCACGTGCTCAATTGTTTTGTGCCTTGTTTGTTGATCATGGCTTGGGGCTCTTTTTTTGCCGCGCCCTCGGCCGCCCAACATTTTTTGTGATCGTTTAGGTGCCGATCCTTAGATCCCCCAACACTGGCTTGTGCGGTTCTTGTTCTGACTAGTACCGCTGCACGTACTCGTCGGTTCAACCCCCCCCCCACGGGGAACGGCCGTGTGGACCCGCTTTTTACCACCCATTTTTCCCTTTTGGTTTTGACCGATCAGGCGCCCCCCCCTTCCTGTTTCGTGTCGTGGGCCGTATCCGTCGGCCGCCTCGACCCATTTTCGCGGACGGGTACTGCTCATTCTTGCCGCACGTGGGATTTCGTTCTCCCTCACAAAAGTTCTTCCGGCATTCAGCCCGGCCGACCCCACGCCCAACCGGACGTTTGCGTCGTCCCCCCGTGGAATTATAATTTCCGCGTGTACCCCCCAACCTTGCCCACCTGGGGCCTGGTTTCTTTGCATCGGTCCCGCTGTTCCCCAGAGCAGCCAGTGACCCTCAGGCGTCTGCGGCACTTTTTCGGACATAGGTTCCTGAAAACCCTTCCCACGATGCCCCGGTCGTGCCGAGCGCCCGGATCTTGACGGATTGTGTTCCTGTCACCGACTCTGCTCACGCCAAATGAGGAATACTCTCCCCCGACCCTTTCAGTTCGAGGAGTCCCTTATCTTTTTCCCCGGGGAAGCATTGTTTGTAGGATTCGATTTCCCCTCAGGCCCTAGCGAATGGCAACCTGGGTTGCTCCCTCCCACTGTCTCCCCCCACCAAAACGTTTACCGCCAGATCGTGCCGTTCTCTTTTTCGCTCGCGCCTCTTTTCCCTTTCCTCCCCCCCCCCTTGTTTTGTGTCCCGAGAGTTTCGCTTCCGTGCTATGCGCGGACGGCCGGCTCTGGCGGTCCAATCCTTTCTGAACCGTGATGGATTCCCCTCGGGCTGCACCCGGGGCCCCTCCTTCTTTGCATTTTTCGTTCCCAGTCCGCAACCCCCCTTCGTCGGCTTTTTTCCCGTTTGTTCACCACCCCCCCCCCCCCCCGAAGAAGCTGTGGGCGGGGAGTACCGCTTGGCGGTGATGTGAACACATTTCGTAATGCCTTCTCCGGCACGGTTCTGACGCATTCGTTTTTGAACCATTGCGGCTTGATGTCGCCTGGCGGCAGAACGGCTAGTCACTCTTTTCTCTTTCCGTTCCGATTTAGACCCCCTGGCTTTTGTGATCACTGTGCGGTTTCTCGGACAAGGCCACGGTTTATTACCTCCTGGCCCTTCTTTTTGCGTCGGACTTTGCTTGATTTTCGGGGTTTTGGGAACTTGGTGATTTTCGGCCGAATTCTTTTTTTGGCCTTCCCATACGTTTGGAGCAGGTCGTCCGCGGTTTCTGAGCGACGAGGGGGGAACCTGCCACGGTCAAAACGAACCTTCTTTTTTTGTCGGGCCTGAAATC
>Ga0179593_1538308_pt1 | contig 29557 bp, 29 predicted proteins | sample CZODoug2_1_08_16_FD_185931 | JGI IMG/M metagenome (GOLD analysis project Ga0179593, IMG submission 185931) | Vadose zone soil fungal communities from Angelo Coast Range Reserve, California, USA - CZODoug2_1_08_16fungal (PacBio error correction) | ecosystem: Environmental > Terrestrial > Soil >... | reverse complement strand
TCCTCCCCTGTTCCTCGGGTCCCGTTCTCCTATTCAATCCAAGAAAATGAGGGCGTTTTTTTTTTCACAATCCTCTTCAATTCCGCTGTGGCGCAGACAAACACCCTCCCACTTAAAGACTGGGGGGACAATTATCAGTTCTCCCGTATTACCAACCCCTTGTGGAAGAGGGCCTAAGCCGGCCAAATCCCCAACTTCTTTTTTTTTTTTCTAACTTTCCGCCAAAGACAAGAACTCTCCCACCTCCCTAAGATTTGCCCCCCCTTCGGATAGTACTTTTCCTTCAACTTCTTTTTCGGAGTTAGCCGCTTCCCAAAAGATTTGCTTGCCGCTCTCTATCTGTCTTTCATGTCTCCTCTGCCCACTTGGTCCCTTTCCCTCCTGTTCTCGCTTTAGCGGACAGTTTAGTCCTTCATAGCTAGCGTTGCTTTCCCCATCTTTCAGACCGATTTGCATTCCCTATTTCCTTCACTACTCTATGGGTCTTATTTCTTTTTTCCCTTAGTTGCCATTATAAGTTGCACTATCATTCGTCATCTGTGTTGCTTGCCCTTGTTTGGTTGCCCCCCCCCCCCCCCTCACTTTTATAGATCTCGATACTTGTCCACCCCGAAGAAGTACTACGGGTTTGTAGATTTAGCCTTTTCTTTCTCCTGGCGCCTTGCTAGGTTTTTGACATCTCTCTAGGCAGTGTTTTTTTTCCCAGGGATGCGCCTGTATTGCTAACTTTCGTGCTCCCGTCCTCTGTGTTTCTTCCCAATTTTCCACAATGTTTAATTGCCCCGAGCCCGCCATGCCTCCCCCTCCCGCAAGAGGAGCAGTGCTTCCATTTTTTCTGCGCGATTTTTCCCCTACCTCTCTCCTTCGCTAGATTATCTGTGGAGCGATACTTTCTTAGACTCTGCCTCCCCCGTGGGCGACCCATCTCCCCCTTGCTGTCGAGTATGACTTCTATGACCACCCCCGTTCCTGCTTATTCGCCTTAAACAACCCCTTGATTTCCTGCCGGACTCCTCGCTCAAGTCCTTTTCTGTTTCGCCATTCAAGCTTGATTTAGAAGATCCCCCCCCTTTGTTGGCCACCCTTTTTGACCCCTCATTCGCATTCTGCCTTGACTGATTTCGTTTTTAACGGCGTCCTCGCGTCCGTTTCCCCTCATAAAACGTCGTCCTTTCAACCCGCCTCGGCAAACTGCGTGTGTTCGAAGCCCAGCCCGGAATCTCTTATTCCTAAATCTGACTCCCCCTTTCCTGTCCGTCCCCAGCAACATCTCTGATGCTTCTCTCTTCGTCCCCCCGTTGTGGGATAACCTTAAGACCCACACCCTCAGGCCGCACACCCCATTTTTTGATTTACCTTGCGTAAAGGAGGTCTGTCAGCAACGCCTTGCGCTGTCAAAAGTGTCGGCCTCTCCCTTGCCGACTGTTTAGTTTAGGTATCTCACTCTCAGCACACAAGGCGGCAACCATTTTTGTCACTGGCGTCAAGAAGAGATTTTTGAGCTCCCGATTCCCCCACCATACCCCCTCTTCTAACTCAATGCAGACTTTTGAGTCCTTTCCCAGTTTCTTATCCCCTTAACTTAGCATCTCGTTACTGCGGTCACTTGTCACCCCGGTGTTCAGATCCCCCGCCCTGGTAAAAGCATTGACTGCCCCCCCACAAGCAGTCCTTGGCACTCCTCGTCTCCCCAGCCCCCTCTGTTTTTGTTTTGGTGCAGCTGAATTCCTTTTTTAGAAATCCAAAAATCCACATCCTCCGTTGAGTGGTTCTTTCAAGTCTTAAAAAAGTCCGGACCTGCACTTTTCCCCCCTGTCTTTCTAAAAATAATTGATTCCCCTCGGCTATTTATTCATCACTTCTATTGTTACCTCCGTTCCTCACAAGGAAGATTGGGGCTAACGACGTCCCCCCCCCGATATTTTTTGAGAGCATAGAAACCCCGCGTCTCATTGGCTTTTCCCCCGCCTACTCGACCCAACCCCATATGCCGATTTGCTTTATGCTAACACGGTCGATGAATTGATAGGGATTCTAGCTTGCCAGTTAGGTTGGTTAACTTCTGAGGTCTTTTCTCCATCCTTGCTTCTCTTGTCTTTGTTTCCTATTTAATTTACTGAGACTTTTTTCCCCCCCCCTCATCATTGGTCGTTCTGAGTGACGAGCCTCTTTTCCCGATACCTATTTCCCTTGTCTGAACACTTCCTTTCATTTAGCGGATTGAGTCCAGAGCTCTTCTTTTTCAAAACGTTCGCTGAGGTATTCGGCCAGCCTCTTTCTACGGGCGCCCAGTAGACTCCCCCCCTTTCCTTCGCCCCTCTCTTGGCGCCCAACCCAAAAGGGTTTTTCCTTTCGTGACCCCTCCGCCTGCGCTTTCCTGCCTGATCCCAGCACGTAATCGATGGTTTCCCGACCTTCTTTCGGCAGAGGCGGCCGTTTCTCCCGTTTCTCCCTTCGTCAAATGGAATTCCCCTATCCAACACTCCACGGGAACAGTTATCTTTGTTATGGAGCCCTCACCGAACACCTTGTTTCTTTAACCCCCCTTTCTTCTTTAGCCGTTGCTAACCTTTTGACCTTCCCCTCAGAAAGATCATCGAGGGCAGTTTTCTGGTTTACTCCGCCCTAAGCCGGTTTGAACTAACCCACCCGTCTTCTCTACTTTTTCGGTGCAGGCCGCATCCCCCCTTTCCCTGACCGCTTCCCACAACTCCAGCGCTAACCCTTTTGATCTTTTGACCCTTTGTTTAGCAACCAACGTTTCGTCTAGGGTCATCTCTATAGATTTCCCAACCCCCCACTCTTGAAGTGCTTTCGTTCCATAGTCACGCTGGTTACCCGAAGCCTCCCAGATACTTTGGACGACCGTGCCCTTTTTTTTGGTTTCCTGACCAGACCCCAGGCAAGGGTCCTTCGCCTTCATCCTCTCTTTCCTCCTGTTTCAATATTCTTCGAATCCTGGGACTCATTCTGACGCGCTTGTCCATCTTCCCCTTTTTTCCGTTATAAGCAGAGTCGCTCCCGCCTCTCTTGCGCCTACACGCCCGCCATTGGTCTTTTGCTAGCTTTCCTCTTTCTGAATGTTGAAGTACTACATTTTGAGTCTTCCGATCGTACATCCCTTGATCCTCCTCTAGTTGGATTGTATGCCCCCCCCTTCTACTCATCAGTAAGCCCCCCTGCGTTGTGTTTTCAATTTGTACTCAGTTCAGCTGATTTTCCCCCCCCTTGGTCTCATCCTTCTTGTTCTTTTTTTTTCGTAATATAACACGATCTTCTCATTCCTTCGCACTTTGAGGTCCCTAACGCCAGCCTAACAGCCGTTATGCCCCTTTTCTCCCTAGAAATATGAGAGGGGCCATGCATCGCTCTGACGCGTCTATTAAGATATTTAAACATCCCTAATCGGTTCCGGCGCCTCCGTCGAGGATCACATTAAAGTTCCCTACCCTCTTACATCCTCCCCTCCCTCTTTCCTTGTTCTTCCTGTGGTATATGACTCTGGCCTTTCCCTCTGTTATCTCTTTTCTATTCCCCTGACTTATTGCGGATCTTTACGATGGTTTGTTTTTACTTATATCATCCCCCTAGTGGAGAGTTCCCCCCCCCCCCCCCCCCCCCCCCCCCCCCCCCAAGAGATGTAAACGTCATTTTTTTTTTTTTTTACGAGTTTGCTTGCCAGCGCTTTTTTTTTTTTTTTTTTCTTTTTTTTTCTTTTTCCTCCTTGAGAGAAGGTGAGTTTTGCGCTGTTACGACCTACCTGCGGATGATTCGCCTCTCTGCTCCCATACCCTCGATTCTCCCCGCACTTTTTTGCTGAAGAGGTTGGAGAGAATCGTCACATAGAAGTCTTCGCTTACGACCCATCCTCTCTCTTTCCTCCTCCCGGTTTTGGAGTTTCGTCATCGCGATTTCGTTCTCTTCTTTTTCCTAAACCGCTCTTTCTTCCCCCACTGAGAGGAGTAATAGTAGAGGCGTGTTACGGCTCCTGGATTTCGGCCCGAATGCCTTGCCTTTCGCCAGAAGCCCCCCCTCTATTCCTCCGATTCTCTTCAAATCAGCTCTATTCTCTCTTCTCTTCAAACTAGACAAGTGCCGGTTAGCTTCTCGCCTCCCCTCGGTGTTTTCTCGTATCAGGAAACCCACCCCCCTCAGCGGGCCTTAGCCTAAGTTCCAGTCGGATATTTTTAATGGAGCATCCCCGATCAAGGCGCGTGATCCTGTTCCCCCCCGGCTACCTTCCCCTTTCAGCTTCCTTCTAGGTATGGAAATTCCTGGCGGCTCGTCTCTGTTCCCCTGCGGTACCTTGATAGGTTCCCGCGTGCCAATCCTCTTCCCGAACGCGATCCTGAAACCCTCCCATCTTTTCTTCCCTTCATCTGGGTTTGTGCTGCCTGTTGCTCCCCCGCGCCGGCAATGCTGAAGCATTCCTTGTCATATTTACGACAACCCAAGCCCTGAGTCACCTAGTACGCCATCCACTCCCCAGTCTTGCTCTCACCCTACCCAGCGGGCGTATGGACTCTCTGTAAGTAGTTTTAACAAATCTTCTCTCCTTTCCGTCTGCTTATTTCCTCCGCTCAAAGACCTTTCTAGTTTATTAAACATGGCGCCGTTTTGGCATCATCTCCTCCCCCCCAGTTTGTTCTTTTTTCTCCTTAACAACTCCTTTTCATCAGACTGGATGATGATACCCCGGCAGCCTGGTTTTTTCCTCTGAATGCAAGTCCAAACCCCTCCGGATCGGTCGTTGCCTGATAGTTCTTCATTCCTCTTAATTCCGTCTCCCAATCTAACTGACTTAAGTCTGTGCCATCCCTGTGGTGCTTTTTTTTTATTTTCTCCTAACAATTGCCAGGAGCCGGCCTTTCATTCAACTTCATCTGCCCTCCGGCCTGCTTTCGTCCTTTTTCCCCCATTCCCTTATAAAGGAACTTCTTATCTGTGTTGTGACTGAAACTTCGCTTGCTGACCCGTGCGGTTTTTTTTTCAGTCTTCCCCCATGGACCTCTTGCATGTTCCACCTTCCGCGAGATTTTTTTTTCCCTCTTTCCCTTTTCATATGGCATCGGCGGCCCCCTGCTCCTCGTGTTTTTGAGTTGTTTCACACTGCGTCCCGTGTCGCCTCCCTCCCCTCCTTTATTTTTCCCCCTTGACTGATTGTACACTTTTCCAGATCTTCCCCTTCCATTTAGTCGTTCACTATAGACAGCCTTCTTCGGGGGAAGGCGGCGACATATCACTATACCCCGTTGATTTTTGGCTAGCTCGCTGTTCCTTCTCGGACGGGATCTCAGCTCCCTCCTTCCTTTTTTTATCCATGAGACTTCAATGAAATGACTTGATCATTGCTTTATGCCCTGCGGCCTGATAACCTAACCCCTTTGTGCTCATCGTCCTTGCGCTGTCATTGCTACTTTTCTTAGTCTTGCTGTTCCTTGCAGTGCCGAACAGTTTTATCGACCTCCCTGTCTCGCCGTATGCGCCAGGCGCCGACGCTCCTACACTGGTTCTTCCTGCTATTCGCTCGTTTTCTCCAGTCCTAGCTAGACCTCTCCCTTCCCCCTCTGCGCAAGTCCTATTCGGGTATCAGTCCTATACAGACTCAGCTTACCCCCTCCTGATGATGTAGCACACGAACCCTTCAGACAATTTCGCAACCGGCCCCTTCAGCCGAGCACGTTTTTTCCTGACCTTGTTTCCCTCCCAGGCGTCAGGGTGAGATAGTACCGTTGGTCGCTACGGTCAAGAACGTCGTTTTATGCGCGCAACAAATTCTTTTTTTTTTCTCGTTTTATCCCCACCCTCTCTTAGTCTTGCCTCCTTTTTCGTTGGGGGTCCCCCCCCCACTCTTGTTTTTCTTCTTTAAAAGGAGTTTCTTTCCCCCCCCTTTTCTCATAGGACGGCCCCCTTGCCGTGCATAGAATACCTCCTTTCACTCCCCCCACCTCAAATCTGTTCCTTGCTGGGCTTTTCCAACAAGCCTTTTCTTTCCCCCTGGCACAGACCTGATCTATCTTTGTTGCCCGATGTCCTTCCTTTGTTTTTCCCTCGCTCGTCCTCCGGAAGCTTTTTTTTGACACCCACCCCCCTCCCCACTTCCATTAACCGAGAATGAGATCTTTTTTTCCTTATTAAAATTGACCTCTCCAAGTGTTCAGATGGAAATGATCGGATTTTACATGATCCCTTCTCGTCTTTCCGCACAAGGGCCCTAGTTTTTTTTTTCCCTTTTATACCCCTTTCCTTTTAATTGTTGTCTGACCCCTTATGAGTTCGACACTGTGCTTTTCGGGCATTCTCCCTCCCTGCTTCTGTATCGGAAAACACGCGAATTTTTCTTTTCTAAATCAGTAATTGTGCAGAATGATTCTTTTTGCCATGATTGATCCCCCCCCAGTTTCGATCCCTCGGAGCTCCCCGAGATGTTGGCCCTTCCCTAACTTTTTTTTTTCGTTCCTTTTTAGTCCCTAATTATCTTTGTCGCCCCGAAATTTCCCCGCACTTCAGTACTCTTGTTTTTTGGTATATGGGACTCGCCTTTTTCCTGAAACGACAGGGGAATTAATCTGAATTCTTTTCCTCGTTTGCAACTTTTTGGTTTTGACTCTCCCCCCAATCCTTGAGTATTACTCCTGAAGTAAACCGACCTCTTTTGCTTCCCTCTCCGCGTTTTTCCATGTTTCGGTTGCTCCCTTCTATGCCAAAGAGACTTTTTTTCCTGAAGTTTGTCCCTCTATCCGAACTGTTTCTTTTCCTTTCTCACCATTTTCTTTGAGATCATACTGCTCATTACTCCCCCCCTCTATCCCTCCGCCCACGTTCGCGTCATTGTCGCCTCAAAAAAAATTTTAACTCATACCTATTAATCTCTTTCTTCCCTTTCTTTCCTTTCTGGTACTAAACCTTTTTCCATTGCCATCCACTCGCGTTTCCTACCCCCTTCCCTTCCTTCACTGCTTACAGCGCCCCTCCTTCAAAACTTCATGTCTATTTCCCCCTAGAGTTCCGCGTCGCCTTAACGTCGCCCCCCTTTTTTTCTAAGTTATATGTTATAAAGTTAAGCCATTCATTCCCCGTGTTTTTTTTCCCCCTCCCCCCCAAGCCCCCTGCAGCCCCTCCTTCCTTGATTCTCTGTGTTATCCTTTCCTCCCCGTCCCAACTCCAGTGCACCCCCCTCTTTAGTTTCTGCCAGTCATTGAATCGATTGTTCCTTTTTTTCCACATCCCCCCCCTGGTTCCCTCCCCTGCCGCTAATTCCTTCTTCCTCACTCTTTCTTCCCCTGCCCTAGACGCTCTCCCCATTGTGATTCTCTCATGCCTTGTTCCAACTCGATCGATTTTTGCCATTTTCTATTTTCTTCTAAGTTTTCGTCCTCCTTCCAGGTCAATAGCCTCCCTTCCGTCCCTTCTTGGCATAGGTTCTCGGGCTCTTTGTTTTTTCCCCCTCTTCTTGCTTTTTTTGACCTGCAACCAACGAAGTGAGGTCCGCTCTTTACTTTCACCTTCTTTGTGGTCCCCCCATTAAACGACATGTTTACACCTTTCGGTACGTGCGGATGTTCTCTGAGACACGAGACTCTGGTTTGTGACCTCCTTTTTTCTTCTGCCCGCAGCAGTGGAGTATTCCAATTCTTAAGCCCTGAATTGGTTAGGCTTTGTCCCCTCTCTCTCCTTTCCCTTTCCTCCCCCTCATTGGTTGTCTCTCGGTTCACCCTTTTTCAGACTTCTTTTCTTTCTCACGGAAAGACTAAATCTTTTGCCCCTGTTTCTTCACCCCAGCTTCCCTGGTCCCTCGTCACTGACCCCCACAAACATCGCACTCCTCACTGGGTTTGCCCTTTGAGAATTTTCTCCACCATGTGGATATCTATCAGGACTCATCCATTCGTTGGGCTTCCCCCTGAGCTTCTCTAAAGCCCTCCCTCCCCCCCTAGGCTTCTAGGACAATAAGTGATATTTCTTATTTCTTTGACGGTTTTCGCTTCAGCAACAATACAGTACCTTAGCCTCTCCTCTTCTTTCGAGGGTCCCTTTTCCAGGCGCTCATAACATTTGTCGTATCGCGCATCCTCCTTTCCTGATGCAGTCTTTCTATTAACTATGCGGCTCCAAGTTCTTCGACAGCCTATTTCCCTTCACATTACTTTCCCAATTCCTCCCTCTTGTTGGCCCGTGAATTTTCCTTTACTCCCCTTCCATCTGCCAGGAAGCTGTCCTTTTGGCTTTGTCAAGCAAGAGTTCGTGACTGTCAAATTCCACTCCCGGGGATTCCCCTTTGCGCTTCCCCCTCTAATTACGACCTCCTCCCTCCCCGTTTTGTTCGAGTGTTTACTGCCTTTGCTCGATGCGGTGCCTCTATGCCGTGAAGTTTTTTATTGCTTCTCTTGTGACGTTCTACCTGCAGTGCCGAGCTTATTTCATTTCCCCCCTTTCCGTTCTTCTGACTTGAACTCCTGTCTAAGTTTTCGGTTAGTGCTTTTTTAGACATTTTTTTTTTTTCTTCTAAGATCCCCCCTTCCCTCCGCAGTGTCTCCTAGCTTTCGCGTGTGAGAGGCGCATGCTCTTATGCCGCCCCAACTTGGTTTTGATGAGAAACAGATTTCTTTTTCAACCAGTCCTTCTTCCCCAAGCTCCTGTGTGGACTCCGTTCACACTCCCCTTTCATCAGGCCTCTCGATCTTTCTGCTGAAAATTGCGTCCCTTCTCAAAGGTTGACTGGTACCATTTCACATCTTCACCCGTCACTGCGAATGCCGCATTGCTTCCGTTTCGTTTCCCACGAGTTCTCGCTGTACGTTCCCCTCCCTTCACACCCCTCCCAAACCTGTCTTCTTAACCCTTAGCTCCCCTGAGACTTTTGGTGCCTAAAGCCCTTTACCGTCGACAGCCCCCACCTGACACCATGCTACGCCTTCCTTTTTTCACAAAGGATCTTTAGAACGTCCCCCCTCACAAAGCAAGTTGTTGATCCTCGCGGGCCGACGTCGCGGCCGATCTCCAGGCGTTGTGCGCTCCCACCCAAAGCCAAGGAAAACCCCTGAGTTCCGGTTTAGATCCCCATTCCCTCCCCTCACCAAAACGGTCTGGGAGATGTAGACCTGGTGCCAGTAAAGGAAGCTTTGTGTTTTTCCAACAATCGCCGTTGCTTCTCGTTCAGGTGTTTTTTGGCTTTGGGGGCCCCCCAAGTTCGTTCTATCTACTTGATTACACCTTATTAGTGCTTGAAAGATTTTCTGCCGTCTCTCCCCAGTAGCCTTCTCCTCTTGAGCCCAATGACATAGAATACAACCCACCAGTGCTAATGGATTACTTTTTTGGATCCTGTGGGGTCCTCTTCCCCAATCTCTCTCCCCTTTTTTTTCCCCCTCCCTACCCCCTGTTTGTCTCCATGAACTTCCACGATTCCCAATACGTGCAGTTTCCCCCACTGTCTGTCTTCCCAGTTGTGCCCCAGGTCTTCTTTCCATGGCCCCCCTTCCTCCTGCCGTATTTCGTGATCGTATGTTTCCCCCAAATCGTCTTTTGATAATCCGCGGACAAAAAACTCAGGGCCTTACCCTCCTTTCCATTCGCCTGCTCCCCATCTTACCAGTTCGTTCAGTGGAAGGGCAAGAGGCAAGCCGATGTGATTAAGTGCGGTTTTCAGCCTCTTCCCCTTGTCATAAACCTTTCCCCCCCTTCTTCGTTTGCTTTTTGTTGAGTTGAAATGTATGTCTTTTTCCACCCCTTTGAACTTTTTCATAGAATGTAGTCATGTCCCTTTATTCTCCCTTTAGGCCTTTTTCCCCCCAAATTCCTTATGTCAGCCAAAGCAGACTGCGGGCTTACGAATGGGCCCCCTCCCATCATTCTCATCCCCTTGAGCCCCCACTGAACGGAAAGCCCCGGTTATGTATGAGACCCTCTTTCACTACTCCTCCCTTCACTCCCCCCCTTGCCACATGTCCACTCGAACTCGCTTTCCGCCTCTCCCGCCCCTCCTATCCTCTTCTTCCCCCTACAGACGCAAGGGGGGCTGTCTAACCCTTTCTCCACGTCCAAGCCGTTTTGACCTACCTAACCCACGTAAAATATCTCTTCTCGGGCGCAGTTTTTCTTCAGCCTAGCCTTCCTCGCATCGGGACCAAGATGGTCTCTCTCCTACTTAGCACAAGATCTGCCTTCTCCACCGCCTTCCCTAAACTCGCACATCTACTCACAACTAGAACCTAAGACCCTCACAGTACCCCCCCGGGGCCTTCCCCTGGGGCACCGATCTGCGCCTCTACTCTCCAGTGACGCCTCTCGCCACCCCCCGCTTTCCCTTCTGGGACAGTTTATTCGACTTCTTAGAGCCCCCAAACTCTCCTCCCGCTTCGGACTCCCTCTGTGTACCTCCCTCTGCTCTGTTCGAACTTCGGAGCCAGATTTCACTAGGGTCAAACATCCTAAGTCCAGGTACTGTCTGCGCTTACCGAACCCCCCCGTTTCGTGAACGCTCAGTTGCAGCAACGGCGCTCTTCTTAGCCGAATCACCTCCCGCTGCCTCCCCCCATCCGGACGATGCGGGCGAACACATTCCCATTTGTACTCTTCTCCCTCACCCTGCCTGCTGTACTTGTCCTCTTTCCGCCGATCTATTTCCTCTCCTCCCATTTCCCGGTATGTTCCTCCACCTTTTCTTGCCATCCTCCAATCTTCTTATCTTCCATTCTCCCCCCATGCTGCGCTTTTTCTCCTCTTAGGCCAGTCTCCGTTATGGTCTCCTTCAGTGAACCTACTATTATATCCTCTATGGTCAAATCCATCCCTTGATTCTCTTTTCATTCCTCAACTTCTCTCCCCTCTCATTCTTTCCCCCTCAGATCCCGGTATTGCACTGGCAACAACTTGCGTTCACTCCCCGTCGCCGACGTATGAGAGTTTCTCTACGAGTGATATCTCCCCCCTAGCCAGGGGAGACTTATTGTGCGTCGTCCCTTCGACTTACCGCCGTCCTCGTTTTTTTTTTTTTTTTTTCCCCTGGTTTTGTGTTTTTTTTTTTCATTTTTTTTTTTTGGTGGTTTGGAGTGTGCCTCTGTTGAGCACCTTTTCCTTGCGCGCATTCTCCCCCCCCGTGCCACCCCTTTTTCTTGTACAACACCCTTCCGACAGACCATTTCCCACTGGATGCCAGCCGTTATCGCGTATATTCACCCCCCTCCTCTGCGCTCCCATCGAATTAATGGTAGTCTCAGAATTTCTTTTTTGATCAGTCCTCGCGTGCCAGCCTTGGATATTATAAATCGTAATAAACCTTCCCCATGGCGGACGCAGGACAGCTTACGCCGTTTCGCCGGCTTTTCACGAATACGCTCTACAAGACTGGCAAAAGAACATTCTCCCCGCTTCCCCCCCGGTTTCACAATTGGAAGGACAACAGTCAGGAGCTTCTCAACGCGTATCCCTCCTCAAAGATCTCTGAGACGGCCCCCGCCCAGAGCCCTGTTGAGCCAGGAGGAGTGCCGGATTCCCGTCTCAACAGATTCAGTTTGTATATCCCGCATGACGACCTTTAGCTCGTGCACTTGACTCAGTTCAATTCGTTAGACCGTTATTGGATTCACTCACCCCCCCCCCGTTACGATACGTTTTAGTGTTCATCCCCCGAATGTCCCCCTGCGCTCTGCAGTTATGTGCATTTGATTCTTCTCCTTGTTGCCGTGACTTTTTGCAAAGTCCCCCATTGCAGACTGTCCACTTGACGGTGGTCGTCTGCCATGTCTTCCTTTTTCGATGAAAACTGTGGATCCCACTTCCCTTGACATGAATGAAGTTGTTGGCTGATGCCCCCCTTTGCCGTGTTGAGTCCACCCTCTGCCAACTTTCCCATTTTTCCCCTGAACGCGCACCCCCCGACATTCTTTCGAGCTTGACAACTTTTGCAACCTCTTCCTTCCGGAGAGGATTTTATCCCCACGGATCCAGGCACCTCTCTCAAGTTTCAGTCCCAACTCATTAATGTATGTGTGTCAGCATTGTCGGGACCCTCGTCTGTTTTTTGCGCTTTCTATGGTTCGCCTGTTTCCTGATGCGGGTACTCTCATTCCAATTTTTAACTCACAAAATACCCGTGTTGAGGTAAGGATGAATAAGTGGGGGACGGCTAGTTCTTTTTAGTTATTCAAGGAGCATTACCCCTTCTGTCTTGAGCGGATTTCGTACTGACGAACCAACTGTACCGCAGAACTCGACTGTTTTATTTTTTTCGTGGCTGAAGGTGGCACCTTGACGTCAATTTCTCCATTTTCATCCAGATTTTCTCGAAGCAGGAATTTCCTGCGTGCGGGCCAGATAATACAAATCGATTCTGGGCTCTAAATTGCGTTATTCCCCTCGACTTTTTCGATCCCTTCCTCCCTGGATGCTCAGTCCCTTGGATAACCCACGACTCCTCCGTCCGCCTGCTTTTTTAGTCCGAGACTTGCTGACCAGCTTTTTGATGTTTCTATCTTCCGTCCAACGTCCTACCCTGTCCAAACCATGTAAGGATTCGACATCCGCCTGTTTTTTCGGCATGCCCCCTCCGCCCCCCCCCATCATTCTCGACCACCTTTAGTCCCCCCATGTACCACAACATGACCCGAGATGGCGTCCTGCTAACTTGTTTTCCCGCACGCCGGGCCCTCGCGTCTTGCCCCGTGTCTTCAGCGCATCCTGTTTACACCTACTGTTGGTATTCCCTTACCTACCCCCCTCCGATACCCAGTTGTCCCCCGTCTCCCCCCCTCTTTCTTTCCTAACTTCTCTTTTTGCTTATAAAGCATTCTTACCCTTCTCTCTCGAGATTATTAATCTATTTTGTTACCTTTTTTAGCGTTTCTGAGTCCCCCACCTACCTCCCCCAACTCGCGTGATCCCTTCCCTAGTACAGTTCCTTCTGGTATCCCCTCACAGTTTTTTACCAGTTTCTTGACCCATAGAAAAAATGATGCCTCAGAATCCCTCCCCCTTATTACTTTTCCCCCCCTCAAGCATTCCCCCCAGCCGGACACATTGGTTTACCTGTTTCCTTCGTTCATCATAGATAAGGATGTATATTCACTCTTTATCGCCTTTATGCTGTATGCCTATTCACTTTACTCCCATTTTTTCCTACATGGTCTCCCTTCTACCCCCCCAGACCCCACTCCGACTACGTATTTTCCCTCCTTTCCCCACTGTAGTCCCCCCACTTTCCCCCTTCGTGACCGCATGTCTAGATTATGTCCATAATTCACTATGGTGTTACCATCCCACCCTGGCCATCCTTTTTTTTTTCTTTCCATCCATCTTCATAAGATCACCCCTTCCACGTTCCCGGACCTTCCCTATCTCTGAAAATGACAAGGAAGGAGAAGACTTTTTGAAGACTACATTCCGCTATGTAGTCTCCTTTTTCTTCTGCCGAGGCACAAAATCCTCGTCTGCGGCGCGATATTAGAGTGAAGCTTCTCCTCAGCGCCGGTGACAGGAAGGAATTGCGCAGGGCAACCGAATTGAATGAGGTTATTTTAACCCCTTTCTCTTTCTACGTCCCACTGCCCCAGGATATACTTTGGGGATCTTCTTTCTCAGGAGACCTCCCGTCGACTCTGCTCCTGGGAAGTCTTTTCGTCTCCTTTTATGAGACCTTTTTTTTCGTCTTTCATCCTCGTCTCCTTTTAATTGTCCTGAGGTCGTTTTCCCTCATCCTCCCCTCGTGTTTTATCCGCGATAGAAGAAAGAATAAAGTTGCCCCCTGAGACCACTTTGACAAGCCCCCCCGTCATGAACGGGCCTTTCTTTTCCTTTCTTCTCGCGCCTATTCAGAGGATAAGGGAGTTTCCTTGATTTTTGAACCATTGAAGTAGCTAAGGATGCAGCATCCCCCCTCATTACCACTCTCCTCCTTTTTATTGGTTTCAGTCCGATTTCCCTTAGTCATATTGCGCCCGCAGCTTGCATATTTCCCATTAAATACCCTTCCAGTGAATTGACCCCTGAACCCCAGTCCCTTCATTACTTCCTTCTGTTTTTTTAGAGCCGCCCGAAGATTTGCTCCCCCCCCCCCCCCCCCCCCCCCCCCTAATTCGATCCACACTAAGCTGATCGGCCGTTCCTGCGTCGTTGTCACACCCCTGAGTCGCCCCCCCACTTTTTTCGGGTTTCGCTTTCAGCCGCCTTCCATTCGAAAAAAACTGAGCTGAGAGAGATGCATGATTTCAATAACGCGACTTGTCACTTTTGCTTTTCGTCTCAGTAATTGCGGATTTGTTGTCTCCTTTCACGCTTCATTGAATTGATTGCTACCCCCTGCCCTTTCTAAAGGGACTCAACACCTTGGCCCTTTCCTTTTTTCCCCCGAAGATGTGAAGTGCTGAACCGATCACCAATCCCCCGGCTGGATCGTCCTTGCCACTCGTGCGGTCCACCTTTTCCTCCCCGCATTCCCCCGCGCCCCGCCGAACCTCGCTTGACCACATGCCGCGTTCTTTTCTTTCCCTTGTGTCATTTTCTGGCCTGTCGGTTTCCAGCACGGCACTTCAGACGTGCTTTTGTGTGTTTTTTCGTGTTTATTATTGTCTTTATTTTGTTCTTTTGGTTCTGTTCTTCTCTTTCTTTTTTCTTCAGATTTTCTTATTTTATTTTGTTGTTTCGGTGTTTTTACTTTTTTTTTTTTTGTACTTCTTTTCATATTTTTTTTTATGGTTATTGTTTTTTTGTTGATGTTTAGTGTGCCGTATGGGTCTTCCGTGACGATCCAGTAGTCCATTCCCTGCCCTCCCGCCCTGTTTTGTTGTTTGTTCATTTTCACTTTCTTTTAACCCCAAATTTCTGACGTTTTCGAGGAGATGACCCCTCCCCCGGAGTTTCCGGTCGAATTTGACACACGAGAGGGACACCTCGGGCCCTCCCTCAGGGCTTGACCACCCACGCCCCCCCCCCACCCCGCCCCCCCACACATGGCATCTACCCCCACACGCCACCCACCCACACTTTTCGCCTTCAGCGGACTTCGTCGTCTGACCCCTAATCTTCCTTCTTTTTTTCTTACCACCCCTCCAGTTGTCTCACCAGATAAATTGGCACTGCATAGAAGGGCTCGTTCTGTCGACTTCCGGTTTTCTATCCCCTCTCTTTTTCGACCCCCCCCCCCCCTTCAATGCTTGAAGAATCGTCTCTTCACGTGCTGGCCGTCTACCCACTATTCTCTGGGGTCCTCCGCGAGCGCCCGGACCGCCCCTCTTTTATCTCCAATTCCCGTCCTGTTTGTCTTTTTAGTTTGTGAAGTCTCCAGCTTCTTCCACTCCCTTTGTTAACCAAAACCGCACATTGTCGTGACTCCTTCCCCCCTCTTTCACGCGCATGCACTCCTTTCCGATGACCCTGGCATCTCGCTGGTTGCCTAGAATCCACCCCTGTAGAGATGTTATTTTTTGTTGGGAAACCCAATTTTTACCGCCAGAGAGGGAAAATATGTACCTGTTAAGAGATCATCTGTTGAGTTTCCCGACTTCCCCCCACGAGAAACAATCCCCCTGTGGGGAATTCTCCCTCATATGAAGTTTTCAACCTTCATGCGAACATGAGGCAATACCCTTTTTGGTTTTTGTCTACCCTTTCCCCTACAGTCGTGGACCCTGAACCCCCCTAACCTTGATGGAGCCAATCTTCCGCACCGCCTGTGTCATGATGGAATACTGTCGACAGTCAGAGAACTTCGACTCCACTTCTAGCACCCTGAAGAACAGTTCCAGTAACACCCCGTCTACAGCGGACCCAAAAGGAGCTCCTTGGCGGCGCGAGTTAGCCCTAGTATCACCCCCCTACAATACTACCCCACCGATGAAGACTGCCAAACGTACGCTGAACCCTCTCTTTCTGATTTTTTTAATCACCACCGCCGAGGCCAGGAAAAAACTTCCCAACTCTCCCCCCCGGACAACACCACGAGGCGTGTTTTTCTCTAGTACATCTGCTTCTTTCCTTTTTTTTTTTAAGAATTTGTCCTTCTGGCCACACCACCCCCCTACACCCGGTTCCCCCGCCTTGTGGTCACGTATGGCGGTCCCCCCTTTCCGCTATTTTTCTCCCATCACCAGGTGACTTGTTTTTTTTTTTATGACTTTGAATGCTCTAGCACGAAAGGAATTTGTCCCAGCGCGCGACTCGCCCTTTTTTTCCCGCTGTGAAGTGGCCCCCCTTCTTCGTCCTTTTACAGAGAGGAATAACGGACCACTGACCTAGTAGTTCTCTTTTTTCCTGAGATGTAAGCGTCCTCCCACGCCGAACGTTTCATTTTCCGTTTTAATTTTTTTCCCTTTAGAGGCTTTTCGCTAGCCCCTCTTCGGATGTTCTTTTCACGTCGATTTGTCAGGTGCGTTCGGCGAGACTGCCAGTAGTTTCCTTTCCCCTTTTTTCCTCTCGATGTTGAGTTTCCCCCCCTGAACTGTGCTAGTCCCTTTTTCTTGAATTCCTTCCCTATTGTTCGTACCTTTTCGGCATTCCCCCTATCCATTCCCACATGTAGCCTTTGTCTTTACCCGTCCCGAGAATTAAGTTATGTCGCGTGGGGACGCAACATCGTCATGGGTCGTGCAGCTGTCACAAGTCGGAGTAGACGACCGGTAAGCGAGGGGGCCTGCTCATTATCCCGAGGCCTATTTCTCGCTCTTCCCCTGTCTGATAATGTCTGCTTTTTAAAACGTCCCCCTTTATTGCGGGATTGCAGTCCCTAATTCCTCCTTTGCTGACTGGTCGACAATTCCCCCCCTTCCTTCAGAGAATGCGGATGACTTATTTTCTGTTCGCGGGTTGTCCTCTTTGTTCTAAACAAGATTTCCCTTATGCCCCGATACCGATGGATCTCAATCTCGTGTAGAATGGAGGCGCGTTACACAACTACTGCTGAAGAGTTCTCAGAAATATAAGGTAGGGAGTTAACTTTTTACCCATAGCCGCCCTACACTTCGCCAGATGTTGGCAATGACCTAGGGACTGTTTACCAATATACAGTATTTTGGACGTCTAGTACCGGTAAAACCACTTTTCCGTCTTAGAAGGCTTCTGAACGCTATTCTCAACTGTATGTTAGAAGGGGCTGTCACTACCATCAGGACTCCTGTGCCCCAAATCCTCGAAAATGAGTTCGGCTCATGATGGTGATCCCAAGTTGGCAGCATTACCCTGTTGCTTTCCCGTACACTTTGTTGCAAACTGCGTAACCCCAAAAAAGCATTTATATCTCTAATTTCCCAAGGTTGAAATTTGGCATACGCTTCTCATTTAGGAGGTTCCCCTTAGGCCCCCGTCCTCAAATAACACCCTTTAGAGGACCGAACCAACAATGGTGAGCCAATTTTCCTCACAGAGAGTATTTTTTAATTTTTCCACTACCGGTAGCTGACTCTTTCCTGCAAAATGAATCCGACCTATTCGGCAGATCCCCTCTTCTCTCCAAATCGACGTGAGAGATCCTTTTAGTCTGGGGCCTGGTATAAGTCCCAAATTGGAAGCATGTTGCGGCAGGAAATAGTTAACGGTCCTCCTGTCCCCCCAGTCGGAAAAGCCGTGATACTTTGCCTTTTTACCGGACGGTTGTTTGTAAATTTGATCCCTCCGATAGGCCAGGCCCCCCCTCCGACATTATTCGATCCCTCGAGTGGCCAATCCCTTCCCGCAAACCCCCTCCGCGTATATCCTTAATGATTGCTTTTGGATCAGGAACCTTCCCGTCTCTGGATTTGTTGAATATGGTGGTACACCGACGTGAATCCGAGTTCCCTATTACTAGTCGTGTGTCTCACTATGCTCCCTCCTTAAATTTCTTTCCTGTTGGCGATGACGGTTCAAATGTCCCAATCGTGTTGCTTTTTTCCCCCAGTCCTTTATTCCAAGGATCTCCTCTTCGGAGGCAGACCGCGTAATGCCTCTCTCCGCGTTCCTCCCCAACATCTGTTATAAATTTCCCGAAGTCCCTAAGATTGTTCCCTCTCCCCCCTCATCCTTTAGACCCGGCTCTTGAACGAAGACTCAGACGGCTTTGTAGCGATTTTTGGTCACCCTCTCCCCCCTTTTGAGTCTTTTTATACTATCTCCTGACTCACAACGCAGGACTTGGATAAGGATTTGGAGCTCTTCGAATTCCCGTCTCCCCCCCCCCAACCAGGAGCTAACAACTAACACCAGCCAAACTGAGTGGCCATTATGGGACACTCTTTCCCGCGAATGCGGCCCTCTTCTATCCAGAACAGGTTCCCCACATGGCTTCTCTGCAGAGAAGACAGCTGCCACCCTCTCCGCATCCCATGACCCCTTCTTTTTCTTTCTCCTCCACTGCCCACTCTTAAAGGAGAATCTCGTCCATTCCTCCTCTTCTCTTTTTCTTTTCTTGCTTTTTTTCCCCCCTCCGAGGCCCAATTACGTTGTCTTATAAATGAGTTCTACTTTGATCTGATTCCTGCAACCTCGTCTTTGACCCCTTTCCATATTCTCCTCCTTCCCATTAACTCCAGAATGAAAATGCCCCCCCCTCCACGCACGCGAGTTTTCCCCCAGCAAGCTATTGGTCCTCTTTTCCCCATCTCCCGTAGAACCCCCTGATTATTGATTCGAGTTATCTGTTCCCCCTCTCCCGGTGTTGTTGTTTTTCGTAGAGATTATCGTCTCAATTACTCCCGAATCTTATGGACCGGTGAAACGCTGCCCCCCAAAATGATGTTGCCACCGGCTTGTGCGTTGATTTCAATAATTTACCCTTCTTGTGAGTTTGCCCTTTCTTTTCCCCCTTCCCTTGCTAAAGATCCCCTTTCCTTGTGGATCGAGAAAAGGATGCACGCAACAGTGGCAAAACAAATCCATTTAATAGGGTATCAAGTGACCCCCCTCCTCTTTTCCTTATCTCGTGTGTCGTATTATGGAGGCAACCAGGAATCCGTCACCGAGCTCCCCATTCTTCCCCTTTTTTTAGTCCTTTCATCGATTTTCTGTGCCTTGTGCATCATCCTCCCAAATGAGGTAGGCTGCCGTTTTGCGATGCTCTGCCTGGTTTCATTTCTCGTCAAGATTTTTTTCCATTTGGCTCCTAACTTTCTTGGATTTGTTAGCAACTGTTTTGATAGTTGCCTTTTAGTTCCAAGACTAGATTCTTCATAACGTTTTCCTGTTTTCTTCCCCAGTAGAAATAGTGATTTTGAGTCCCTCCCGAATCTTTGCTGAACGCCCGCCGTTAGCCGTTCTTCTCTTCTTTCCAGTACCCTGGGTCCTTAGTCATCTTTGAATTAGGACTGCATGTTATAGCCATATTCTTTTTCCTTTCTCGCCGCCGTAGATTTAAGGCCTTCATTTCCTCCGAGTTTGCTTGATTCCAACCTTTACCAGGAATTGCAACACCCAGAGAGTTTTGCTTTTGCTTTCCCTTTCCCCCGACCCGACAGGTAATTCTTCTAAGTCAGTAAGTAAACCCAAGATTTATCGAAAGTTAATGGTCGGCCACAAACCGAGCTCCCCCCATCCCTTATCAAGGTTCATGTATTTCCTTCCCCCTCTTAAACACCGAGTAATAGGTCTTTCTAAGTCGTGACGTTGGCCGCCTACCGGATTGTGAGATTTCCTGATGCTTCCTGCCCCTGCGTTCGGCACCACGCCCGGGCTCTAACAGGCAGTATCGGTGTGCGGCCTCCATTTCGTTTCCACGCACTTTTACTCCCTAGAATTGCTGTGCCCTGCACCCTTTCTAATAGAGAAATGGATGCTCTTGCTCTTCCTCCTCCGTCCCTTCTTCTCTTTGCTTTAGGCCGGTAATCTTCCTTCCCCCCTTAACCTTGAAGATCCAAGTTACTTGCTCTTTCTGTCCTTGATTCTCTGCCCTTAAACAGGTTCGTTTTCCACTTGAGGCCCTTCCTTTTCCCCAGAAGGCCCGGCATTTCGTGCACCCTTATGATTAGTTATTACACCCTTCTTTTTGTGTTGTGAAGATAACGTTGTTTTTTCTCTGAGACGTTCCCTCTTGCCCCCATTTCTAACCCTCACACAACTCCTGATGATTCAGTTTACGGCCATTGCTATCCTCTCCTCCCTCTGACTCGCTTCTAAACACTATCGAGATAATTCCTCACCTATTCCCTGATGAGATAAGCCTTTACAAGTGAGATGCAATGCCACGGCTTACCTTCAACTGGTTGTGGGGCACATTGCAGGGCCAAAAACAGCGTTCCGAGGATTTAACCTGTCCATACACTGACTCTTCGCTGCGACTTTCCCCAATTACCTTTTTGCACCCCCCAACGGCTCCCGATAACCACTACGCCTCTGGGATAAATTTTCTTCGAGGGCCGAGAACACTGACCACACTTCCCTCCGCTTTGCGAAACGAGTAGATGAGCGACTATCCCTCTGCCACATTTTCTATTCCGCCACTTCTCCAGAGAATGCCAGTCGCAAGCTGATCCCTGAAATCCCTTGTTAGCCGCTGCTCCAGTGCCTATGTGCCCCCCTCACCTCACGACAAACTGAACCCCTGTTTACCCTATGTTTTCCCTCCCAACAACACCCTCCCTTTTTAGCAAATCTGGCGCCCCCCCCCCTTTGAGACAAACGCTTAGGGACGCCCGGAGGACGAATCTGGCGCCCTGCTCTCGCACCCAACAGCCCCCCCACCTGAAGGTACGTCTCCTCCCTCTCTCATAACGTTTTTTACCTGTCGTCCGACTGGACGTCCTTTTAAAACTCCTCCCCCCTTCCATAGTCAGTGTTTCCCCCGCCCCTATCTGGATTGACTTCCGAAGACGTTGTCTGTTCCCCACCCCACCCCCCGTACCATAGCAAATTGTCTCCCACTCTTTCACAATCATCCTTCTCTAGCTACCCCTCCTCCCTTTTCCGTCTTGGTCGGTTGCCTATCAGATCGATGGCTTCCCCCCCTTTTTTTCCAGGGCTTCCCTAGGTCTTTCTTGTTTTTTAAAGCCACCGTTCGTTTGCTGAGCAAATCCAGTACAGCACTCTGAGCCTTCGTGAACATCACTGTCCCACGTAGTGACGTGAGTTGATTTTTCGTCGTTGGCCGGCGTCTCAGGAAGTGGTCTCGTGATTGTACACTTTTGGCACGGATAGATCGTTTCCCGCGTGTTGGCCAAGCACTTTTTTCTAACGGGGGATCAGAGGTTTTGGAAGATTCCTCAGTGTCTTGACCCTCGTCCCCCCTGATTTCGACCCTGGGTGCTAACCAGCCGGAGGTGTGTCTGGCCATCTTAACAAAAGTCTGTGCAGCGGGCGCGCCTGGAGGATGCAATCCGAACTGGATTTGTATCCGGGAGCGGACAAGGAGAAGTTCTCCCCACTTTGCTTCATCGTAACGTGCCTGTACCGGCTTTTCTTCATTGAATTTTTTCCTGGCTGCAGTCGACCAACTTAACGAACCCGAAGATTTATTTCTCGGAGGTTTGTATTTGGTGTTCCTTCCTTTCACTATTAGAACACTGGTAGGAGATTGTTCGGACTTTTTGTGTTCACCCCCCCCCCAATTTCCGGAAAGTGTTGCTTCCTCCAAAGCTCCTTTCCTTTTTTCCCATGTCCCTTGGACGAGAAATGATTTCGGGAGGGGGCCTCTTGGAGCCCCCTTGGTTGTTCTCAGTTAGGTGGTCAAAATCTTGAGCTTACGCTCATCCCTTTCAATTTCGGAGATCCCAAGCGGACCCGGCTTCTGATGAACGTATAGTGTTTCCGCAGTCAGGGGCACCCTCCTTGACATCTTATAGGGACCCCTTCACGGTCTGCTATTTTTTCAATGGCCGGATCCCTTTTCTCGTTTGTTTCTCTTTATTGCACAACTTCTGCCCCCTTGAAGTGCGTCCCGGCAGAACGCCCCTGCGTATGTGGAGTACTCTTAGCTTGCCGGCTGTGTAAAAGAAAAGCCGTTTTTCCCCCCGCCCACATTTCCAGTAATAGAACAGGACCCTAGACATTTCTTCTTTTTGTCCAAGAGTGCCCCGCTCCCCCCTTCATGGAGTCCCGACGCATGTTAGCAGCGATCCATTTGCCTTCCTGGGGAAAGCACATTGTAAGGATGTATTTTCCCTTTTTTTTTTATGGCAGATTTCTTGCCCAGCCGGTGCATCATTTTTGAGATCCAGGGCACGTTGGCAGTTCATGTTTCATTTCTCCCCTATTCTTGGGACTCCTTACCCCCTCCTTTGAGGAGGAAACGCACCCAGCTGGCCGTTTCCACGCACGTCCCCCTTCCGGGATTCTCTTATGTTTTCTTGTAGGTTTTTTTTTTAAGCGGAAATGTCCTTTGTGGGGGACCTGGCGAAGAGGGGTGACCACCCTTGACGGTCCACGCTCCCGTTCCTCTTGGTGACGGCAGCCCACTCCCTCTTGCCGGCGGGTCGATGACCAAGTCCCCCCCATAAACTTTCAAACTTTGCCTGCCCCCCCAGGAATCCCTTTCTGCGAAGACAGACGAGGCAGTTCGCAAGCTTCGCCTCCTATCTAACTGGATTTCGGAATATAACCCACCAACCCAACTAGCGGGAAGAAATTGTATAATGATCTCAAGCTGCCGAGGCCCCGATCTAGACCCCACTGCCTCCTTTGAATGACTGACGGGGCTTCCCTCCTCCAGCAGGCTCCGGGGTTCGGTCCGAGCATTCTGCGAGATCAGTGCTTAACCGATGGAGATTACGAGCACTTGTCCAAACGTGTCTTTCTACCGATAGTTTCACTGCCGAAGCATGTTCTAAACCCCCCCTCTTAGTGAACATAAAAACCCGCCGCTCTATAAAAGGCTTTTGGGGCCCACCCAACGAGAGTGACCCGAGACCGTTTCGAGCCCCTCCAGAGAAAATGTCCACCCTAATAATTGGCGGGAACCTAGGAAATTTCCCCGTGTCACACTTACAGCCCCCCCTATATCAACCAACCTCGAAGATTCTGGACCCTGGATGCTGAAGCTGCGCAACTCCCCACCCACTGGCCCCCCGTTCTTTGTCTTCCCCATCAGAGCTTGATATTTTTTGTTGAATTCTCAACCCCCTTTTTCAGCCTGGGCGGGTCGGATCCTTTAGAGGAAAACCACCCAATGTGATGAGTGGACTGTTAATGCTTCTCCGCCCACATAATTTTTATGACCCTACCCCCCCATGATGTCGATTTTTCAGCCCGACAATAGTTACATTGAGTTCCACGTCCCCCCCGCAACTCCCGTCCGGTGGACCCCCCATGCGCGCTTTTGACACGAATTTTTTTGTTTGCTGATTTGCTTGACGGTCACGTGTATTGAATCGACCCCCAGTCTTTATATGGTCACTCCTTAATCCCCTTTCAGTTTGGGTTGTGATTGGCTGCGGAGAACCAATGCCTTTCCGATATGCCCATCTAATCAATCAGTATTATCCTTCTGCAGTTTGCCCTAAAATGGCTGTTTGCCCCCTCTTGCTTTTTTTTAGTTGTGAATAATTTACCTATTTGCTGTTCTTTCTTTCTTTGGTCCCTTAAGGTTCCTCGCAAGTCTTCACTGATGTTTTTAAGAGCCTCATCCACCCCACTGAGATAGGTTAAAAAAGCGAACTCTCCTCTTTCCCGTGGTTGCATCCCCTGAGGCTCTCCTTGTCCACCTCTTTTAGGTTAAGTCCCTTTAACTCCCACCTCTACTACCCCCTCCTTTACCTGTCCACACCCTTTCCCACCTGCTCCTTCGGGTATTTACCCCTCTCCTCCTAGGGCTCTTTTCACCCTTCCCCCCTTATACTCTTGATCTTTCTACTTGCTCTTTGCCGTGTTGGCTCTGTATCGCTCCTCCGTCAGTCTTCAGACTCAGTCCAAAATGAAAGGGTACGAATGTGTTCTTTTCCCAGAGCGTCTTCTGAGTCGTGAGTTCCCTTCGGATTCACCAGCTCGTGTTTCTCCAGTGCCTTTAATTCACGATGCGTTGCCCCAAGGCGGCTCGTTGCGTGAGTCCCACAAATATTCCTTTCTTCTCCCTTCTTTTAGGTTTGGGAAAGCTTGTACTACGAATAAGTCATTAGGCGATTTCGAAGGGCTCGTAGCTCCCGCTTGGTTTTCCTTTTGTGATCCACTGACTCGCTTGACTGGTACCCCTAGTTCGAATTCGGCTCCACATACTCCCGGCTTGGAAGGGTTATCCGACTGTGTGCGCGGTAAGATAAAGATTTGTCCCTTGTGCAGAGCCAGCTTTAACCTTCAATTCTTTTCAATCGTGTTGGTGCTTCATGTCGCATCCCGGTCATGTTCGCTTCCTCAGAGGATTCCCTACCACGCGCTTTTTGCGGGTTCTTCGGTTTCTCCCGTGCGGCCCAGTAGTTTCCCCAGGAGCAGCATCGGAAAAAGCCTTGCGGATATCGTGATTACGAAGGTACCTAGACTGTATGTCGGTATTAGAAGTCCTTTATTATGATGCCGACGCTTCGCATGTGTATATTCTCCATTTAAGCACTTGCCATTTTATTCAAAAAAAACAACTTTCCCCCCCTTATGGTCCCGATGCCCCCTTGTGTCCCGGGCCCCCCGAAGTCTCTGCCCTTCCCCAAGCAGATCGTTCTTGCATCGTTTCCCTGGAAGACAAAAAAACTGTTCTTCATCTCCCTTTTCCAATAATGAAATTTCTTGAGTCCATTATTCCCCACTAAGATGAAAATCAACAGCTTTACTCCCAGCGGACCTGAGTTCTAGTCAAGAGGCGTTAGTTGACTCAGAATTTCGGTATCCGTTTTAATCGTGGCTCAGTGTGACTCACAAGGCAAGCGGGATGGCTACCAAGGCCAGTTCCGAAGGCTGGGGCCTTTCCGTCAATTTTCAAATTTTCCAACAGTTACTCTACGACGTTGTCCCCAATGACGCAAAATTTAATCCATTCGTAAGCAATGCCGAGACCCGCTTGAGATAGTTGCCTGCTTCCTTAACCTCTTATCGGCACATGAGTTACGAACCAGTGATGTAAGTGTTCTCTTTCTGCCAGTCCCTAGAACCCGGGCTCGGTAACGCTTAGCGAATACTTTTAAAAGCCCCGGAACAAGCTCCGCTTCCACCCGTGGCTGCTGGACCAAACGTCAGTTGTTCCCCTCTGTCCTCGGGTCGCCGCAACGGGACCTGCCCCAACTCTCCCCGACGTTTAAGACTCAGATGTTTATTCAGCGAACGTAGACTTTCAGATTAGTTCCTAATTGACTTACCCACGCTAGTTCCCCCGCCTGAAGAACAAGTTTTTCCAGCATAACCACTTTCTCCTCTGTATAGTCCCCCCTGTCCGACACCTGAATTCATTGTGCTCCAGCAGCTCTGAAGCTAACCCCCAACAATTTACGTCGAAGCGATACTCTCGGACGCACCTCCCAAGGAACAGCAGTTGTTCACACAGAGACGACCCTCAAACCCCCGGATACCCCCCCCCGGCTTGTGATAACCATGTTTTTGCCGTACCTTGCATCAATGAACTCCGCCGAACTCTGACAAGGTCTCTTGCAGTTCCTGCACTCTTTTAAGACATTTCCCATTCCTCCTGCACTGAAGATTGACTGAACTTCCCCCCAGGTTTGCGACCCTCCCGTTCCGCCCGCCACTCCGGACGCTGGACCCCGTGTTACAGCAAATCTTTCCCCGCCGCCATCAACCCTGTTTGCCCTGAGGACAACACCCCCCCGGCTGACATTTCTCCCCACCCCTGATCCTTGGCCTCTTTTTCCAACGCACCCTGAGTGACAGAACGTTCCTTGCTCCCAATGAGGGACCCACCCCACCGTCGTATCCTCTCTTGCGACCCACTTTCCTACATTCCCGCTGGCATAGCGCCAGCCTGGAACCACCTCCCCCCCCTCCCACGGAAACGTACGGTGCAGTTCCTTTTCGCGCTATTCTGTCTTGCGTCCCTCCTTTCTTTGAAAAAAACGTACAACTCCTTATGAACACAGACACCCTTTTCCCAGTCGGCACTTAAGTCTTCTATATCTCTCAGTTTTTTTGGTTTCGATAATAGCTTGTACCATTACAGCTGTCCTTTCAACCGGCGGTCTCTGACGTTTGGGCGTGGCCTGCGGTGGTCCTTCCCTGGGATGATCTCCATCCTATTTCTTTACCTTTAAGATTTCTAGAGTAGACTCCACAGAAAGGTCAGTCCTGAGTATTTCCCGCTCCCTTTACCACGCACAGGTGTGCGTTTCCCCCTCGCCGTATCTCGTCTGGCTGTAGGGAACCCCCAACTGCACCGTCCGCGGGACGTCCTGTCCCTCCTATCCCCGGGCGGTATAGTAAGGTTCTAACAGGGTGAGCCCAGTAGTCATCACCTAAGGCCGCTCAGTCCACACTAAGACCGCGTCAACGCATTGCTCGTCCCTCATCAGGGGACCCTTTCCCACGACCCACCCATACTCGAAGGGTGGAGCTCCCCGGGGGCAGTTTAGCACCCTAGATTATGGGAAAACATAACGTAATTTTACTCAATCTGGCTCCCCGCTTCCATTCGCTCGTCCCAAATCCTTGTGAAAGCGGTCTTTTTTTTCTGGCAATCTAGAACATGCCCGTCCTGCCTCTGGAGAAGACTCTATCGCCCATTCACTCTCTCGATCACCCTTTTTCCCCTGGTCAGCTCCCCCCCCCCCCGTCCCCACTACGGGGACCAATACTGGGTGAAAGAGGGATTACCCTCTCACGGCCACTCCCCTGCTGGGGAAGATCGATCACGGGTGTCGACTCCTTTCCCTGCCTCCTGTTTCGAGGGCCTCTGCCCACGCACCAGGAATAAGGCCGATCGACATTAACGTCACTATCCTACAGCCGCCCCGTTTCTGTAAGATTTCCCGGTAAAGACACTTCCGGCGTCAACTATGACACGGACGACCGAGTTTCTTGCGTTCTAAATGGCCATGGTGTATCCATCTCCCGCAGTCTCCCCCTCGCCGAATCTTGCTTAGGTGGGCAAAGATGGCAAGTGCCTCGGGTGGCTTAGGGTGCTTTTGCCGTCGTGGCCCGTGGTTCTCAGTGCTTAATCGAAAGGTATCAAAGCCATTGTGTACGTTCTCTCAGGCGTGGGCCAGCAGTTTTGTGCCTTGTCCAAAGTATATGTTTGCTCCCCCGCCCCCCCCTTAGTCTTTATGGTCAAATATGGATCACCGTGCGACGGTGGGCCGGTGTGAGCCCCCTCGACACGTGCCAGGCCCGGGTACCTAAAAAGTGTGTCATACTTCATGTTTCGCGACCGTTCCTACCCTTAGAAACTACTCAAGCGCGTTGTTCTCAGAGCTTTCTTCCCATCGCGGACGCCGAGAGCTCGCGGGGCATTCCTTCCTGTACGACTCGTTTTCTTAAAAACAACTTTTGCGCGGCTCTCAAGGTCTTTAGGTTAACGTGTTCGGCTTTGTTAGGCGATGCTGCCACCTAGACTCGACGACCCTTTGGTCATTTCCTAAACGGCCTGTCCTCTTCAATCGGTTAGTTTTTTCCTTTGCCGGTACCGATTCGCATTCATCCCCATGGTGAGTGCCGTGCAACCTTCATGCTATTCGCACTCGGCCCGGGACAGCCCGTAGAATTTACGGATGTCGGCGGGGTAGTTCCTCCCCCAATTTTATCCGCTAATTCCTCAAACCCCCCCCCATTTCACTTACCTCCCGTCTTTCCTGGGCGTTTACATTTTTCAGTCTCCTATACCTTTTCCCTGGACGATGCTCACCATCCTATCCAGGCTCAGATTTTGAGACCCACCTTTCGGAATCATTTCCCTCTACGACAGCTCGTAGAGTTCACGGGAGCCAAGCGACGGTCTTGAGGAAGATGTTATCCTTTTAGCTGGTGTCCGAGAACGTCGCGTTTTTCCTCTTTTCCCGAAATGTATTCGGCGCGTCCCCCGCCCTTGTCCCTGAGTCTTCATTAGGGTGGCTTGGGGCTTTTTGTTCGCCCCCTCTCAAGGCTGTCAGAAGCTATCTGTACCCCCCCCCCCTACCCCCGTCTCGCAAGAAGCACTCAGGGACCTTCCCGTCCATTAGATCCGGGAAGCTTTCTCTCTTTCCTCTGTACTTTTTTTTTCCCATCATATCGAGAAGGCGGCTCATTAGACTCTGACTCCGAAACGTTTGTCGTATTCACCCGCGATCCATGTTAATTCGATCCGCACCGGTTGATTGAGTATCCTCTTCCCAACCTGTGCGTCGACTACGTGTGGTTTACCCACTGGACCTTTTTTTCGTTTCCTTGCCGTTCAGAAAGTTTGCGCGCCCTTCCTCTTTCCCTGCTGGCGCTGGTGTTATTATTCTTCCTCCCAATCTCCATGCCCGGGTTCTTTTGTGACCGTTTTCTTCTTACCTTCCCTGTCCCCCCAATTCTTCGAGATTTCATTCAACCCCGAGCCGTTAAAGGTTTTATGGCTCCTTGAAACAGTAGTTTAAGCTTCCTCCTAAGTTTTGGTGAGTTGAGGAATGATCTCTGACCCTTCAAGATGAGTTGCTGTAAGATAACCTTGCCACTCCTGGTTCCCCCCCCCCCCAAGGTTTTTACCGGTGTGGAATCTTCTTCCCCCTTGTCCATGATGCCCCTGCGGAGACGGCACGCCAAAACTGCCCTCTTCTTAGGGGTTGACACGCTCTCCTTTTGGCGTGTTCGCCCCTTTGTATGCGACTGACCTACGTCTTCCCATGATTTGCCTTCTAGCCATTTCTCCCGACGCACACGGCAATCGGGATGCTCCTAAGGCTTCCTTCCATGTTAGTTTCCAACTCACCTTTTTCTCCGGTTTTTGGTAGTATAGGGGCCCCCATTTTTGGTCGCCTTTATCCCCTCCCCAGGTCTTTCTCAGCGAGGATTCTGCCTTTTCTCGCCTTGACTGTGCTGCAGTTCTGTCTCTCCTGATTCGATCGTGCCTGCCAACCCATTTGTGCTCATCCTCTTTGTCTGCCCCCCTTGGTATTACTCGAAGAGGCCTGGCCGAAGACCTATATTTATCTTCGTAGTTCTGCGCATTCCCCCTCCTTTTCCGTGCGCTCCTAGCCACTTTCTCCCCCCTTTTTCTATAGTCGTCTCTCGAGTCTTCATGAACTCTCTCGGCGACTCCGCGAGGATCCGGACTTTCGAGTGTCTCCTATCATCTCCTGACTCCCCCCGTGACCCCCCTCCCCCTTCCTGCAGTGGACCCCTTACCAACCCGTGCAGAATTGTTCCGCCAACTCTTGGCATGCTATGCCACTGATTCACTCGCCCTGTCCCCTCCCGGCAAATCGCAGGTTTCGAGGTTTTGCGACCCTTCCCCTTTTTTTCCAGACAATTTCTCTTCGCGAAAATAGCGGAGTTGGTTTCATCATCGTTCTCTCATTCTCTTTTCTTATCATTATCGAGGGTTTTTCTCAACAGTTGAGACAAGCTTTCCTTTTTGCAGAGAATTGTTACATGGCAGACATCCTTTCACTCCCCAACCATCTTTGCGGGGTGTATTCTTCCGAAGACCCCCCGAGCTTTTCTATCATCTTGCAGACCATTTCGTTGCTTCCCCTTAGGCCCCCCCCCCTTGCGTGTGTAGTCGGGCTTTGCGCTATTCCTTCTGCAACTCTCTTCAGGCACAGCCTTTTCTTTACTACCA